>Ga0315281_10002558_pt1 | contig 26921 bp, 28 predicted proteins | sample YL17G07_0_MG_FD_204540 | JGI IMG/M metagenome (GOLD analysis project Ga0315281, IMG submission 204540) | Sediment microbial communities from Yellowstone Lake, YNP, Wyoming, USA - YL17G07_0 | ecosystem: Environmental > Aquatic > Freshwater > Lake > Sediment | place: USA: Wyoming | collected...
CCCTGCCGGAGGTTGTGGCGGGCGTTGCGGGCCGAGCCCCCGTGATTCTCGACGGTGGCATTCGCCGCGGCACGGACATCTTCAAGGCGCTGGCACTCGGCGCCACGGCCGCCGGTATTGGCCGGCCGTACATCTGGGGACTCGGCGCGTTCGGTCAGGAAGGCGTGGAGACCGTGCTCGCGCTACTGAGAAAGGAGTTCGAGCTGGTGATGCGTCAGGCCGGTACAACGTCCGTGAAAAAGATCACGCGCGATTACATCGCGGAGAAACACGCCTAGGCTCGCGCTTTCGTGGTGAAAGGAAGTTCGTTTTCACACGGATGACACCGATGAACACGGAAGAGGCAGATGGGCCAGCGCGCCCGATGACCTTCTCGGGCCTGGATGATGGTGTTGTTTTTGTTAACAACAAAAACCACAACTGGCCAGGCGCAGTCTTGCGAGGAATGTCGTTGACCGATCTGCCTTTTCCGTGCGTTACCGCGTCATCCGTGTGAAACGAACTTTCCTTCCCCAAGAGGATGCGTGCCAGGCACGCTACTGCTTGGGTGACAACCGCAGGATCCGTCCGCTGTTGTTGTCCGTCGTCACGTAGATGAATCCGTCGGGACCCTCCTGCACGTCGCGAATGCGTTCGTGCAGCTCGCCCAGGTGCCGCTCCTCGGCCACCACGGCGCCGTCCTGCATCGTGAGCCGCACCAGTCCGCCGGGGCTCATCGATCCAATGAGGATGCTGCCCTTCCATCCCGGGAATCGCGTGCCGTTGTAGAACGTCATGCCGCCCGGCGCGATCACGGGATCCCAGTAGTACACCGGCTGCTCCATTCCGTCCTTCACCGCGCCAATGCCGATGCTCTGTCCGTTGTAGTTGATGCCATACGTGATGATCGGCCAGCCGTAGTTCTTGCCCGGCTCGGGATGATTCAGTTCGTCGCCGCCCATGGCGCCGTGCTCCACGGTCCAGAACCTTCCCGTTTCCGGATCGAGCGCAGCGCCCTGCACGTTCCGGTGTCCGTAGGACCATATCTCCGCTCGCGCGTCGCTGCGGCCGATGAACGGATTGTCCTTCGGAATCGTGCCGTCGGCATTGATGTGCACCACTTTGCCGAGGAGCCACGTGAGGTCCTGCGCGCGCTCGCTGTAGCTGAATCGCTCGCCCTGCGTGATGAAGATCGATCCGTCGCGCGCGAACACGATGCGTGAGCCGAAATGGTTTCCGCTGTTGACCTTCGGCTCTTGCCGGTAAATGACCTTCACGTCTTCGAGCGACGTTGCGGTCACGCGCGCCCGCAACACGGACGTGCCCGCCGTCCCGTTGTCGCCCGGCTCCGCATACGACAGGTAGATCACCTGGTTGCGATCGAACGCGGGATCGAGCGTGATGTCGAGCAGGCCGCCCTGCCCGGACGCCTCCACGGCCGGCACTCCGGTGAGCGGCTCGGACAGTTTTCCGTCGCGCGACACCCAGCGCAGGCGGCCCGGGCGTTCTGTCACGAGCATGCGTCCGTCCGTAAGAATCGCGAGGCCCCACGGATGGTCCAGTCCGCTCGCCACCGTCTCGACCTTGAGCGTGTTGCCCTGCGTGGGCGGCGTGGGTGAACGGGGCGCGGGCCCGTCCGGCGCCTGGGCGCACGAGGTGTTCAGTGCGACAGACAGAAACGGCGTGAGGACAGCCAGGCGGTAGCGTTGCATGTCGGCTCGAAGCGGAAGTCGGTACAAAGTAGCACGGGCAGTGGCATAAGGCAGACCTGGTTACAGCGCTTATCGCTTGTGTCTATAAGTCATTTGCCTTATATAGCCATCGTATTAGCGACTCCAGCATCACCGGCTTATGACCGACGCGACCGCGCCGCTCCCCAACCTCTGGCACGTCTACAACCTCCGTGAGTCGCCCTACTTCCAGGCGACGCTGGGCGGGGAGCCGGACCGCTACCCACTGAGCCTGTTCGTGGGACGGCGCACCGAGGCGAAACGTTTACTGGAGACGATCGGCGGCTCGGGGTCGTCGCGGCAGGCAGTGGGCGGCGCGCCGGGGGTGGGCAAGACGACGCTGGTGCAGCTCGTGAAGTCCGACGCGCTGAACGCGGGATACTGGGCCACGGACCGGCTGGTGCCCTTCTACCCGGAAGACACGACCGAGGCCGTACTGGGGCGGCTGCTGAGCGGGCTGTACGAGGCGATCCTCACGGCGCGCCCCACGGCCGCCGGCAACCCGGCGATGGAAGCAGCGCAGCAATTGGTGCGGGTGTCGCGTCTCGAGAGCGGCGGCGCGAGCCTGTCGATGATGGGAGTTGGGGGTGGTTTCAGTCGCGGCACGTCGGCGGTGACGCCGGCGGGTGCGATGATGCTGGACGGCCCCCGGATTATCCGAGATCTGCTGGCGTTGGCGAAGAGCGGCGGCGCGCGGGGCGTGGTGCTGCACCTCAACAACCTGGAGAACCTGAGCGAGCGGGACGCGAAGCATGCCGCCGAGATGCTGCGGAGCCTGCGCGACACGGTGTTGCTCCAGGAAGGGTTGCACATCGTGTTGGCTGGAACGGCAGACGCGGTGGCCACCGTGATCGGGACGCACGCGCAGGTGCGGCACGTGTTCAGCACGCCGGTGGCGCTCGAGCCGCTGGCGATCAAGGAAGTGCAGTCGTTGCTGGGGGCGCGGTACCACCATCTGGCGCTCGACGGCAAGAAGGCGACGGTGCCGCCCGTGGCGCCGAGGGCCGTGGCGGAGCTGTACCCACTGTTTCGGGGCGACCTGCGTGCGTTGTTCAAGGTGTTGGAGGAGGGCGCGATGCTGCTGATGGGTGTGCTGGGGAAGCCGGGTGTGTCAATTCCGTTGTCGGAACTGGAGTCGGCGCTGCGGCAGCGGTTCGGGGCGGTGATCGGGAACATCGACACGCGGCGGCAGCGGCAGTTGCGCGCGTGGGCATTGAAGGACCCCGCGGCGGTACACACGCAGAAGTCGCTGGTGAAGCTGTGGAAGGTGAGTCAGCCGGCGGTGTCGGGCGCGGTGACGGCGCTGGAGCAGGACGGGTTTGTGGTGGCGCTGGCGCGTCGCGGCGCGGATCCCACGCGGTATGCGCTCAGCGGCGTGAGCCGGTTGGTATTCGGATAAGGGTGCCGCTGGACTTGAGCGAGCGACCCCCCGAACCCCATTCGGCTCACGGGGAAACCTCAAAACTGCAAACTGTCGTGTTTCACAGGGGAATCGGGCGTCGGTGCCATTGCGGATTGACAGCCCGGCGAAGTCGCGCACTCTGGTATCGCTTCACGCAGCGGCGTTCATCAGCCTCTCATAGCCGGTGGCTACATGGCTCTCCGCAACTCGGCCAGATCTTCGATGGTGAGGTTCCGATCATCTCATCGTCACGGCCGACCGCACGCGTCTGGGACCACACACAACGATTTCATCGCACAGCCTCCACGGGCATGCCGCCAACCACATTCACCTTCGTGCCGCCCTCGCGTGACGCCAGGAGTTCCAGCGCTGCGCGCTCGCCAGAGTTCACACCATCCGTCGCCGCGTCGGCGAAGGCCACGCCACGCAGCCCGAAGCCCGTCGCATGCAACCCGGAGAGTCGCGACAGCGCACGCTCCACACTCGCGACACGATCGCGGTGCCCTACCTCGTACTGCGGAATCGCGCGGGGTATGCGAACGACCTGCTCGAACACAGGGCGCCCGGTGATGCCGTACATTCGGGCCACCTCCTCGCGCACCAGCGCGAGCGCGTGCGACTCGCTCATCGCTCCCGCGTCATGATCCACCGCGCCACCGAGCATCGCGCGGATGAGCACGTGCCCCTCCGGCCCGCGCCCGGGATACAGGTTCGTTTCCCAGAGGTTGCCGAGCATTCGAAAGCCCTGCGCTTGCGCGATCAGCACGCCGAATCCCGCTGGAACCCGGGCGGCATCCGCCGCGCCGAACCCGAGTGCCACCACGGTGACCGCCGGACACGGAATCGCATCGAGCTGTTGCGCCGCCTCGGAATCGTGAGGACGCAGAAGCGCGGCAGTGGCCCACGGCTCGCCCGCAAGGACAACCGCGTCCGCCTGGACCAGCTCGCGGTCGCCAGCCACACCGACGCGCCAGCCTTTGTCGGCGCGTTGCAGAACGTGCACGTCCGCACGGCAGCGCACCAAAAACCCACCGCGTTCGGCAAGGGCGCGCGGCAGGCTCTGCATACCGCCGCGGAACGACTTGAGCGCACCACTCGCCATTCGCCCGCGCTTGGCGATCATCCCGCGAATGAGCGAGCCGTGCTCCTGCTCCAGCGCAGCCGTGCGCGGGAACGCGGAACCGAGCGACAATCGCCGCGCGTCGCCGGCGAAGATCCCGAGTGCCATGGGAGACACGAGGCGATCGGCCACTTCTGCACCGAAGCGGCGCGCCGCAAACGCCCACACGGTTTCGTCTCCCTGGTCGCGGCCGCGCGGCACGATCGGCTCCACCATCATCCGCAGCATGCCGAACGGGCTCACCATCCGGTTCAGCACCAGGCTCACCGGATTCGGGGCAACCGCGCGCATCCGTCCTTCGCGGAAGATGAAACGGTGCTTCGACGCGTCACCAGCGGGCACCACCTCCGCCACGAGGCCAGCGCCTTCGATGAGCCGCTCGAGTGCCGGGCGTCCATCGAGGAAGCCGGACGGACCGCCCTCCACGAGCCAGCCGTCATGCGCGTGCGTCCGCGCCTTCCCGCCCACCACGTCGTCACGCTCGAGGACCAGTATATCGAGCGCCTGCCCCCGCCGACTGGCGGCGTCGCGCGCGGCCCAGGCCGCGGCGAGCCCTGCGATTCCTCCACCAACGACGACGAGACGCTGGGTCATCACACGGTACGACTGAACACCGGCGCGGCTTCGGCCGCATGCTTCTCGCGCTGGTAGCGGTCAAAGCACATGGCAAGGTTGCGCACGAAGAGCTCACCGATCGGCGTCGCTTCGATCCGGCCCGGCGTGAGACGGACCAGTCCCTCGGCCTCGCTCGCGGCGAGAAGCTCGAGGTCCGCGCGAAAGTAGTCCGCGAAATCCAGCCGATGGCGCCGCTCGATGGCCACGGTGTCCACGCTGAAATTGCACATGAGTTCGTGGATCACGTCGCGCCGCACCTCGTCGTCCGGTGTGCGCAACACGCCGCGTGCCACCGGGAGCGCGTTGGCGGTGATTCGCTCCTCGTAGGTGGAGAGCTTCTTCTCGTTCTGCACGTAGGCTCCGCGCACATCGCCGATCGCGGAGATGCCGATGCCCAGCACGTCGTCACCCGGGATCACCGCGTAGCCCTGGAAATTCCGCCGCAGACGATGCTCGTGCTTGGCCCGGGCCAGTTCGTCATCGGGCCGGGCAAAGTGATCCATGCCGATCGGTTCGTAACCCGCCTCGAGGAAGCGTTCGCGCGCAATCGCGAAGAGTGCCACCTTGAGTTCCGGCGCGGGCAGCTGGCTCTCCTCGATCTTCTTTTGGTGCCCGCGCACCCACGGCACGAACGCGAACGAATAGACCGCCGCGCGATCGATGCCGAGGCCCACCACCGCGTCGATGGTGCGCTCGAATGTCTCAGGCGTCTGAAGCGGCAGCCCGTAGATGAGGTCCACATTGATGCCGCGGAATCCGCGGCGCCGCGCATGCTCCACCAGGCGCGCCGTCTGCTCGAGGGACTGCACGCGATTGATTGCCTCCTGCACCGTGGGCGTCAGGTCTTGCACGCCGAACGAGATGCGGTTGAAGCCGAGATCGGCGAGCGCGTCGATGTGTTCCGCAGTGGTCACGCGAGGGTCGGCCTCCAGCGCGAGCTCCGCGCCGGGCATCGGACGAAAGTGCTTCAGCGTGTGGCCGAGCAGCCCCGAGAGCTGTTCCGGTGTGTAATACGTTGGCGTGCCGCCTCCGAGATGCAGTTGCGCGAAGTTGCGGCGATTGGGCAGACGTTCGGCGAGGAGCTCAGTCTCGCGCCGCAGCAGGTCCAGATACGGCGCGGCAACCTCGCGGCGTTGGGTCACGATCACGTGGCAGCCGCAGAAGAGACAGCGTTCCTCGCAGAACGGGAGATGCATGTAAAGCGACAGCGGTGCGGCGCCCAGGGCGTCGGCGTCGGCCAGCCGCGCGGCATAGTCCGCGGCGGTCACGCCCTCGTGGAATTCGACCGCCGTGGGATAGCTGGTATATCTGGGACCGGGCCGGTCGTAGCGCGCCAGCAGCTCCGCGGTCACGCGGCGCTCGGAGGGACGGGCGCCGCCAAAGCCGGAGGAGGGGGCGGACGCGTGTGTCATCGTGGCATCTCGGTGTGTACGGCGTCGATCAGGGCCTGCATGCTTTCTATCGGCGTCTCAGGGAGAATGCCGTGCCCGAGGTTCATGATGTGGGCGCGTGCCGGGACGCGCGCGAGGAGGTCGCGCGCGGCCCGGGCGGTTGCGTCCGCTCCGGCGAGAAGGATCGCCGGGTCCAGGTTGCCCTGGAGTGCGCGGGTCGGTCCAACCTTCGCGCGCAAAGCAGCCAGGTCCTCGCGCCAGTCAACCGCCAGCGCTTCCGCCGGGAGCGCCGCGTACGCGTCCACGAGATGCGACGCATCCTGAAGGAAGAGGATGCGTGGAATGCCAAGGGCCTTCGTTCCTTCGAGCAGGCGCACCAGGTGGGGACGCACGAACCGCGTCCAGTCCGCGAGGGAAAGCACGCCCGCCCACGTGTCGAAGATCTGCACCGCGTCCGCGCCGGCCCGCGCCTGCGCGCCCACGTAGCGCACCACGAGTTCCGTCAATCGCTCGAGCAGCGCGGCCACCAGGCCCGGGTCGCGGGCCTGCATGGCACGGAGCGCCGGGAAGCCCGGGGTGCCCTTTCCCTGAACGAGGTACGCGGCCAGGGACCACGGCGCGCCGGCGAAACCGAGCAGCGCAGCGCGTCCGTTCAGTTCGCGCTTCACGAGTCGCAGCGCTTCGCTCACTTCGGGGGCGATCTCCTCGGACCGCGGATTGCGCAGCGCGTCCACATCCGCCGCCGAACGCACCGGATGCGTGAGCACCGGGCCGGGGCTGAACCGCACCTCGAGCCCGAGCGCGCCCACGGGACTCATGAGATCCGCGAAGATGATGGCGGCGTCGAGGGAAAACCGCGCCAGCGGTTGCAATGTCACCTCGGCCGCCAACACGGCGTTCGACGACAACGCCTCGAACGTGTGACGCTCGCGCAACGCGCGATACTCGGGCAGATAGCGACCCGCTTGGCGCATCACCCAGAGCGGGCGCCGAGGCGTGGCCTCCCCGCGCAGTGCCTTCAGGAGCAGCTTGGTCACTCCGCCCCCCCTTCACCGGCCGCCACGAACCGATAGCCGATCCCTCGCACCGTATGGAAGTGGCGGGGATGTTCCGGATCCGGCTCGAAGCGCTTGCGCAGTCGCACAATGAAGTTGTCGATCGTTCGTGACGACGGCAGCACGTCGTCGCCCCACACTTTCTCGAGTATCTCGTCGCGCCAGACCATTTCGCCTTCCTTTTCCGCCAACACTTTGAGGATCATCGCTTCTTTCTGTGTCAGGATCTGATCCCCGCCTTCCCACGAACGGCCGCGAAAGTTGCGAAAATCGAATTCGTTGCCGCCGAACTTGAGCACGGGCTCGAGTGCCGTGATGGCATCGTAGCGGCTGCGCCGCCGCAGGATCGCCGACACCCGCAGCAGCAGTTCGCGAAGCTGGAATGGCTTCGGCAGGTAGTCGTCTCCACCCACCTCGAGGCCCCGGATGCGATCGCTGCCGCCGCCCCGAGCCGAGAGGAAGAGCACCGGCGTGTCGCGTCCCTGGCGTCGGGCAGTCTCACACACGGTGAAGCCATCCATGCCCGGCAGCATGACGTCGAGAATCACGAGGCCGTACTCGTGCTGGCGGATCCGCTCCGACGCCACACGCCCGTCGCTCACGACTTCCACCGAGTAGCCCTCCGCCTCGAGGTTCTCGCGAATACCACGGGCAAGGTTGATCTCGTCCTCCACGAGGAGGATGCGCGCCACAGCGCTCACGGGGCGAGGTCCGGCGCAGCGGGCCACGTCACCGTAAAGCAGGCGCCGCGTCCCGGCCCCTCGCTTTCCGCGAAGAGGGTGCCGCCGTCCAGCTCCACGCACCGTTTGACGAGGTAGAGGCCGAGTCCCGTGCCGCCGGTTCGCGCGCGGTTGTCGCCTTCCACGCGATAGAACTTGTCGAACAGCCGCGTCGCTTCACTTGGCGGGAATCCGGTGCCGTTGTCCCGCACCTGGAGCCGCACGATCCCGTCGCCGCGCTCCGCATGGACGTGAACGTCGCCCCCGCCATTGGTCGCCTTGATCGCGTTGTGCACGAGGTTTCGCAGCACCGTGCGCACGCCATCGGGGTCAACGACGATCACGAGGTCGTTGGGCACGTCGACGTGTACGCGTGACGCGCCGTCGAGCGCCTGCCCCTTCATCTCATCGACCACAGCGGCAACATCGTCTGCGAGCACCTGTCGCTCCGGCGCGCCCCGTATCTCGCCGGACGCCAGCCGCGACGTGTCGAGCACGTTGGTGATCATGCGTTGCAAGCGACCGAGATCGGCCTGGAGGCGTTCCACCAACTCCGCGCGGCGCGTGGGCGGCGGGTCGCGCATCGCGATCGTATCCACCGACAGGCGGAGGCTCGCGAGGGGACTCTTGAGTTCGTGCGACATGGCCGCCAGGAAATCTTCCTGCCGGCGCCGCAGGTCCGACTCCTCGCGCACCGCCCGGTGCACCACCGCCATCGAGGCCAGGAGCACGGCGAGAAAGAACGCACCCTCCCACGCGTAGCGGTTGAGCCGGTGAAAGCGCTCCTCGTGCAGGCGCGACAGCACGCCCGGATCGACGGCGGGCGTGCCAGACTCGTACGCTGTCCGCAGCCGCGCCTCCACGCGGGCCGTGTATCGCACTTCGTCCAGCATCCAGTAGCCAAGCTGCGCGCTGCACACGGTGAGCAGGATCAGAAATCCAACCTGCATCGGGCGTGCGCTGCGGAGAACCCCGAGCCGGATCATGCGGCCACCGCGCTCACGGCCACCGCGCGCTCAACGCCGTCGCGCAGACGCGCGATGTGCGCCGCCGTGTGCGCCAGGGAAAGGAAACCCGCCTCGTATGCCGACGGCGCGAGCATCACGCCGTCGTCGAGCAGCGAGTGGAAGAGCGGCGTGTAACGTTTCGCGGCAGATGGCGCAATCGCCTCCGCCGAGCGCGGCGGCTCCCCGTCCTGCAATGAGAGCCAGAAGAGCGAACCAGCGCGAACGAGGCGCACGGGAAACGGCGCCGCGTCGAGCACGGGGCGGAGGGCGTCGGCCAGCGAATGGCCGATCGCCTCGAGCCGCGACCACCCATCCTGCTTTTCCAGCTCGCGCAGCGTTGCCAGTCCCGCGCTCATCGCAACCGCATTGCCTGAGAGCGTTCCCGCCTGGTACACGGAACCGAGCGGGGCAAGCTGGCTCATAAGGTCGCGCCGCCCGCCGAACGCACCAACCGGAAGCCCGCCGCCAATCACCTTGCCGAAGGTCGCGAGATCGGGCGTGATGCCAAGCACCTCCGCTGCGCCGCCGCGCGCCAGCCGGAAGCCGCTGATCACCTCATCGAATATCAGCACGGTGCCGGTTCGCTCGGTCTCGCGACGGAGCATGGCAAGGAACTCCGGCCGCTGAAGCAACAGTCCGTTGTTCGCGGGAACGGGCTCGATGATCACCGCCGCGAGCGTGTCGCCGTGACTGCGGAAAAAACTCGCCAGGCCCTCTTCGTCGTCGAGCGGCAGCACGGCTGTCTCGCGCACGAACGCCTCCGGCACACCAGCCGACGACGGGCGCCCGAACGTCACAAGCCCCGAGCCGGCGGAGACGAGCAGGTGATCCGCGTGACCATGGTAGCACCCGGAAAACTTCAGGATCTTGTCGCGCCCTGTCGCGCCGCGCGCCACGCGGATCGCGCTCATCGTCGCTTCGGTCCCCGACGACACGAATCTCACCTGCTCCAGGCCCGGATACGCCGAACAGATGTACTCGGCGAGCTCCACCTCGAGTTCCCCCGGTGCGCCGAACGACGTGCCGTGCGAGGCCGCATCCACGATCGCCGCCTGGACCGCCGGATGCGCATGGCCGAGGATGAGCGGGCCCCAGGAGCACACGAAATCAACGTAGCGCCGGCCGTCCACGTCCTCGACTTCCGCGCCGGATCCGGAACGGATCACGAGCGGCGTGCCGCCCACCGCGCGGAACGCGCGCACCGGCGAACTCACTCCGCCGGGCAGCACGCGGGCAGCGCGCTCCATCCAGGAGATCGAACCGGGACCAGCGCTCACAGCCACCGTCCCGCGAGTGCTTCGCGCGCGTGATACGTGATCAGGATGTTGGCGCCGGCGCGCACCATCGCATGGAGATTCTCGCGGACGATCGCGGCTTCGTCCAGCCACCCGCGCTCGGCCGCCGCCTTCACAGCGGAGTACTCGCCGGACACGTTGTACGCCGCCAGCGGCAGCGTGCTTGCCTCGTGCACACGGCGGATCACGTCCAGATACGCCAGCGCCGGCTTCACCATCAGCATGTCCGCGCCCTCCGATTCGTCGAGCAACGCTTCGCGCACAGCCTCCGCGGCGTTGCGCGGATCCATCTGGTAGCCCTTCCGGTCGCCGGACTGCGGCGCGGAGTCCGCCGCCTCGCGGAATGGACCGTAGTACGCCGAGGCGTATTTCACCGCATAAGAGAGGATGGCCACACCACTCTGACCCCGGGCATCCAACGCATCGCGAATGGCTGCCACGCGACCATCCATCATGTCCGACGGCGCGACGATGTCCGCGCCGGCATCCGCGTGCGCGAGCGCCATCGCGGTGATCGTCCGCAGCGAGAGATCGTTGTCCACGCCGCCGTTGGCGATAACGCCGCAGTGTCCGTGATCGGTATAGGCGCAGACGCAGACGTCGGTGATGACGATGATGTCGGAGCCCAGCCGCTTCTTGAGCGCGCGCACCGCACGCGGCACCGTGCCGTTCGGGTCGTGCGCGCTCGAACCGGCGGCGTCCTTCTTTCCTTCCGCCGGCACGCCAAAAAGAAGAACCGACCGGATACCAAGCTCGCGGTCCGATTCCACGGTGCGCACAAGCGCGTCGATCCCCATCCGCGACAGGCCCGGCATGGACGGAAGCGCCTCGGACGCGCGGTCGTCCGGCAGCACGAAGTGCGGCATGACCAGCTGCTGGGCCCTCACGTGCGTCTCCGCCACGAGATCGCGCAGCGCCGCGCTCGCGCGCACGCGCCGCGGGCGAATCCGGCCGGGGGTGGTGATATCTGGTCGCGTCATGACATGACCTCGATCATTCCCTCGAGACTTGGGCGGCGCGCCTCTGCTGTCACGGCCAGTCCCGCCGCCCGCGCCGCGGCGGACGTCGTTGGCCCAATGGCAATCACGCGCGCGTCCACCGGCACCACCGCGGCGTTCATGAGTCCCCGCACGGCCGACGGACTGGCCAGTAGCACGTCCTGAATTCCCTCGGCGCCAAGCTGACGCTTTTTCGTGGCGCGCGGAATCGGGGTCGTGCGATAGAGATCCAACCGCGTCACCGCGACTCCAGCGGCGCGAAGCGCAATCTCGGCTTCATCGCGGCCGCCCACCGCGCCCGCGACCACCACGCCCAACGCCCCCATCCCGGAATCGTCGCGGACCACGTCGGCGAGTTCGGCCCCAAGACCGCCGGATGATGCCGTTTTCGCCATGAGGTCAACGCGACCCACGCTGCCAATCGCCGCGCGCGCAGTGGTTGGCCCAACGACCGCTACACGAACATGAGCGGGAAGCTCGCCGCCCAGGAGCACACCCGCCGCGACAGCGCCCCGCGTCGATGTCAGCACCAGCCAACGCGCCTCGCGCAGCGCGTCATGCAGCGACTGACGAATCTCTTGGTTGTCGATCATCTCCAGGATGAGGCAAGGGAAAACAACTGGAACAGCACCGAGCAGCGTGAGGCGGCTCGCCCAACGCTCGGCGTCTTCGAGCGCGCGTGTCACCAACACCTTTCGCCCAGCCAACGCGCGCGCTTTCATGCCACGCTCGCCGAAGCGGCCAGTCCGCGCCATGCCGCGTCCGCGAGAGCCTCCGGATCGTCGCCATTCAGCGCCACGTGCGCCACGTGCGCCACGGTGCCGTCGTCGCGGCCAAGTACGGCGTGGAGCGTGAGCGAATCGCCGTCGAACACTTCGCACCACGCGCCGAACGGCAGGGTGCATCCGCCCTCCGCCAGCGCGAGCAGTTCGCGCTCCGCGCGCAACGCGCGCGCCGTGCGCGGATCGTCAATCGCCTTTACCGCGTCGATCACAGGCGCGGCATCGCGGCGCACCTGCACGGCAATCGCTCCCTGCGCGGGCGCGGGCACGAAGATCGCCGGATCAAGTCGCGTGCTAACGACGTTCGCCGGCACCACCCGCACTCCCGACGCGCTCGCCCGCACGAGCCTGCTGACGCCGGCGGCGGCGAGCACGATGGCATCGAAACGTCCCTTGGCCAGGGCGTCGATGCGCGTGGGCACGTTGCCACGCAACAGGCCCACCTCGAGGTCGGGGCGCAACGAACGCAACAGCGCCTGACGACGGGCCGCCGAGGTGCCAACGCGCGCCCCCGGCTTGAGCGGAATCAACTCGCGCGTCTCGTCGACCCATTCGGGTCGTGCCATCAACAGGTCCGCAGCATCGATCCGCTCCGGGACCGCGGCGACAAACAGCTCGATGGGACTGAACGACGGCAGGTCCTTGTAGGAGTGCACGGCAACGTCCACGCGCCCGTCGAGGAGCGCCGCCTCGATCTCCCTCACGAAGATGCCGAACATACCAACGTCGGCAAAGGCGCGATGGGTGGAGCGATCGCCCGCAGTGCTGATCACGACGATCTCCGTCTCGTGACCGAACGACTGGAGCCGGCGAGCCACGTCTGCTGCCTGAGCCCGAGCCAGCGCGGAGCCCCTCGTGCCGATGCGGAGCTTCATGCCTCGTTGTCCGCGGTCTCCGGTGCGCCCACGCCGGCAACATCCGCGGCCTCGCGCACCGCGCGCGCGAGTTCTGGTTCCGCGCTGTGGAAGAACGTCGCGACGGCAGATGGCCCCACTTCGAAGACGAGATCCCGCAGGCCCACGGAGGGCACATGCGCGAGGCGGCGCGCCAACGTCTCCGCCCAACGACGGATGGACTCACGCTCGGCTTCGCCAATCCCCGAGAGTTCTTTCGCGAACAGGCGTTCCACACCCTCGAGCGCGGTGTGGCGGTAGCGCTGCCGCATCTGCGCAATCATCGGTCCTACCAGTCGCTCGGCGGCGTGACGCCGCATTTCGGTGACCGCTGCATCGACGACGGCGCGCGCATCCGCGAATTCCATGAGCATGTGACTGCGGTCGAGTGCCGCCTCTTCGCTGACGTCGTCCATGCCAATGCGCGGCACGTCGGCGGCCAGCGCGTCCTCGGGGCCCACGTTCGCCGGAACGCCCAGGTCCACCACGAGGGGCGAGCGATCCGATTCCGACCGCGCCGCGAGCCGCTCGAGGTCCGCGCGATTCAACACGGGTTCGCGAGCCCCCGTGGCCACGATGATCGCCTCCACGCGATCGGGCGCCCGGCGGAACTCATCGAGCGACCGGGCAACCGCCCGCGGACCGAGCTCCGCGGCCAGCGCCTGCGCACGCGCGAACGTGCGGTTCACGACGACAACCTGGCGCCCGCCCTCGGCAAGGGATCTGGCGCATTGCTCGGTCATGCGCGAGATCCCGATGACGGCCGCGGCGCCTCCCGTGCGATCGAGATGCGCCTTCACGTGGCGCAGCGCGATTTCGGAGAGCGACACCTTGCCGATTTTTCCCTCGGTGATGGACTTGATGCGCTTGGCCACCTTCAGCGCTTCATCAAAGACCTGCTCGAGCCGCGGGCCCACCAGCCCGAGACTGCGCGACAGCTCCACCGCTTCGCGCACTTGGCCGGCAACCTCGCTCTCCCCAACGCGCGCGGAATCGAGGCCGGTGGTGGTGAGGAAAACGTGTTCGGCCGCTCCCTCGCCCTGCCAGAGGCGCAGCGTGTGCTCCGCCTCGCCGGCCTTGGGTTGGCGCCCCGTCAACGCCGCAAAGATCTTGCCGCGGGAGGCAGCGATCGGAGTCGCACCGTCCAGAACGAACGCAACCTCTACGCGATTGCAGGTCGCGATGTAGACCAACTCCCGAACCCCGATTTCCTGCGCGAGCCGCGGCAGACGCTCGGCACGATCTTCACCCGCAATGGTGAATTGCGCCAGCTCATCCACTCGTCGATTGCGCCATGAAAGCCCAACTACGCCGGTTCGATACATCGCTCGCCTCGCTGAACCTGCACTTCGGTGGAAGAACGGTTGGGGCCGGAATAATAGGTCCAGCCGCGCAGGCGAATGTCACAGCCGCGTCATGGCGAGGCGAGTGCGCACAGTGACGCCACGAAGGATGGTTCGCTTTCCACTCCCGGCACCCGAACGAGCGTCTCGCCGCCGGCAGCGTGGAACGCTTCCCTTCCACGAATCCCGATCTCCTCCGCCGTCTCCAAGCCGTCCGTGAGGAACCCTGGGGTTATCACCGCCACGGATTTCACACCGCGTCCGGGGAGCTCCGTCAGCACCGTGGCGGTGGCCGGCGTGAGCCAACGTTCCGGCCCGAAAACGGACTGATACGCGAGCGTGGTTCGTTCGGCCGGCCAGCCAATCGCGCTGAGCAGTGCGCGCGTCGTGGCCTCGCAGTCGCGCACGTAGAGGCCATGTTCGCGACGATCGTACCGCACAGGAATACCATGGAACGAAACAACGAGGTGCTCTGGTGGCCGCTTGGCACCGGCCAGAGCCTCTCGCCAGCGCACGGCCATGGCCGCGACGTATCCCGCGTCGTCGGGCGCGATGAGACGCTCCACAATGCGATTGGCGATCCCCGCGCGAGCCGCGGCCTCGCGGGCGCGTTTGAACGCGGTGCCGGTGGTGGCGTCCGTGCGCTGAGGGAACAATGGAACGACGATCACCGGCCCTTGGTGTTCCGTCGCCAGCCGTTTCATGACGGCGTCGAGCGACGGCTCGCCGTAGCGATATGCCTCGCTCACCGTGAATCGCCCGGCGGCGACCGCGCGCGCGGCGCGCACCAGGTGCTCCGTTCCCACCCGGAGCGGCGAGCCGGCTGGCAACCATATGGAAGCGTACTGCTCTGCCACGCGTGCGGGTCGGGTGCGAAGCACAATGCCGTACAGGATCGGAAGCCAAAGCCAACGGGGATAGTCAACGACCGCTGAGTCGCTGAGGAACTCCGTAAGAAACCCGCGGACGGCGGGTGCGGTGGCCGCCTCGGGCGTGCCGAGATTGACGAGGACGAGGTGTGGAGTGGTGGAGTGGGTCACAACTCCAAGGTATCACCAGGCGTCGCTCGGGCGGAGCGCGTACATCACTCTGCGCGCGGCGCGTGTTGGTCAACGTGTCTGCCGGACGCGGACACCACGCATGGCCGGACGATCGCTTCGTCGCGGTCATTCGCGCCGTTCGCGCAGCTGCGTCGAACGCCGAGATCATCGTGGTGAGTTCGCCCGGGGATCGCGGCCGTGCCGCGCACATCGCAGCCGAGGGCGGCGCGCGATTGGTCGCAGATAACGGGATCCGCGACGCGATGACCATCGTGGCGCACGCGGACGTCGTCTTCACGCCGGACACCAGCATTTCGCACGTGGCGAGTGCCTTCGGCAAGCCGGCGGTGGTGCTGCACCCCAGCGGCTTTGCCAAAATCTGGGGACCTTACCACACCGAAGGTCGTGCGGTGGAGAGCCTCACGGACTCCGTAAGCGGGATTACGGCCGAGGAGGCGTCCCGGGCTTTGCTGGCGCGTCTCGCCTGACGTAGCGCCACACCAGCAGCGACACGGGCCATCGGCGATCGTGCGGTATCGTTGGTGATTCAACGGGGCGGAGTCCTTCGATATAGTGGCTATGCTCCCTCGGGGGTCGACACTTGCCTCCACGCGGTGGGATCAGTTTCCACCGAGATCGCGGCCGGACGAACGAGATGCAACAGGGTGTCCCGATGCACACCGTCGCAATGATCGTAATGTCACTCGATGGCTGCCTCACCAGGCACGGCGAGGATGGCACCGCATTCGCGTCGCCGGAGGACCAACGGTTCTTCCGTCAGGCGCTCCGGACGTTCGATTGTGCAGTCATGGGTGGCGGTGGCTACAGGGCCGCCCGTGAGCCCATTGTCGCCAATCCGACGCCAAGGCAGCTTCGCGAACCCGGCACCGGAACCCGGCTACGGCGGGCCGAAGCAAGTGCTGGAGGATGTTGTCGCGCAGCTGTCAGGGCACTCGTCCGAGCAGATTGTGGGCGGGCGGCTGAGTCAGGCCGAGCGTCGGCGACAGGAGGCGCTGTGCGCGAAGTTGCGTGAGCATCACCTGCGGCCGATCGTGGCGATCGCGAGAGCGGAAATGAGGGCCATGCCGGGGATCGAGAAGGCGCTGCGTTTGCCGGTAGCTACGCTGGGCGTCACGAAGCTGGTGGCGCAGGCGCAGGCGATCCGCGAGACCGCGAAGCTGTACGAACCGGCGTTCGTGAAGAACGGTCGTCCGGCGGACTTTTTGGAACAGCTGGGCACCGCCATTGATGCGGTGACCCAGTCGACGCTGGGCCGAGCGAAGAACGTGGGCCGGCAGGTGGGCGCCAAGGCCGGCATCGCGCAGGAAGCGCGACGTGGGCGCGATGCGGTGGAGATGCTGGACTCGATCGTGCGGGTGGTGTTCGAGGGGAACGACCCGGTACTGCGCGCGTGGGAGGTGGCGAAGCGCGTGAAGGCGATGCCAGGCGGTGGGTCCGCCACAGTTAGCGCGCACTCACCGGCTCCCGCGGCGCCGGAGGTGAAGGCGGCTTGATGGCGTTCTCGGCCGCGCCTACGGCGCGGATCAACAGCCAGGCATGAGGGATGAGACTTCAGAGCCAGCGATGCTGGCAGGAGCATTCAAATGAGACGTGGAGGCGGCGTACACACGGTGCCCAAGCTGGAAGGGAGCGGCTGGGTGAACGAGGTGAACGGGAAGATCCTGTCGCGTCACCGCACAAAGGACGTGGCGGTGGAGGCGGGACGCGAGATCGCGACGCGGCTCAAGGTGGAGCATTCGATCCACCGGAGCGATGGCGTGATCAGCGAGAAGAACTCCTATGGGAACGATCCGTTCCCGCCGCGCGACAGCTAGCGTGGTGAGTTCGTGGGAATGCGGCCGGTGGGGTAACCCGCCGGCCGCGCTTTCACACGTGTGAGCGGCGTCGCACTCGGCGGTGGTCTATGCTTCCCGGTGGACCACGCCGGCCTTCTCCCATGTTCCGCAACCAATGGCGCTCACTGCCACCATCTACACGTTCGAAGTGGAATTGTCCGACGTGGACCGCGGCACGTACGAGACGCTGTCGTTCAAGGCCGCGCAGCAGCCGTCGGAGACCAACGAATACCTGCTGACCCGGGTGCTGGCGTATTGCCTGGAGTACCGCGAGGGCATCGTTTTTTCACGGGGCTTGGCGGATCCCAGTGAGCCCCCGGTATCCGTGCGCGATCTCACGGGCGCGATCCAGGTGTGGATCGAGATCGGCAGTCCCGACGCGGACCGATTGCACAAGGCGAGCAAGGCCGCGCCGCGCGTCGTGGTCTACACGCACAAGGACCCGAAGCAACTGATGCGTCAGCTTGAAGGGGCACGTATCCACAAGCGCGAGACGATCGAGATCCGCGCCGTCGATCGCGCGTTACTCGAAGCGCTGGTTCAGCGAATGGACCGGCGCATGAAGTTCGGGCTGTCCGTGACGCAGGGGCACGTCTACGTCACCTTCACCGGCGGCGATACGATCGATGGCGTGATTGAGCCGCACTCGCTCGCGGGCTGAGCCGCCGGACGCTCACAGCCATTCATCTAGTCCCGCTTCGTCAAAACGACAATCACCGCGCAGGCATCCACCAGAAACTCTGCCGGAATGGTGGCGACACTGGGGTACACCTCCATGAGCTGGATCATGTGCGGCTTCAGCGATTCGAGAAGGTTGTAGACACCGGTGGGGTCGTCCCTCCCGATTGCCACACGATTGCCGTCGATCCAGACCTGAGCCTTTGCCTGAAGGCTGGCCTTGCTGAGCGCCTCAAAGCCGTTTTGGCAGCGCCGCAACGTTAGGCGCCGGTGGGTCAACGTCAGGCTTGAACTGGGAGAAGTACCAGATGTTCACGATTTGCCTGGCGACGAACTCGTTGTCCTTTAACGCCGCAGTGGCGCGCAGTTTCGCGAGCAGATCGTTGTTGACCTTCGGCTATGGCACTACGGAGGCAAGCGTCCTATAGGCCTCAATCAACGGCGGCAGCTTGTCGGCGAAGACCGCCATGAGGCTGCGCCGATACTCATCGGCGATGGGCTGAAAGACAACTTTGTCGGCCGAGTCGGTGATGAAGTGGTCCCGACCGGTGAGCAGTGCAGACACCTCCATGAACGCGGTGGTGTCGTCCATTGGGGCCCTCCGTGGCTTGTGTCGCGCGATCGTCGCATGCAGGAACACTGACACCTCCATGCTTCATTATGGTGCGTTCGTCGTCCATCCGTCAATGTTCCCTCACTATGCCATATGCTCAGCAACCTACTGCGCTGCAGAGGTCGTCAGCTAAATGGTTATTAAGATTTACGTAACCATGTCATAGGTTACACCCATTAGACTCTGGCGGCATTGTAACTTGACACTGCCTTCGTTGTTGTCTATGATGTCAATGGATGAGAAGAGTCGCTGTCTATACCGTGATTGGATGCGTCGCCTTTCTGCTCGCGCTGACGGTGCGGACACGGCACAATGCGGTGAGTGCGAGGGTCGCCGCGGCGGCTCCGCCGCCTGACGCTCCCGACTCGGTCCAACTCGCCGCAGTTGGTGTACGGCCCGGTGCTCAGCTCGTCGCGTATGTCTTTGGCGGTTCCCGATGTGGGTTCTGTCAAAAACGGGAAACCAAGGAAGCATTCGCGGCGTTGCGACACGTGCTCGCGGAGCGACATCTCAAATCGGGAGCGTACGCTTCGGTTAGCGTTGTCGGCGTAGCCGTAAACACCAACCTGCACGACGGGCTGGGATACCTCGAGAGTATCGGCCCCGATGCATTCGACGAGATCAGCGTTGGGTCCGGCTGGCAAAACGAAAACATCATCCGCCTCATACGGCAGCAGCACGTCGCACCGGCAGCGGTGCCCATGGTAATCGTCGTGACACGGCAGATGGCTGCGACGGTGGCGCCGCTCACGCTGACTTATGGAGTAGACTCGGTCGTGATGGTGCTACAGGGATCCGATGCGATTGCGCGATGGGTGCGCGAGGGTGCGAGTTTGGTGAAACCAACTCCGATACCCGGCGGAGGCTGAGCCTCTTGCACGACGTGTTCGATGCCCGCACAGCTCAGGTACGGGCCGGAAAGCGGGAGGCCTCGACCAGTAGTGTGCGACGATGGAGCCCGCCGGCGAGCGCTGGCGGGCTGCAGTCAAACTTTCAAGATGAGGAATAAGTTTATGACTGAACTGGTCAAAAGGTCGTTCCGCAGTGTCGCGGTTTCGATCGCGGTCGCAACAAGTGCAGCGTTCATTGGCATAGCCTCGGCACCCCGCGCGGCGGTAGCGGCGCCCGCCGTGATGGACGGATACACCTGCTACTACTATGACGTGTGCATGCCGGGCTCCGCGGCGTGTTGCTTCGAGGTGATCCAGACCCCGCCCGGTGAGGGGCGCTGCAGCACGATGTGCTGAGCTCGATCGCGACGACTCGGTGGCCACTCGGATCTGGCGATGATGCAAAGTTGGCTAGATGATATGCTTCAGGATAGCCGGCTCGCGATTCGCCAGATGCGAATGGCCCCCGGGATCACGTCGCTGATCGTGTTCACCTTGGCAATCGGTATCGGCGCTAACGTGACGCTGGTCGGCGCGATCAGTCAGTTGTTGTTGCGTGCCCCCGATCACGTACGCGATCCGGAGCGGGTTGTGCGCCTGCTCGCGGTCACCAAAGATCGACGCGGCACTGAGGTCGCGATCGGCGCCGCGAATTATCCCTTGCTCCTGGACGTGCAGCGGGAGGGTACAGCGTTTGAGGCCGTCGCGGGCGTTACATCGCGGCAAATGTCACTTGGGACTGGAACAGACGCCATTGACGTGCGGGCCTCGCTGGTGTCGGCCGGCTTCTTCTCGCTTCTCGGCGCCAAACCGCTGCTCGGCCACACATTCTCCCAGGCCGATGGCTTTCCGCTGGGAGAATCTCCCGGCGGGCCTCCGCTCGCCGTGCTGGGCTACGCGTTGTGGCAGGGACACTACGCCGGCGATTCGACGATCGTCGGCCATTCCGTGCGTGTCGGGGATGGGGCGTACACGATCACAGCCGTCATGCCCCCTGGTTTCCGGGGCGTGGATGCGGAGGCGCCCGACCTTTGGCTGCCAGTCAGTGTTGCGGCGGCAGAACTGAGCGCGTCCATCGATCTATCTGATCGGATGCGGTATTCGCTGTCCCTCATCGCACGGCTCAAGGCGAATGCAACGCGCGCGTTGGCGGAGCAGCAAGCGGCAGCGATTTGGAATCGGGGAGACGACAGTCGAAGGCTGGGGCGCGGAGCGCCAGCCACGCGAATGGTAGCAGCGTCGATCATACGGGGACGCGGACCCGATGCGCCTCGTGAAGTCCGCGTCACACTCTGGCTGGGCGGCGTATCCGCGCTCGTCCTGCTGATTGCCTGCGCCAATGTCGCCAATCTCCTTCTGGGCCGCGCCATTTCGCGGCGACACGAGATCGCCGTGCGGCTGGCGCTTGGAGCTGAGCGTGGGCGACTTGCGCGACAGATGTTGACGGAAGGGGTCCTGTTGGCGGCCGTCAGCGCTGTCGCGGCGCTGTGTCTGGCCACTCTTGCACGACCGGTGTTGGGCCTCCTGCTGAACCGCGAGGCATCCGGTACCATTGTCAATGCGCGGTTGTTTGCGTTCACCGCCATCATCGCGCTGGGCACGGGACTGCTGATCAGCCTTATCCCGGCTCTCCAGAACGTACGAACCGACGAACACATAGCCGATCTTCGCGGCGATTCCTCGTCGACAAGTCGCCGAGCGTCCCGCCTGCGTCATGCACTCCTCGCGACACAGAGCGCGTTGTGCATGGCAATGCTCGTGGCGGCCGGACTTTTTGCGCTCAGCCTGAAACGCGTTGCCGCGCTGGACCTGGGGTTGGATGTTGCGCATACAGTGCGCGCGATCGTGAATCTGGACAATCTGCTGATGTCGAACGACGCAGTGCAAGCGACGTATGACGACATGTTGCAGCGCGTGCGATCCATTCCGGGAGTTGCCAGCGCCGCACTTGCAAGCAGCGACCCCTACCTCGCTGGCCGCGCGGTGGGAGTGCACACGGTGGAACACAACGCCGACTTCTTCTGGCCCCCGGGTGTAGCGCAGATCGCGATGGAGGCAGCAGTGGGCGACGGGTTTTTCCGAACCGTTGGCGCCAGATCGTTGCGTGGTCGCGACTTCGAGCGCGGCGACGATCCTTCGGCGTCCTCGGTCGCCGTCATCAACGCCCCGCTAGCGAGGATCCTATTCGGTGACAAGGACGCGCTGGGACAGTGTATCATCCTGCCGAGGGTTGCGAAGGAGCAGGGTGCCGCGTGCGTTACGGTGGTGGGTGTGTTGTCGGGCGTGTGGTACACTACGATGGTCAACCGTGAGAAGCCGATGGTGTACATCCCACTCGCGCAGCGAACTGCCTACGACGGCGTGTGGCGTCCACAGGGGGTTTTTGTGCGCGTTCACGGGGAGCCGGGAGCTGTTGTGGAGGAAATTCGACGCGCGCTGCAAAGCACTCGGAGCGATCTCCCTGCGGTTCGTGTCACGATGATGCGCGACGTGGCCGCGGCGGAGATGCGGCCGTGGCGCTTGGGCGCCGCAATGTTCGGCCTCTTCGGTGCGGTGGCGCTACTGGTCGCCATAGTTGGACTGTACGGAGTCGTGGCATTTGGGGTGGCGCAGCGATCGTATGAAATCGCGGTTCGCCTGGCGCTGGGTGCGCGGCGGCAAGACATCCTGGCTACAACGGCCGGCGAAGGGCTGGCGGCCGTCGCGGTCGGGCTTGCGGTCGGCGCCGCGGCCGCGGTGGGAGTGCGGCGATGGGTTGGTCCACTGTTGTTCCAGACCTCGCCGGACGATCCCCGCCTCATTCTCGGCTTGGCAGCACTGCTATTCGGGGTGGGCTTTGCGGCGATACTACTTCCGACCAGGCGAGCACAGCGACTCGATCTCGGTCGCATTCTCCGTACTGGATGAAGGAGCACAGGGTGACGAGACCAACTCGAGGTCGCGTTGACGCGCTATGGGGCGCGCTGGCTCTTGCCGCCGTGCTGGTTACGGCGGCGTTTGCGCGACGCACGATGGCGGGCCCCGGCAATGCCGGCACGGTTCCGCCGCGAAGGATTGCGGGGGCGGCCCGGCTATCCCAGGCAGGGATCATCGTCGGCGATTCCGCGGCTCCAATCAGGATCGTCGAGTTTGCTGATTTCGAATGCCGGCACTGCCGTCAGTTCCAGAAAACGTTAGCCGCGTTGCGAGCACGACATCCGAAGACGGTGGCAGTGGTGTATCGGCATTGGCCGCTGTCTCGAATGGGGTTCGCGTTCCCAGCTGCCATCGCCGCGGAGTGTGCTGCGTGGCAGGGTCGCTTTGAACCATTTGCTGTATTGCTGTTCGAGTCTCAAGACACTCTCGTGCGCCTGGATTTGGAGTACACGGCCGCGCGGGCGGGCGTCCGAGACACTGCGCGGTTTCATGCGTGTCGCTCAGGTCCCGAGGCCCGGGCAAGAGTCATTGAAGACATGCTGGCTGGGAAACAGCTTGGAGTCGGCGGGACGCCAACCTTCGTGGTGGGGGACATCCTCGTCATCGGCGAGGTATCGCTTGAAACGCTCGAGAACCTTGTGCGACGGGCAGGAGGTGGGGATTTCAAATGAAAGCGCTCGCGGCTGGTTTGGCTTTGGCGCTGAGTGGCGTCGCCCAATCACAAGCGACGTCTGGTGCTCCGGCAAGCCGAGGGGCTTCCGACGTGAATCGGATCTACCTTGAGTTCCAAGTCGAGCAACCAGTGCGCCAGCAGGTCGGTTCCGTTCGGCCTCGCTATCCGCAGGCTCTCAAGAAGGAGCGCGTCGAAGGCGAAGTGCAGGCGCAGTTCGTCGTCGATACGCTGGGCTTGATCGACACGTCGACCGTGAAGATCCTGACGGCGTCGCACCCGCTGTTTGCGGACGCGGTTCGTCAGGTTCTGCCGGAGCTGCAATTCGTTCCGGCGGAAATACACGGACACAAGGTGAAGCAGCGCGTCGCGCAACGGTTCCTGTTCCCGCCACCTCGCTAGCGCTAGGCGAAAAAGCCTCGCCCTTGCGCGGCTCGCTTGTAGGCCGGTTCGAAGTATCGGGGAAACGTGACGGCTCGCCCGGAAACGACAATCTCCCCCAGCGGTTGCGGCACACGCCGAAGCACGAACCCCCGCTCGGCGCTCTCGCCTGCCGTGTGCTGGATCGTGTCGGTCGCTTCCCGATACCCGAGATGGCGCGCACGAACGACATGCGCCCCGGCCGGAACACCAATGAACAGGAAGCGGCCGCTCGAGTCGGTGAATTGACGCAAGTCGCCGGCATCGATCTCAATCGTCGCCCCGGCGATTGGGAGGCTTGTGAGAAAATCCAGAAGGCGCCCTCGAAAGTCGCCAAGGCGGTTCCCTGCCTGCGCCATCGCGCCCGACGCGCTTGAGGTCGCCAGAAACAGCAGCACGGGCCATCGAACTCTCATCGTCGTGCACTCCGAGGCACCGAGTGCAACCATCGCCATCTCAGGCCGTTTGGCCGTTCAGTCGCTCGACCAGCGACTCCAGCGGGACGGCTTCGACTCCCGGTGCGATTGCGCCGGTCGTGGGCCGATGTCGCCCAGCCCGGTGTGCGACGAACGCCCGACGCCGGCCGGTGAGGCGCGTTCGCAACGCTCCAACAGAACGTGCGTCGTGCGGCAACACCGTCCTCGACGCCTTCGCCTCGATCAGCCACGTCTCGCCCCGTACGGGCGCGACGAAATCGACCTCGAATCCCTGATGGTCGCGGAAGAAGTACACCTCGCGGCGCCGTCCCTGATTCAGCTGCGCCTTCGCGATCTCCGCGGCGACAAAGCCTTCCACAACGGGCCCGAGGAACGGCGAACGTTCCAGCTCCTCTTGGCTGCGGATCCCCAGCAGGTGACAGGCGAGGCCGCTGTCGGCGAAATACACCTTGGGGGTCTTGAGCAGTCGCTTCCCGACATTCGCGAAGTAGGGCGGCACCACCAGAACTTGGCCGGTGACCTCGAGTACGTGCAACCATGCGCCGAGCGCCGGCACGGACAGGCCAAGCGGGGCCGCAAGGTCGGTTTTGTTCAGGACCTGCCCGTGGCGCGTTGCCAGGAGGGAGAGAAACCGCCGGAACATCCCCAAGTCCCGCACGTTGAGGACCCCCCTGACATCGCGCTCGAGGTAGGTCTGCACGTACGACGAGAACCAGACATCCCTGAGTCCGGGGCGCGCCAGCACCTCGGGAAAGCCACCGCGCAGCAGGTCGACGCGCGATGATTCCGCGCGACTGAACGGCCAGAGCCCCAGGACGGCGATGCGGCCCGCGAGCGACTCCGTGACCCGCTCCATGAGGGGCGCTTCCTGCGACCCGGTGATCAGCCACTGGCCCATCCGCCGCGGCGTGCGGTCGATCACAGCCTTGAGGTATGGAAAGAGCGCCGGGGCGTTCTGGATCTCGTCGAGGATGACCGGAGTTCGCAGGCCTTCCAGAAAGCTGCGCGGGTCGGCGGTCACCCGCTCCAGCACGTCGGGTGCATCCAACGCGACGAACTCGGCCTTTGGGAAGAGCCGCCGCAGAAGCGTGGTCTTGCCGGCGCGGCGTGGGCCCGTGAGCACGAGGGCCGGGAAGCCTCGTGCGGCCCGAAGCAGCAGCGGAGCGATGAGTCTGGGGATGAATGGCACATGAGAATACTAAACTACCACTTCATAATACTCAACTACTTGTCACTCCACGACGCCGGCCGTCGACTGGTCGAACGCCAGAAGGACCTTGATCGTCGGCGTGTTTGGCGCCGGCCCCGGCGCCGGCAGCGTCAGCCGGAACACGCTCCCGTTCGTGTCAGACGACTTCAGGGCCAGCGCGCCATCGTGCGCGCGCGCGATCCAGCTCGCGATCGCCAGCCCGAGTCCTGCGCCAGACGATGGCTCACCCGCGCGCCGCGCACGCTGGGCCCGGTAGAACCGCTCGAACACGAGCGCCTGCGCCTCCCCCGGTATGCCGGTGCCCGTGTCACGAACGTCAATCACATACCGGCCGTCGTCCGCGCGCGCGGATACCATCACTTGCCCGCCCTCCGGCGTGTACTTGATCGCGTTGTCCACCAGGTTCAGCAGCAGTCGCTTGAGCAGCGCTTCGTCCCCGCGCATCGGCAGGTCCGTGCTTCCCTCATAGCGCAAGTCGATGTGCTTCTGCGCCGCCAGCGTCCGCGCCGAACGCACACACTCGGCTGCCAGCTCGCCGAGGTACAGCTCCGCGGGCTGGAGCAGCCGCTCGCCTGCGTGCGCCCGCGCCAGCAGGAACAGATCCTCCACGATGCGCTGAAGTCCCCGCATCTCTTCCTCGATTGTGCGCAGCGCGGACCGCAACTCCTCCGGCGTCCGATCGTTGCGGGCCAGCGCCAGCTCGGCTTCGCCACGCACGATCGCTACCGGCGTGCGGAGTTCATGACTCGCGTCCGCGATGAATTGCCGCTGCTGCTCGAACGACTCATCGAGCCGGGCGAGCAGTTCGTTGAACACGGACGCCAGGTGCCCCAACTCATCACCGGCGTTCTGCACTGGCAGGCGGTCGTGCAGCGTAGACGCCGAGATGTGTTGCGCACGCGCCGTCATCGCGGCCACGGGGCGGAGGCTCTTTCGCGCCAGCCAGTAGCCACCAACCGATGACAGGATGAGCAGCAGCGGAATGCCGAGCCCGAACGCCCACTGCATTTCGGCCAGCAGCCGGTGGTGCGCGCGCAGACGGTGCAGCGCGCCAATCACGACAGTTCTGCGCCCGAACCGGCGCGGCATGGCAAACGCCCGCACTGCTTCCCCGTCGTCCTCGGTGAGAATCGCGAACCCAGACTGCTCCAGCGACGCGCCGGCCACCCATTTGCCAAAACCCGGCACGTCGAGCTTGAACGCCTGGGCCGCGATGCCGCGCGCGATCGAGTCCACGGGCGCCGGCTCGGATTCATCTTCCGGCGGCGCCTCGCCCGGCGCCACGGTGCGGGTCTGCGGGTCGTACAGCACTACCTGCATGTCACGGAAGCGGAACTCACGCACCACGCGCGTGGCCATCAGGTTGAACGAGCGGTTGCCCTCCACTTCCAGGTCCAGCGCGGTGGCAACGGCAGACGCCGCCTCGCGCAGCGAGCCATCCACATTCGCGAGCGATTGGCGCGCCACCACGGCGTACAGGCCAACCGCCACCGCGCCCAGCGACACCGCAAACACGGCCGCGTACCAGAACGCGAGTCGCGCGCGAATCGAAATCGAGCGCATCATACGGCCGTGCTCTCGCCGCTGCCTCGCGCGGCCTCCGGCGCCAAGCGATACCCGGCCCCTCGGTGCGTGTGGATCATCGAGCTCCCGCCGCTGTCGCCGTCGATCTTGTTGCGCACGCGATTGATGTAGACCTCGAGCGCATTGGAAAACGGATCGTGGTTTTCGTCCCACACGTGCTCGCTCAACTCGGCGCGCCCTACCACTCGACCGGCGTTCCGCATCAGGTATTCGAGGAGCACGTACTCCTTGGTCGTGAGCGTAATGCTGCGTGCACCGCGTTGCACCGTTTGGCTGCG
>Ga0315281_10002559_pt1 | contig 26921 bp, 21 predicted proteins | sample YL17G07_0_MG_FD_204540 | JGI IMG/M metagenome (GOLD analysis project Ga0315281, IMG submission 204540) | Sediment microbial communities from Yellowstone Lake, YNP, Wyoming, USA - YL17G07_0 | ecosystem: Environmental > Aquatic > Freshwater > Lake > Sediment | place: USA: Wyoming | collected...
CGCCAGGATGCCGAGCTTGGCGTCCTGCACGAGCGCGGCGTCCCCGAACGCCAGGTCGCCGATGAAGAGCGACACCGTGAAGCCGATGCCCGCCACCCCGGCCACGCCCGCCAGCGCCGGCCAGCCGGCGCCGGCGGGCAGCGATGCCACCCCGGCGCGCACTGCCAGCCACGAGAACAGCAGGATCCCCAGCGGCTTGCCGGCGATCAGCCCCAGCGCTACCCCCGCCGTCACCGGCGATCGCGCCGCGTCGCCCAGCGCGTCCGCGTCGAGGGCGATGCCCGCGTTCGCCAGCGCGAAGACCGGCACGATGACGAAGCTGGTCCACGGGTGCAGGGCGTGCTCCAGCCGCGCCAGCGGCGACTTCTCCCCCGGCGCGCTGCCGGGCAGCGGGTCGATCGGCGTCAGCAGTCCCAGCGCCACGCCGGCGATCGTCGCATGCACGCCGGACTCGTGTACCGCCAGCCACACCGCGGCGCCCGCCGCCGCGTAGACGAACATCGGCCGCACGCCGGCGCGCCGCAGCGCGAACATCAGCGCCAGCAGCGCCGCGGCGGCGGCGAGCCAGCCGAACGCGATGCCGTCGCTGTAGAAGAGCGCGATCACCGCGATCGCCCCGAGGTCGTCGACGATCGCCAGCGCCAGCAGGAACACCTTGAGCGAGAGCGGCACGCGCTTGCCCAGCAGGGTCACCACGCCGACGGCGAAGGCGATGTCTGTCGCCATCGGGATGCCCCAGCCGCGCGCGCCTTCACGCCCGGCGTTGAAGGCCAGGAAGATCGCCGTCGGCAGCACCATGCCGCCGATCGCCGCCGCCACCGGCAGCGCGGCGCGGCGCCGGTCCGCAAGCTCGCCGCGCAGCACCTCGCGCTTGATCTCCAGCCCGGCGACGAAGAAGAACACCGCCATCAGCGCGTCGTTCACCCAGTGCGCGAGCGACAGGTCGAGGTGGATGGCGCCGAAGTTGCGCCCCGCGTGCGTGCCCCAGAAGTCGCCGTAGCTGCCGCCGATCGGGGCGTTCGCCCACACCAGCGCCGCGACCGTCGCCGCGAGCAGCAGAGCGCCGCCCGCCGTCTCCGTCGCCAGGAACTCCTGCAGCGGCCCGACGATCCTCGGCATGCGCGCACCCGGTGTGCGCGGCGGCTCAGACATGAACTGGTTGCCCTGTGCTCATCTGCACGTGAGAACCACCGTTACCTGAGAACTGAAAACTGAAAACTCAGAAGTGATACTTCTCGGAGAGGTTGTAGCGCTTGCCGTCGTAGATGGCCGTCAGCGTGCCGTCGTCCTCGTGCGCGAAGTCGAAGCAGCGCGCGGCGTCACGCGTACCCAGCAGCGACGCTGCGATGGCGATCGACAGGTTGGAGTCGAGAAAGACCTCCGCCGACTCCACCATCGGGTCGAACTTCTTCCAGCTGATCCCCTCGGAGATCGTCGAGCCCGAGAGCCCGCCCGTCTCCGCCGGCTCGATGCTGAAGCGCACGGCCTCGGCGTGGCCCTTCCCCTTCTTCGAGAACATGTAGACGCCGATCTGCGACTGTTGGATGTGGTTGCGGGGCGCCCCGCCGCCGAAGATCGTCGTCGCCGTGCGCAGCCCCAGCTCCTCCGCCAGCAGCACGATCGCCGTCATCTCGCAGACGTCCTGCACCACGTCGAAGACGACGCGCTTGCCCTCTTCGGCGCGGAAGAAGCCCAGGTCCATGCCAAGCACGGAGTCGCCGATGGCTGGGCAGTACACCGGCGTCCGGTGGTCGTGCGCGGCGATGAGGATCCCGTGCTGCGAGCCGATGCCCTTGAAGTAGCCGCCCATCCGGTAGATGTACTCGCGGGTGGTCATCGCCCGGTCCGGCAGCGTGCGGGCGAACTCGAACACCATCGGCTCCACCCGCCGGTAGTCTGCCTCGTCGCCGAACGTGTCCCAGAAGCGGTTGACGTCGACGCTGGCCAGCGCGGCGTCGTCGGCGTTGACGCGCCCCTGGTAGTGGATGCTGCCGATGATCTCCAGCATGTCGTGCGTGAGCTGCGCGCCGGTGATATCGAGCACGTCGATGCGCCGCTGCTCGATGAACGACGCGATGGCGGGGCCGAAGCCCAGCGGTACCGGCGCCCCGGCGATCGAGCAGAAGATCACGCGGTTGCGCTCGATCATCACGTTCCAGAGGTCGATCGCCGCGCTCAGCCGGCGCGGCTGCCCGCCCGTGCGCCCCAGCGCCTCGATGAACGAGCGCAGCGAGGCCTCGGGATCGGGCGCGAACCGCACGATCGGGGTGACCAGGAAGTCCTTGTTGTCCACGAGCGTAAGCCTATCGACCGCAGCGCGGGCGGGCTAGGCGCTCCCGTCGGCGTGGCACGGGGCGCCCCGCGGATGCACGCGAGCCCCGGCCGGAGCCGGCCGGTCCGCCCGATGCATCCGGGACCCGGCGGGTGGCGTATACTCAGCACTACCCTGCGGGATTCTGTGTCTCTGCGGCCGGACGCCGCTTGGCGTGCCGGCTCACCGAAGGAGCAGGCCGATATGCGCGCATTGATTTCCCTGGTTGCAGGCTTCGTGATCGCCGCCTTCGTGGCGCTGGCCTCGGGTGGTCCGGTCGCCTACGCCGCCTTCCACTGCGTCCGCATCCACGCGGTGCTCGGGAGCTACAACGGCAACCCGAACGTCCAGTACGTCGAACTGCGGATGGATTTCGCCTCGCAGGTGTTCCTGGCGACCCACACAATCGAGTTCCGCGACGCCGCCGGCACGCTGAAGGCCACCTTCACCTTCCCCGCCGGCACGTTCCCCTTCGGCGCCAGTGTCGCGAACTTCGCGGTCGGCGACGCCATCCTGGTCGCGACGAGCGAGTTCAATGCCGCCGCAACGGGCGGCACGTCCGACTTCGTGTTCACGGCCCTCAACACCGTCGGCGCGAACGGTGGCGACCCGCTGCACCCCGTACAGGGGCCAGGCGGGAAGATCGGCTTCGCACAGGGCTTCGACAACTGCGACGCGGACATCATCGCCAGCCCAGGCGAGGCGGATTCACTTGCCTACGGCGCCGCAACCGCGGATTTCGGCACCGCCGCCGCGCCGCTGCCCGCCGCGGCCGGCAACGCCCAGGGGCTGCGGCTCAGCAACCTCAACACCGCGCCCTCGAACAACCACACGGAGTACTCGCCGCAGCACGTCGCGCTGTCGACGTCATCGGTCGCGCAGGTGGACCTGGCCACGAACCTCGGCACGCCGCGCAACAACGGCCGCGTTATCCTGGCGCTGCCGGCCATCGCGCCACCGGCCACCCCCACGATCGGGCCGCCGGCCGTGGGCGGCGTGGCGGCGGCGCCGGATCAGTTGGAGCTGCCGTCGCGGAGCGCGACCGCATCGAGCGGCCACCGCACGGCGTACGAGGTTGGCGCTGGAGCGCTGGCGGCAGCCGCCGCACTCGGCGCAGCCGGCTGGGCAACACGCCGCAAGCGCAGCGCGTGAACTGACGACCGACGGCTGACCACCGGCCTTGAAGACCACGCCTGAACAGCCGGCTGAGCCCCTCTCCACAGCGTGGAGAGGGGTGGCCGAAGGCCGGGGTGAGGTGCCCGATCCGCCGCCGATACTGACAACTGACAACTGTGAACTGACAACTCTCCCTACGGCACGTACTGATCGATGATCTTCTGCGCCGCCGTCAGCGACAGGATGTCGTTCGAGCCGTCCTCGATCATCGACGCGCGCGCGTCGCGGAAGAGCTTCTCGACCAGCATCTCCTTCGTCAGGCCGTAGCCGCCGTGCAGCTGCACGGCATCGCTCGCCACCTCGAACGCCGTCTGCGTGCAGAACACCTTCGACGAGATCGAGTACTGCGTTCCGGGCGGGAAGGCGCCGTGGTTGTACATGATCGTCGCCCGCGACAGCTGGCGCGCGCTCTCGACCTTCACGAACATGTCGAAGAGCTTCTTCTGCACGAGCTGGTGCGTGCTGATCGGCACGCCGCCCTGCACGCGCCCCTTCGTGTACGTTAGCGCCTCCTCCAGCGCCGCCCGCGCCAGCCCCGTGAACGCGGAGCCCATGAACGCGTTAGCGCCGGCCAGCACCGCATCGATGGCGAACGTGTAGGCGTCGGGCTCGACGAACATGTACGAGCGCGGGATGCGCACGTTGTCGAAGAAGATCTCGCCCTGGTTGAGCGCGCGCTGGCCGAGCTTGTTGAGCGGCGGCCCCTTCGACACGCCGGGCAGGTTGAGCGGCACCAGCGCTACGCCGCCGCCCGCCATGCCGCGCTTGCGGTCGACGCCCAGGAACGCCAGCGCGTGCGTGGCGATCGTCCCGTTCGAGACCCACGCCGACTTCTGCCCGTTCAGCACGTAGTCGTCGCCGTCCAGCGTCGCCGTCAGGCCGTAGTGGACGTCCGGGTTCGTCCACATCGCCGTGCCCGGCATCAGCGTGTCGGAGCCGTGCCCCGGCTCGGTGATCGCCCAGCAGCCGATGTACTTCGCCTCCTTGTCCTCGATGAACGGCATCACGACTTCTTCCATGATCTGCGGGTCCTGCCGCCCCATCGCGAACGCGAACGGAAACGACGTGACGCTGAGCGCGATGGCGAAGTCGGCGCTGCCCCAGCCCCACTCCTCGTTGATGATGTGGTTGCTCAGCGGGTCGATGTGGGCGCCGCCGAACTGCTCCGGGAAGCCGCGGATGTGCCAGCCCTCGCTGTACGCCGTGCGGAACACGTCCCACATGCGCGAGCCCTTCGCGATCACGTCCTCCGGCGAGAGCCTGTCCAGCTCGATGCTGGCCGGCCGCAGCACCTGCGCCGCGAACTCGTGCGCGCGCTGCTTCACCAGCTTCTGCTCGTCCGTGAGTTCCTTGTTGAGGTCGAGGTACATCGCTGCGCTCCTGGAGACTGGAAGTCGGTAGTCGGAAGTCGGAGGTCGGCCCCGGCGACTATCAGGATATGCGGCACGTGCTTATGGGGAAGAGCCGTTCGGCCGGGGGAAAGGTTCTGGGGGATAGGGGATAGGGGATAGGGGATAGGGGATCACGCCCCGGCCGTCGTGCGTATCTTCCGACTTCCGACTTCCGACTTCCGACTTCCCAGCCCCAATCAGGCGTGGATCTCCACCCGCATGCCGGGCGCGCCGAAGAGCCAGAAGTACTGCGCGTCGTGGAGCTGCATGCCGACACAGCCGTGGCTGGTCGCCATCGCCCCGAAGACCTCCTTCGGACGCCAGTAGTTGAGGTGCAGCGCGTCGCCGTTACGGTCGTAGTACTGCGTGAACAGCACTCGCTCCACATCGTACTGGGCCTGCGCGGGGTTGTAGCCCGCCTGCGTCGCCGTCATCCGCTCCACCGCCAGCCGCCCGTCCTTCTCGATCTTGTGCGACCCCAGCGGGCTGGGGAACTGCGGCGACCCGGTCGATACCGGCGCGGTGTAGATCGCCCGGGCGCCGATCATGGCGCTCGCCGTCTGCGTCGTGACGTTGACGTCGACCCACTTCTCCTGCCCCTGCGGGTCGACCAGCGGCGATTCCTCGCCCGGCTGCAGCACGAAGATGAACGCCGAGTAGACGAAGCTGTTGTCCGCGAGCTGATACCACGTGCGGGTCCACGCCGGCACTGTCGAGAGCCACGTCTGCGCGCCGACGAGCACGTTCTCGCCCTCGACGGCGCCAGCGATCCGCACCGGCGCCATGTCCTTCAGCGTCTTGGCGACCGGCCCCTTCGTCGAGGCCGCGCCCCGCACGCGCAGATCGCCGCCCACCACGATCGCGTCCCCCGCGCCCATCGTTGGCGTGGCAGTCGGCTGCGGCAGCGGCGTCTGCGTTGCCTGCGTTGCCTGCGCCACGGTCGCCGTATCGGACGGCGCTGGCGTTGGTGTCGATGCGGCGCCTCCGCCCGCGCACGCCGCAAGCGGCAGCGCGGTCAGCACGAGGGCAAGGGCGGCGGCGCGGCGGAGCATCACGGAGATCGTACCACGATCGCGATCGCGCGTGGTGCGATCTTGCAGGCACGGCATGCGGCCGCCTCGCCGCCATGCGTGCGCAGCGCTCGGTTCAGATCGCGAGCACTGCTAGACAACATGAAAAAAACCCGGTCAGATCCGCGCACGTGGCTCGTGAGAGCCTCGCGCGTACATTCGTCCTGCTCGCCTTGACTGGGCGGGAGCGATCACTGGCATGGCCCGGCAACGGGCGTTCACTGGGGGCAGGGATGACCATCGAACTGCAGCACTACGAAGAACCACAGATGACCCGCACCGAGAAGATGCGCATCGCCGCGCGCGTGCTGATCAAGCGCGGCGTCGCGGGCAACGGCGGCCGCTGGGGCCTGCAGTCGCGCCTCGCCGAGCACTTCGGCGTCACGCGCCAGCGCGTCAGCCAGATCGTCCGGCAAGAGGTGAACTCGCTCAACTCGGTCAACGCTGTGACCTCGGTCAGCTCGCTCAATGCTGATCCTCAATAAGCAGAAGGCCGTCGAACGCGTGATGTCGCTGACCACTGCAAGCTCGGGAGCGGAACCTGAGGCCGCTCCCGTGCGGGCGCGCCGCCGCGCATCGCCGCGCGTCGCCCGCTACGAGCCGGCGCCGCTGCTCGAGCCGGCGGTTGCCGCCGCATCTGTCGCGGCTGCATCTGTCGCTGTCGCCGTGCCCGCACCGCGGCCCGCGAAGCGCGCTGCCGCCGCGGCAGCGCCCGTGGCCGAGCCCCGGCGCCGCCGCCATCGCGCCGCCGCGACGGCCACGCTCGCGATGGAGTGACCGCCGCCGGTCAGTGCCGCCGCGCCCCCGGCAGGTAGCCGCCGCTTCCGGTATCCGGGCCCGCGATCGATCCACGCGGAAACGGACGGTAGTCGATCGGCAGGCCGTCCGCGCCCATCGGGCATCCGGCCAGGCAGGCGACCTTGAATATCATCACGCCGCGCGCGCCCGCGACGCCGCCCGCCTGTATCCAGTAGTCCTTCCCGGCCGCCACGTCGAACTCGAGCGACGGGCCGCCCGCCGCGTCGCTGCAGCCGATGTCCGTGATCGCTCCCGGCGGCGAGATCGCGGCCGCTTCGTAGACGGCGAGCACCGTGGCGAATTGCAAGCTTATGGTGGTGACGCGCACCCGCCCGCCTTCGACGGCGTGGACGCGATACCACACCGTCGCGCCGATGTTGCCGCACCGGCGCGGCTCCCCGGGTTCCATCGTCGCGCCCGTCGTATCGACCGTCTCCTGCCAGTCAGGCAGCGGGTCGAAGTACGTTGCGCTGGCGCCGTTGTCGTTGTGCGGCGGGCACGCCGGCATGCAGTTCCCTTCGAGTTGCAGCTGCCCGCCCGCGCCGCCGTGCGCGGCGCCAACCTGCAGGTACACCGTGGCGTTCGGTTCGACCCGGAACTGGATGCGCGCGCGCCGCTCCCCGCTGCTCACGTCGCACGCGACGGGCTGCGCCGATGCGGCCGGCGGCTCGAAGTTCGGCCCGCCGGTGTAGACCGCCAGCGCTGTCTCGTAGTCGCTCCCAGCCGTGTCGAATTCGAGCGTCGCCGCCTGCGATGCCGGCAGCTGGTACCAGACCGTGTGCGCCATGTTGCCGCAGCCGAGCGGCTCGTCAGCGTCCACCGTCGCACCGCGCGTGTCCTCCGCGCCGTTGAACGGGAAGTAATGGAGCACGTCGACATACTGCGCGCTCATCACCGTGTCGTTCTGCGGCGGGCACGGCATCGGATCGCATTCGACGCGAAGATTCAGGAGGCCGGAGGCGCCATTGCGCCCGCCCACCTGCACGAAGACCAGGCGGTCGCTGCTCGCGTGGAAGCTGATGCGCGCCCGCACCCCTCCGGCGCCGGCGTCGCAGGCGAGGCGGTGGAGTTGCGCGAAGTCCTCCTCGCCGTACGGCGCGTCGTACGCTGCGATTACCGTGCTGAAGTCGCTGCTCGCCGTATCGGCGACGAGCGTGACGCTGCTGCTCACAGATACGCCGTACCACACCGTCTTGCCGATGACGCCGCAGGGTCGCGGCTCCCCGTCCTGCAGCGTCGCGCCGCCCGTCGGGGTCTGTTGGTCAAACGGGGGCGAATCCAACTGGCGGCCCATGCTGTCGTTGAAGGGCGGACACGCCGGGTCGCAGGAGAGATTGAACGATAGGTCGCCCGACGCGCCGTTCGCGCCGCCGGCCTGGATCCAGTAGGTGTTTCCCTGCTTCGCGTCGAACGTGATCCGCGACTGCGCGCCGCCGCCGCTGTTGTCGTTGCACGTGAGCGGCGTGAAGCCGCCGGGAGGCGACGTCGGGAACGTGGGGCCGTACGAGTACGCGGCGATCACCGTGTCGAAGCCGCTGCCGGCCGTGTCAGCGACGAGCGTCTCGTCGTTGTCGGCGTAGAGCTGGTACCACACCGTCTTGCCGATATTTCCGCACGGCCTCGGCTCGCTCGCCTCGGCCGTCGCCGCGCGCGTGTCAGCGCGCAGCCCGAGCGTCGGACCGTAGGCACTGACGCCGACACCGAGCGCCGCGCTCGAGTCGTCGTTCGGCGGCGGGCAGGCCGGGTTGCAGGCGATGCGGAACGCCAGGTCGCCCGTCGCGCCGTCCTTGCCGCCCATCTGGATGTAGTAGGTCGTACCACGCGCGATCGGCATCGAGATGAACGACGTCGGTCCGCCCGCATCATCGCTGCACGCCACGGAGTTCAGGTTCGCGCCGGGGGGCGACGGGATGAAGCCGTTGCCCAGCGTGTACACCGCCTCGATCGTGTCGAAGCTGCTGCCCGCCGTCGTGATCTCCACCGTGCCCTGCGTCTGCGGCGTGAACGCGTACCAGACCGTCGCGCCGATAGCCCCGCAAGGCGCCGTTTCGCCGGCCTCGAGCGTCGCGCCCGCCGTCTGCTGGTGCGACTCGAACGGCAGCTCGCCGTAGACGTGGAAGTTCGGCGCGTCGAAGTTGTCGTTGGCGACCTGCTCCGCAGCCGGGGCAGCCAGCGCGCGCTGTGGCGGCCCATCACGGAACGCCACCACCAGCGCCGCCGCGACGAGCGACGCGAGGAGCAAGGTAGTGACTGCCGCGGCCAGGCGGGACGTGCGTGTGCGTTGCATGGTTCACCTCGTTGCGCCCGGTATACCTATGACAACGCTCCAGCGACGCAAAGGTTAACCGGACGCATGAAGATCGTTTGCCGACGAAGCGCCCGGCACGCCGCGCGGCCGCTCGCCGCTCGCTCAAGCAGGTCGCCGTCAACGCGTAGGGACAGGTCTTCAGACCTGTCCGCCCGCGAAGGAGCGGTCCAGGACCGACTCGTTTTGTTCGGAATGAGCGTGAGGGCGCCTACCCGGCGCAGTCGGCGTTGCCCGGCTTCAGCCGCGGGCACACCACGTAGAATGCGATCTCGCCGCGCGTCCAGCCGGCGCGCTCGCCCGTGCCGAGCGCTTCGTGCCCGTCGCGCCGCCAGCGATACACCGGCTGCGTGTGCACGGCGCCGCCATCAGCCGTCGCAAAGGCGTAGAACGACGGCAGCGTGCCCGAGTCCGGCGGCTGCAGGGAATACGTGCCGTCCTTGGCCAGGTACACGCGCGCCAGCCCGGGCGCGGCCACGTACGACGCGTAGAACGCCGCCCCCGCGTCGCTGTCGCCGTCGCCGGGCGAGACAGGCGCGTAGCGCAGCGCGCCGTCATCCCCGCGCCACTCGTAGATCGCGACGCCGAGGTGCACTTCCAGTAGCGTCACGTCGTACGGCTTCTGGCTGGAGAACGAGATGTAGATCGTCGACGGGTCGTTCGATAGTTCCCGGTGCGGCTCCGCGCTGTAGCAGTACGGGTACACATCCTCGACGAGCTTGCGGCAGTCGAGCCACGTCGTCGGCTCCGACCACGGCCCCCACGGGTGCTCCGACGTCCGCACCTTCACCGTCGCCAGGTCACCGTCGTACATCGCCATCCACTTGCCGATGCCGGGCTCGAACGTCACCGAAACGCCGTTATCGGCGGGCAGCGTCGAAGCCGGATCTTCAGGCGGCCACATCGGCGCCGCGGCCTGAGGGCGGGGCTGCCAAGCCGCGCCGTCCCAGTAGGTGTACGCCGCCGCCTCGCCCATGCGCGCGGCCGGAGCCCGCGCGACGTAATTCCCGCCGTGCTCCTTGTGGAGGTACACGATCACGTCCTCGCCGTCCCGCACCGGCGATCGCACGCCGGCGATGCGGTCGCCGAAGCCGCTCCGGTCATCCCAGATCGTCTCGACGTCGCGCGTGCCGTCCGTCGTGCCTGCGGCGACGTGCCCCAGGCCGACCGACGAGACGTGCCAGGCGAACGGCGAGTCGCGATGCACCTTCACCATGTAGAAGGCGATGCTGCCGTCGTCGCGCACGAATACGCCGTCGGGCCACGCCGTCGTCTCCTCGGCGTGCGGGAAGAGCGGCACCGCCGCGCCGTCGGCCTTCTTGAACTCCAGCCGGACGCAGTCGTGCCCGTCGAAGTCCGTGCTCGTCGCCACTGTCGCCGCGATCACGTCCTGGCGCCCGCCCGGCCCGTTGCGCACCGTATCGCCGAAGAACCAGTAGCCGCGACCGCCGAAGACGACGCTCGGCGCGCCGTCGACGCCGCGCACCTGCGACTGTGCCGCGTCCGGGTTATCGGCAACCAGCCGGCAGACCGCGCGCACCGAGACGACCACCGGCGTATCGACGAGTGTGTTCGTTTGGATTACCGCCGTGGGCGCGCCGACGTCGCCTCCCGCGGCGTGCCCGCCGGACGAGCCGCTGCACGCCGACAGGCCAGCGGCGACCAGACACAGCGCCAACGCGGCCAGGCGGGCCTGGCGGCGGCTCATCGGCCACCCGCGTGAGGGAATTCCATACTCATACAACGCAACACGATCGAAAAGGTAAACGATCGCCGGGCCAGGCTGCATGCCGGCCGCCAACCGCCGCGATCTCGGCGCCCCGCGAAGCCCCGCACCCGCAGAGCGCCATAGTGGAGGAGCTTCAGCTCCGCCCAACGTTCGGCCAGGCGAGACATTCGGATTTCACGCCGCCCCTCCGCACGAGCTCCTCTCCACGCCGTGGAGAGGAGTGGCCGAAGGCCGGCGTGAGGTCCGCGAGCCGCTCGCGCCACACCGTTCTCGTGCCGAGCTTCGGTCCAATTGACCCGTCTATGCCGGTCGAAGACTCGCCGTGGGAGGATGAGGTGCGAGCGGCCGCTAATACTTCGACGTCCGCTCCGCCTCGTCCGACTCTTCGTTCCGGCCGCGGAACACCAGCTTGATCGCCGTGCCCTCGAACCCGAACGACCGCCGGATCACGTTCTCCATGTAGCGCCGGTAGCCGAAGTGCACCGCCGACGCGTCGTTGAGGAAGAATACGAACGTCGGCGGGTCGACCTCCGCCTGCGTCACGTACAGCAGCTTGATGCGGTTCCCCTTCGGCGGCGCCGGCGGCGGCTTCTGCGCCACGGCCTTGCGCACAGCCTGGTTCAGCGCGCCCGTATCGACATGCCGCTGCCGCTCCGCGCCGATGCGCACCGCCTCCGCCAGCACTTCCGGGATGCCTGTGCCCTCGCGCGCCGAGATGAAGCGCAGCGCCACCCACGGCGCAAATTTCAGCTTCCAGCGCAGCCGCTTCTCCCAGTCCTCCTCCGTCCACTCGCCCTCGCGCACGAGGTCCCACTTGTTCGCCACGACGATGACGCCGCGCGCTGCATCCAGCGCGAAGCCCATGACGTGCGCGTCCTGCGCGGTGAACCCCTCCGAGAGATCAAACAGGCACAGCGCCACCTGCGCGCGCTCCAGCGCCCGCCGCGCCCGCAGCGTCGAGTGCTTCTCCACGCCCGGCTCGATCGAGCCGCGCCGCCGCAGCCCCGCCGTATCGACCAGCACCAGCGGCTGCCCCTCGAACACGAACGGCGTATCGATGACGTCGCGCGTCGTGCCCGGCACGTCGCTGACGATGACGCGCTCTTCGCCGAGGATGGCGTTCAGCAGCGACGACTTGCCGACGTTGGGGCGCCCGACGATCGCCAGCCGCAGCCCCTCGTCCTCTTCCTCGCTCTCGCCCACCGGCAGCGTCTCGACGATCATGTCCAGCACGTCGGCGACGCCGTGGCCGTGGTGCGCGCTGATCGCGATCGGTTCGCCGATCCCCAGCTCGTAGAAGGCGATCGCCGCCTCTTCGCGCTCGCGGTTCTCCGCCTTGTTGGCGATCAGCAGCACCGGCTTCGCCGAGCGGCGCAGCAGGTCCGCGACCTCCTGGTCGGCCGCGGTGACGCCGCTGATCGTGTCGACGACGAACAGCACGATCTGCGCTTCGGCCAGCGCGTACTCCACCTGCGCGCGCACGAGCGGCGTGTACGTGCCGGGCACGTCGGGCTCCAGCCCGCCGGTGTCGACGACCTTGAACTCGCGACCGCACCACTCCGCGTCGCCGTAGATCCGGTCGCGCGTCGTCCCCGGCAGATCCTCGACGAGCGCCGGCCGCCCGCCCACCATCCGGTTGAACAGCGCCGACTTACCGACATTCGGCCGCCCGACGATCGCCACGATCGGCTTCTTCGTCGCAGCCGTCATCGCAGCCAACTTCTAGTTCTGAACATCCAGCCCCCACGCGGCTTCTGCAGCCGCACACACAAACAGATCCATCAATTTTCGAGGCACCAGCGCGCGCTGTGGCTGTGCACGCACAGGCCACGTCTTCCGAGCCGATGCCCCCGTCCGATCCCCTCTCCCCTCGTGGGAGAGGTGTGGCCGAAGGCCGGGGTGAGGGCTCACCCGCGCTCCGTCAGCGCGATCCCCACCTGCTCTGGGTCGGTGCGCGTCACCGTCGTCCCAGCCGGCGGCGTGATCTGCAGCGGCAGCGGGTACAGCCCCGGCCCCAGCCCCTCCGCGTCGGCCGTCACGACGATCGATGCGGGAGACAGCGCCTGCAGCGCCGGCAGCTCGCCGGAGAGCGTCACCAGCACCGGCTCCACCGGCGTCAGCGCCAGGCCCGCACCCACGTTCCGGATCTGCGGGACGATGCTGAACGACACCTCGCCGCGCGCCGGCCTGACGGACACCGTGACCTTCACGCTCGAGGAACCCTGCAGCCGCGCGCCCGGCGGCAGCGCGAGCTGCACCAGCCGCACCACGTCCGCGCGCGCGTCGGCGATCGAGATCTCCTCGGTCGAAATGCCCTTCACGGCGTCGATCGACTGTAGCACGTCGAGCGGTCCCGTTACCGTTACCAGTCGCGGCTCGACGTTGACGCCCGCGATGTTGTAGCCGGGAGCCGGCGATCCCGCCACGGCGGGGTTGACGACGAACTCCTGGCTGAACTCCCGCTGCTGGATGTCCACATTCACCTTTGCGCGCGCCGGGCTCACCTTGACGCGGCTGATGTCACCCCCGCGGACGTCGCGCGGCTTCAGGTCGACGCTGTCGGTGAAGTCGGTGCGCAGGCCCGTCAGGTTCACTTCCGCGACCGCGGAATCCACGAGCGCGACCAGGCTCTCCGGCCCGCTCACCGTCGCCGTGGCGGGCTGCGCTGACTGGTTCGCGGCGCCGAATCCCTGCTGCGGCGAACCGAGCAGCGACACGCTCACCTTCACTTCCTTGCTGCGCAGGTCCTCCAGCGTCACGTCGATGTGGTCCGGCGTCGTCGAGACCACGTTCACCCTCCCGCTCGCCGGCTCCACATCGACGGCCACGGTGGCCTGCCCCTTCGCGTACCCGCCCAGGTCCACCGTCGCCTGGAAGTCGTCCGCGCGCAGCTTCTTCAGATCGTTCTTCGTCGCCTCTACGCGGATGCGCACGCTCGCCTCCGACGTGTTCGACACGGCGAGGTCGTTGGGCACGTTGACGAACTTCACCGGGATGGCGCTGGGGAAGGTCTGGACCTCCTTCGGGTTCTCCTTGTCGGTCACGAACAGCCAGAGGCTCAGCCCCAGCGCGACGGAGAGCAGCGCCAGGCTGACGTTGCCCAGCACGGAGCGGAGCGCACCGCGCCCCAGGAACAGCAGCGCGCCGGGCAGCCGGCGGAACGTCGCCATCACGCGTCCCCGTCTCGCCGCGCGCCGACGAGCCGCTGCAGCAGTGCCCGTAATCGCACATCATCCAGCCGCGTGTACATCCGCCCCTCCGCCGCGACGGAGATTCCGCCCGTCTCTTCCGACACCACGACGGAGATCGCGTCGGTGCGCTCTGTGATCCCCAGCGCCGCGCGATGCCGCGTGCCCAGCTCGCCCGGCATCGTGTTCTCCGAGAGCGGCAGCGTCACGGCCGCCGCGACGACGCGGTCGTTGCGCACGACCACCGCACCGTCGTGCAGCGGCGAATTCGGGAAGAAGATCCCGTGCAGCAGCTCCGGCGACGGCAGCGCATCGACCGTGATGCCGCTCTCGATGTAGTCCTGCAGCCCCGTCTCGCGCTCGATGACGATCAGCGCCCCCACCTTCTTCTTCGCCATGTCGCCCGCCGCTTCCGTGATCGCTTCCAGCGTGCCCTCGGTGCTGATGCTCGCCCCGAACGCGCGCGCGCCCGTGCGCCCGACGCGCTCCAGCGCGCGCCGCAGCTCGGGCTGGAAGACGATCGGTAACGCGATCAGCAGCCCGGTGAACGAGTTGGTGATCAGGAAGTTAAGCACGCGCAGGTCGAACACGCGCGCCAGCAGGAACGCCGCGATCAGCAGGATGAACGCGCCGCGCATCACGGCCATCGCCGTCGTGCCGCGCAGCAGCATCAGCACCCAGAAGAAGATCAGCGAGATGATGGCGATGTCCAGCGCGGAGGTCGCGTCGAACTGCTGGAAGTTGTCGCGGAACAAGTTGACGAGGCCGGTCATGGCCGGGGCGGCCTAAACATCATGGTCGCTGGTGGTCAGCGCCAGGATCGCCTTCTGCGCGTGGAGCCGGTTCTCCGCCTGGTCGAACACCACCGACTGCGGCCCGTCGATCACGTCCTCCATCACCTCTTCGCCGCGATGCGCCGGCAGGTCGTGCATGAAGATCGCCTTCGGCTTCGCCAGCGCCATCAGCTCCGCCGTGATCGCGTACCCGGTGAACGCCTCCTTGCGCTGCACGATGGAGTCCTCCTGGCCCATGCTCGCCCAGACGTCCGTGTACACCACGTCGGCGCCGCGGACCGCGTCGGACGGCGATTCGTACAGGTCGACGCTGCCGCCGGTCTTCGCCGCGAGATCGCGGATCAGCCGCTGCGTCGGCTCGGGCAGAGCGTAGCCCTCGGGCGCCGCCATCGCGAACGACATGCCGGCCAGCGCCGCCGCCTCGGCCAGCGACACCGCCACGTTGAAGCCGTCGCCGACGAACGCCAGCCGCACACCCCGCAGCGATCCGAAGCGCTCCAGCACGGTCAGCAGGTCGGCCATCGCCTGGCAGGGGTGCTCTTCGTCCGAGAGGGCGTTGATCACCGGGACGTCGGCGTGCCGCGCCAGATCCAGCAGCGTCTGATGCAAGTACGTCCGCGCCGCGATCACATCGACATAACGCGAGAGCACGCGCGATACGTCCGCCACCGGTTCCCGCTGCCCCAGCCCGACTTCCGACTGGCTGAGGTAGATCGCGTGGCCGCCCAGCTCCTGCATCGCCACATCGAAGCTGACGCGTGTCCGCAGCGACGGCTTCTCGAAGACGAGCGCCAGCGTCTTGCCGTGCAGCAAGTCGTGGCCGCCGCCGTCCCGCTTCAGGCTCAACGCCGTCTGCAGGATGCGCTCGACCTCATCTGGTGATAGCTCGGCGATGGAGAGCAGATCCCGCCCGCGCATGCGTCCTCCCGGTCCTGGTGCGGGCGCAGTATAACGTGAAGCTGCGCGCTGGACGCCGGGCGCTGCTTTCGCGCGGTCGCCGGTCATCACTCCGTATTCACCGTGAGCCGCCACCCGGCGCCCGGCATGATATAGTTGCGTCAGTACGGAGACATCAACCGATTCGTGACACTGTGACGGAACACACCCCGCAGCGCCCTCGCCACGCCGAGTCTTCGACTCTCCACGGCGAGCCTCCGGCCGCCAAGCTCGCGCTGATCTTCCCCGGCCAGGGCTCTCAGCACGCCGGCATGGGCAAGCGCGTCGCCGAGGCATCGGCCGCCGCGCGCGAAGTCTTCGCCCAGGCCGACGAGATCCTCAAGCTCGACGTTACCCGCATCGTCATGGAGGGCTCCGAGAAGGATCTCCAGAAGACGGTCAACACCCAGCCCGCCATCCTCGCCGTCAGCTGGGCCCACCTGGTCTACCTGCGCGAGCGCGCCGCGCAGATGGGGCGCCAGCTGCGCCCGTCGCACGTCTCCGGCCACAGCTTCGGCCAGTTCTCCGCCGCCGCCGCCACCGACGCTATCTCCTTCCCCGACGCGCTGCGCCTCGTCCGCGAGCGCGGGCGCATCATGACGAAGTGGTCCAAGCGCAGGCCCGGCGGCATGGCAACCATCATCGGCCCCACCGACGAGGACGTCGCCGACATCTGCAGCCGCGTCTCGCCCGACGGCGAGGTCGGCGTCGCCGCCGTCAACGCGCCCGGCCAGACCGTCATCTCCGGCACGCTCGCCGCGCTTGGCCGCGCCATCGAGTCGCTGAAAGAGCGCGGCCGCGTCGTGCAGTTGCCGATCTCGGTTCCCGGCCACTTTCCTAAGATGGCGGAGGCGCGCGACGAACTGCGCCGCTTCATCGACGGCATCGAGTTCCGCGACCCGAAGACGCCCGTCGTCTCCAGCCTCACGGGCAAGATCCTGACGACGGCCGAAGAGGTGCGACAGGAGCTGAGCGACCAGATGACCGGCGCCATCAACTGGATGCGCGCCTTCCGCGAGATGCGGCGCGCCGGCGCGTCGACGTTCTTCGAGCTTGGCCCCGGCCACGTGCTGGGCAACATCAGCAGGCGCGTCGACCGCGACGCCCGCATCATCGACGTCTTCGACGAGTCGCAGTGGCGCGACCTGGTGCTCTCCGGCCCCGCGCTGGAACCGGCTTTGGTCTCCGCCGCGCCGGCCGCCCGCCCGCTCATCGCGCGAAAGCGCACCGGAGCGCGCCCTTCGTGAGCCGCCCCGAGTCGCTGCCGAACCGCCGCGTCGTCGTCACGGGCATGGGCACGGTCTGCCCGCTCGGCAACAACTGGCGCGACGCCTGGCAGGCCATGACCGAGGGCCGCTCCGGCGTCGCCCGCCTCACCCAGTTCGACGTCAGCCAGTTCGAGGTCCAGATCGGCGCCGAGGTCAAGGACTTCCACCCGGAAGAGCTGATCCCCACGAAGGACCTCCGGCGCATGGACGAGAACGGCCAGTTCGCCGTCGTCTCCGCGCTGGAGGCGGTCGCCGACGCCGGCCTCGTCATCGACGACGGCAACCGCGACGACGTCGGCGTCATCTTCGGCTCGGCCGGCGGCGGCTACGGCCTGCTCCTCCAGCAGAACGAGATCTTCCAGAAGAGCGGCTACCGTCGCGTCAGCCCCTTCCTGATCAGCAACATCCTGCCTGACGCTGCATCGGGCCAGGTGGCGATCACGATCGGCGCCTGCGGCCCGAACTTCGCCGTCGCATCGGCGTGCTCCACCGGCTCCGGCGCGATCGGCGAGTCGTGGGAGACGATCCGCCGCGGTGACGCCGAGGCGATCATCACCGGCGGCACCGACAACCCCCTGCTGCCCGTGCTGATGGCCGGCTTCCACGCCCTCCGCGCGCTCGCCGACGACCCGGAGCATCCGGAGCGCGCCTGCAAGCCCTTCGATGCGCGCCGCAACGGCTTCGTCGTCGGCCAGGGCGCGGCGTCGCTCGTGCTCGAAAGCCTCGACCACGCGCTCGCCCGCGGCGCCGAGATCTACGCCGAGGTGATCGGCTACGCGACGAGCAACGACGCCTACGACATGGTGGCCTCGCTCGAAACGGGGCGCAGCGCCGCGATGGCGATGACCCGCGCCATGCGCAAGGCCGGCATCGATCCCACAGAGGTCGGCTACATCAACCCGCACGGCACCGGCACGCCGCTCAACGACCGCGCCGAGACCAACGCGATCAAGCTCGCCTTCGGCGATCACGCGAAGAAGATCGCCATCAGCTCCACCAAGGCGATGCACGGCCACCTGATGGGCGGTGCCGGCGCGCTCGAGGCGATCGCCGCGATCCAGGCCGTCCGCACCGGCATCATCCCGCCGACGATCAACTACGAAGTGCCCGACCCCGACTGCGACCTCGACTACGTCCCCAACGTCGCCCGCCGCAGCGACGTCCGCGTCTCCCTCAGCAACAGCGTCGGCCTCGGCGGCCACAACGCCTGCGTGATCTTCAGGAAGTACGTGGGGAGTTGACAGTTCACAGTTTTCAGTTATCAGTAGTGGCGGATGGTGGAGCCACTTGTGGCCACCCGCGGTACAATTCGCTGACGCCATCTCACTGAGAACTGTGCACTGATAACTGTGAACTCCTCGAATCCCCGCATCTTCGAAAAGAGCATCGAGCTGCCGCTGGGCTACTCCTTCACGGCGCGCGCGCGCCCCTCGTCGATCCGGCGCACCGCCCTCCGCCTACTCCCCTGGGCCATCTACGCCGCGATGCCCGCCGGCCGCCGCGCGAACCTCGCCCTCCGCATCGCCCGCCGCGTCTCGCCGCTGATGAAGCAGAAGATCGGTTAGCGCGGGGCAGCGAAAGGCCCGGCGAATGCCGGGCCGGTGCAACCTACAACCTATCACCTATAACCTCGGCCCCTACCCGCGCGGCACGACTAGGGTCACCGACAGGCTCGCGCCGCCCTTCGTGCCGGGCGCCGGATCCTGTGACGCCACCACGCCCGGCGTGCCGGACGCGCCGGCGGTCTCCACCACCACGTAGCTCAGCCCGGCCCGGCCGAGCGCCGTCAGCGCGTCGTCGAGCCGCACGTCCTTGAGGTCGGGCACGGTGCCCTTCTTGATGTCGGTGGGCGGCGGCTTGCCGACGGCCGGCCGCTGGCCGCCGCCGAGCGCCTCCGTCGTGACCGCGGCCACGGGCGATTTCGTCTTCACCGTCTGCGTGGCGGGGGTGCCGCTGGAGTACCAGAGGAAGCCGCCGATGATCGCCAGCGCGACGAGCACACCGCCCGCCATCAGCCAGCTCATCTGTCCCGTCGGGGCAGGGGCGGTGATCTCCGGCAGCGGCTTGAACGCCGGCTGCGCTGGCTCCTCCGTTTGCGCGCGGAACACGCTCATCAGCTCGACGGGATCAAGGCTCAGGAACTGCGCGTAGGTGCGGAGAAACGCCCGGCTGTACACGGGAGCCGGGAAGACGTTCCAGTCCTCGCGCTCCAGCGCGTCGAGGTAGCGCTTGGAGATGCGCGTCTCGCGCTCGCAGTCTTCGAGCGTCAGTCCGCGCTGGATCCGCGCGCCGGATAACGTCTTGCCTAATTCGGTCATCAGTACCGTTTCTAGTGCCCTGGCGTCGCGAAATCGACCTCAAGGTGAGCGTACCGGACGGTCATATGCCGGTCAAACCGTGAACCCCCTTACGGGAGCCGATCGTCCCCGCGCGCGAAGCTGAAATCGCCATTGCGCGAGACACGGCCCGATGTCAACTCACGATGGACCATGGACGATGGCTGGCGCGCCGACCGACGACCCACGACTCACAACTGACAACTGTGAACTGACAACTGACAACTCCCTCACCCCCGCCCCAGCTCCTCCAGCCGCTGGTCGTCGATGCCGAAGAAGTGCGCCAGCTCGTGCAGCACGGTCGTGCGGATCTCGGCGATCAGCTCCGCTTCGTCGGCGAAGTCTTCCTCCAGCGGCTCCTGGTAGATGTGGATGACGTCCGGCGCGACGAGGTTGTAGCCGCTGTCGCGCTCCGTCAGCGGGATGCCGCGATAGAAGCCGTACATCGATTCGTCGGGCGCCAGCTCCGCTTCCGCGAGGTCGGCGCGCGAAGGCCGCCGCTTCACCACGATGTCGATCTGGCGCAGGTGCTGCTTGAAGGGCGGCGGCACATCGCGCAGCGCCTCGCGCACGAGGCCGATGAAGCGGGCGCGTTCCACCGCGCGGCTAGCGCGCCACCGGCCAGAGCGTGCGATAGCCCGCGCCGCCGATCGCGTTCCGCATCTCCTCGCGCTCCATCCGCCGCAGCTCGCCGAGGATCTCGTCGCACTCCGCCGCCGCCGCCGGATACCCGTCGTCGACCATGCGCTGGACGATGGCGCCCCAGACGCCCGTCTCGACGAGGCTGTCGATGTAGCGGGGCCACCAGATCGCCGTGATCTTGCCCGGCAGCTTGAAGCGCGGCCGCAGCACCTTCAGGCTCTTGAACCGCTCCTCGGCGCTGTTCACCTTCGGCACCAGCTTCACCATCGGCGGGTCGACCTCGCTGTGGCGATTGTCCAGCAGCAGCCGCTCCTGCACGGTGACGAAGCGAAACGCGACGACGTCCGAGCCGCGCACGGTCTTCAGGATCGCGTCAAGGTCGAGCTGATACAGGTTGTCCATACGCGCGTCGGGCTCCTGTTGGGGAGGTCGGAAGTCGGAAGGCAGAAGTCGGAACGAACGGCCTTCCGCTCTCTATAACCTACAACTCCGACCGGCCGCCTACAACCTACAACCTAGAACCTATAACCTGTAACCCATGCTGCTCTCTCGCGAAGAACTCGAGCGCCACGCCGCGGGCCGCCCCACCGCCGTCACCGTCGGCGTGTTCGATGGCGTGCACCGCGGCCACCGCTATCTCGTCGATGCGCTCAAGCAGCGCGCGGCGGACCGCGGCCTCGCCAGCGGCATCGTCACGCTGCACCCGGCGCCGATCCAGGTGCTGCGGCCCGCCATCCGCATCGCCTACCTCACCAGCCTCGAAGAGCGCGTCGAGCTCCTGCGCGCCACGGGCGTCGACACCGTCGCGCCGCTGACGTTCACGTCCGAGGTGGCGGAGCTGTCGGCGTTCGACTTCGTGGAGCTGCTGCACAGCTCGTTCGAGATGCGATTCCTGCTGATGGGCCCGGACAACGCCTTCGGCCGCGGTCGCGAGGGCACGCCGCAGCGCGTCGCCGAGATCAGCCAGGAGCTGGGCTTCGAGCTGGAGGTGCTGCAGGCGCCGCTGAAGGCCGACTCCGGCCGCGTCAGCGCCACCATGATCCGCCAGGCTCTCGCCGATGGCGAGATGGAGCTGGCGGCCGAGCTGCTCGGCCGTACGTTCTCGCTGCGCGGGCCCGTCGTCCGCGGCCACGATCGCGGCCGCGGCATCGGCTACCCCACCGCCAACATGGCCGTCACGCCGGACCGCGCGCTGCCCGCGTTCGGCGTCTACGTCACGCGCGCGCACGTCGGCGGCCGCACGTACGTCGGCGCCACCAACGTCGGCATCAACCCCACCTTCGACGACGCCCTCCCCTCTGTCGAGACCTACATCCTCGACTTCGAGGGCGACCTCTACGGCCGCGAGCTGCGCATCGAAGTGCTGCACCGCCTCCGCGGCGAGATCAAGTTCGAGAGCCTCGACGCCCTCACCGCCGCCATCGCCGCCGACGTGGAATCGGCACGCACCTACTTCGCGGGACGAGGTTATGGGTTATAGGTTGTAGGCGGGCGGGCCGCACGCAGGTACGTTCCAACATCCAACATCCAACGTCCAACATCCAACATCCACGTTCTAAGTTCTCGGTTCGGGGGGCGCAGCCCCCATCAGGTACCATAACGATCGTGCGCTACCACATCGTCACTCTCGGCTGCGCGAAGAACGTCGCGGATAGCGAGCGCATCGCCCGCGTCCTCGGCGACGGCTCGCACAGCGAAGTCACCGCGCCCGCCGGCGCCGACGTGATCATCGTCAACACCTGCGGCTTCATCGACGCCTCCAAGGAGGAGTCGGTGAACACGATCCTCGAGCTTGCGGCCGGGAAGACCCGCGGCCAGCAGCTGGTGGTCGCCGGCTGCCTGACGGCGCTCCACGGCGAGGAGCTGCGCGCCGAGGTGCCCGAGATCGACGCCGTCTTCGGCGCGGAGGACTGGACCGGCATCGGCGCCTACGCGCAGACGGTCACGCCGATCATCCTCGACGCGCAGCGCTACCACGTCCCGGAGACGACCGTCCAGCGCCGCCCCAGCGCCTACCTCAAGATCTCCGACGGCTGCAACGCGCCCTGCACCTTCTGCATCATCCCGAAGATGAAAGGCAAGCTGCACAGCACCCCCGCCGGCGAGATCGTCGCCGACGCGCGCCGCCTGGCTGCCGAGGGCGTGCGCGAGATCGTGCTGGTGGCGCAGGACAGCACCGACTACGGCCGCGACCTCGGCCTGCGCGACGGCCTGCCCGACCTGCTGGAGCAGATCTCCGCTGCCGTACCGGAGGTGCCGTGGCTGCGGCTGATGTACGCCTACCCCGGCCACGTCACCCGCCACCTGGCCGAGACCATGGCGCGGCTGCCGAACGTCGCGCACTACATCGACATCCCCCTGCAACACGCGTCCGAGAGCGTGCTGCGCCGCATGCGCCGCCCCAGCAACACCGTCATGGTGCGCGACATGCTGGCGATGCTGCGCGAGGTGATGCCCGATATCGCCATCCGCACGACGTTCATCGTCGGCTATCCGGGCGAGACGGAAGAGGAGTTCAGCGAGCTGCTGGCCTTCGTGCGCGAGCAGGCGTTCGACCACGTCGGCTGCTTCACCTTCTCGCCGCAGTCCGAATCGCCCGCCGCGCAGGAGCCGGATCCCGTGCCGGAGCGGATCAAGAAGAAGCGCCAGCGCGCCCTCATGGAAGTCGCGCAGCAGGTGTCGATGATCCGCAACCGCGCCATGGCCGGCCGCGAGATCGACGTGCTGGTCGAATCCGACACCGCCGGCCGCCGCGCCGGCCTCTCCGCCGGCCTCGTCATCGGCCGCAGCTACCGCGACGCCCCGGAGGTCGACGGTCTCGTGCTGCTCGAGGGCGCCCACGCCCCCGGCGACTTCGTCCGCGCCCGCGTTACGAAGACCTTAGCCTACGACCTCGTCGCCACGCCCGTGGCGGCGCCCGTACCCTCGCGGGGATAGGCTCGCCGCTGCTCGCCTGGGGCTATCCACAGAGAGCACAGAAGAGATCACGGGCAGCGCCCCGCTCGTTTTGATTGACCGTTGTTTCCCGCGTTTTTCGATTTTCGGGCCCCCTCGCTGAAGCTGCGGCGAGCCGGTTTTGGGGGCTGCGTTTGATTGACCGTCGGGCGCGCTGCGGCGCCCGAGAACAGAGGGCAGGCAGCAGAGAGCAGAGGGGCGCGGGCGGCGGACGGGTTGCGCATGGGGCGAGTGTAGGGGGAGATGCGCCGAACTCGAAGCCGGGGGTGGCACGCGTGCGGCTGCTGTGCGCGGGTGCGCGGATGGTGCTGAGGCGGGCGGAGGATTAGCGGCGCTCCAGGGTGAGGGCGAGGGGTTGCGCGAACTGCGGGTTATAGTGCGCCTCCGCACGGTGATCGGACCAAATGGTCAGGATGGTCGTAAGACCATGCTCGTGAGCGCCCCGACTTTCCTACTTCTCCAAAACTGCTCGTCACAATCGCAATAGTCGCTTGACAGGCGAGCATCTCGGCGTATGATAGCCGTAACCCGACCGAGCCGACGGCTCGGTATGCGGCGGCAACCGCCGCCATGGAAGCCGAGTGACATCATGCGCACAGTACGATACGGCGTCCTCGTAGCAGGCCTCGCGATGGTGGCGATGCTGTGGGCCGCGCCGGCGCGGACGGCGCGTGCCGACATCCCCGGCGTCTCGTTCAGCATCGACTGCGACATCATGACGCCGGGCATCCAGTCGACCTGCACCGTGCCGGCGGCGGCGTCGCAGATCATCATCGGCTACGTGGTGAGTAATCGCTCCGGCGCGCCGGTATCGTTCGCCGCCGCACAGGCCGAGGTCTTCAATGCCGACTCGTCCATCCTCGTGCCCATGATGCCGATCACCAACTCGGCGGCACTGGTCGCAGCGGACTGGGATAGCGGCTGCCGGACCGGCGGTATGATCGCAGACACGCTACAGGGGCCGCCGGGTGCCACGCGGTCGTTCACAATGTGCCTTTCCGTCATCGGCGAGGTTCTGGCGGACGGTTCGGACACCGCGTACATCACGCAGCGATTCGCGCTGACGGGAAAGCATGGCGCCGTTACGCTGACACCGTATGATGTCGTAACCGCCGACGACTTGCTGAATGCGGTTACCCAGTGCCCCTCGTCCACAGCCGCACCCGCAGTGCCGGCGCCGGTAGGCCCGTGCTCGCCGGCGACGGTCACCGTCTTCCGCTGCTTCGCCGACGTCAACGACGACCGGCACGTCAACTCGACCGACCTGCTGATGGTCGCCCAGCGCCAGTCGTCCGTGAGCCCGTACAACGCGAACTTCGATGTCACCCGCGACGGCAAGGTCAACTCGACCGACCTGCTGTCGGTCGCCAAGCACCAGGGCCGCTGCACCCAGACCTGATCCGGGTGGCGAGCGATTCTTGCTGCCCCGTAACGCCCCGCCCTCCGGCCCGGTGGCATCTGGGCGCGACGGGGCATATCGGTATAAGACACCAGTGACTAGCGACTAGCGACCAGCGTCTTGCGACCAGCCTCGCTATACTCCATTCGTGGCCATTGACCAGGCGTTTCTCGATGAGATCGAGCGGAAGCTCGAAGCGCACTCCCCTTCGCTCGCGCTGGAGTACCGCGCCGCCGCCGGCGCGCTCCAGCCCGTGCTGGCCGAGGGCGACTTCCGCACGTGGTGCGAGGAGGGCGTCGAGCTGGCCTCACACTCGCTGCGGTCGTGGGAGGCCGCGGTCGACTACTTCCGCGTCTCGCCCGAGGTGCTGCGCGCCCTGCCGTCGGCCGCCTTCCGCCGCTGGGCGCACGCCGGCCGCGGCCTGGCCGAGTACTCCTCCGTCGTCGCCGGCTCCTACTTCCGCGCCAGCCCGAAGAGCATCGCCTATCTCGATGCCGACAGCGTGGTCGAGTGGGCCGCCCTCGGCCAGCGCCTGTACAAGGGCCACTGGAAGTCGATCTCGCTCGCGACGGTCTACTTCAGCGCCAGCCCCAACATGCTGCCGTCGCTCACGCTCGGCGAACTGGCCCGACTGGTCGCGCTGGTCGAAGCCGTTGCCGAGCGCTCGTACGAACTGGCGACCGCCTGCCTCGACGCCGCGCCCAACCTCTTCGCCACGCTCTCTCGCCCCGATCGGGCGCCGTTCCTGACGCTGGCGCAGGCGGTCGGCGAGGCGTCGTGGGCCGACGTCCGCATCTGCTTCGAGCGCTCGCCCAACCTGCTGGCGCCGATCGACCCCACCGCGCGCAGCCGCTTCCTCGGGCTCGCCGCCACGGTCGCGAAGCGCAGCGGCCGCCACGCCTACGCCCTCTTCTCCGAGGGCGCGGCCGCCCTCGGCGAGGTCCACAAGGAGACGCACCACGACCTCCTCTCGATGGCCGAAGAACTCTCGGCCGCGTCGCCCCAGGCGGCGATGGAGTTCCTCAAGAGCGCGCCCGAAGTCCTCAAGCGCATCCGCCTCTCCGAACTGGCGAACTGGCACGCCGCCGGCACGAAGATCCTCCACCAGACCGTCGAGGGCGGCGAGGCCTACTTCCGCCTCGAGTCCGGCAAGGGCGAGGAGGTTCTGCAGCAGCTCACGTCGCGCGTTGACCTCTCCCGCGCCGGCGAAGTGCTGCGGCTGTACTGCAAGGCGCTCACCGGCACCAACGTCAGCATCCACCCGGTCTCGTATCTCGCGGAGAAGGGCATCGGCTGGGTCAGCGAGAACCGCCCCAGCACCGAGGGCTCGACGATCTACCTCCCGGAGTTCGTCGAGGAGTTCGTCGACCGCGCGCAGAACTTCTCCGTTTACAAGGTCTTCGCCACGCACCAGGCCGCCCACCTCGAATTCGGCAGCTTCCTCTTCCGCTTCGCCCGCGACGGCGTGCTGCTGCCTGCGCGCCGCCACGACGTCGAGCGCCAGCGCCTCGACTCCGGCCGCCAGCAGCTCCGCGAGCGCGGCTACCTGACCGACATGGAGCGCTTCTTCGATCTCTTCGACGAGCGGCAGCTCGCGTCCGACCTCTTCGCGCTGGCCGAGGACACCCGCATCGACACGCTCGTCCGGCGCGAGTACGGCGGCATCCGCCGCGCCTGGCAGCGCACGCAGGAGCAGGAGATCGAGACACGGCGCCTGCCCAGCGAGTTGCCGCTGCGCGAGGCGCTCGTCGAGAACCTCGTCCGCGCCAGCCTCGACAGCGCCCACACGATGATCTGGCCGCGCGCCTTCCAGTCGGTGCTGGCGGGCGCGATCAAGGCGCTCTTCACCCTGAAGGAGAAGGGCGCCAGCGTCGAAGACTGCGCCGAGGCGACGCTCACGCTGTACGAGATCGTCAGCAAGGTCCCCAACGTCATGGCCGAGGATCTCGAAGACCTCGACTGGGAGACCGTCAGCGAAGAGTCGATGCAGATGATGATGTCCGCGGGCGAGGGCGGCGGCGAAGAGCCGATGCCCGGCGGCACCGAGACCGACTACGAGAGCCCCGAGCAGGTCGACTTCCGCGGCGACTTCAAGCCCGAGCTGGTGCAGCTCCTCATGCGCATGCGGCTCAAGGAGGGCGAAGTCAGCGAGGACGGCACGCTCTCGCCCCTCACCGCCGAGCAGCTGAAGGAGATGCTGGAGAAGAGCGTCGAGATCACCGTGGGCGCGATGGCCGAGGGCGACCTGGCCTCCACGATCGGGCTTTTTCTCTCGAACCTCGAGAAAGAGTCGGGCACGCCGATCGGCGACCAGAAGCAGAAGGAGACGAAGGACGGCGAGGGCGGCGTCGAGGAGGGCGAGGACGACCAGGAACTCCCCGTCGAGGTGAAGTCGTTCTACTACGACGAGTGGGACTTCCGCGCCGCCGACTACAAGCCGCGCTGGTGCCGCGTCCAGGAGCGCCCGCTCGAAGAAGGCGCCGCCGACTACTTCGAGGACACGCTGCGCGAGCACTCGGCGCTGGTCAACGAGACCCGCAAGCAGTTCGAGCTGCTGAAGCCCGAGATGTTCCGCAAGATCAAGAAGCTGCTCGACGGCGAGGAGTTCGACCTCGACGCCGTC
>Ga0315281_10002560_pt1 | contig 26905 bp, 25 predicted proteins | sample YL17G07_0_MG_FD_204540 | JGI IMG/M metagenome (GOLD analysis project Ga0315281, IMG submission 204540) | Sediment microbial communities from Yellowstone Lake, YNP, Wyoming, USA - YL17G07_0 | ecosystem: Environmental > Aquatic > Freshwater > Lake > Sediment | place: USA: Wyoming | collected...
AAGACCTATTCCACAGGGTCACCATTTATTTGATCCAGGTGACGACATTGATTTGACAGCCATCCCTCTCTGGGTAAGGGTTTGATGAATCTAAGCGCCGAATTTAATGCAACAACAGGGTTTATACCTGTCGCATAAGGGTTCTACAACCCCAATTGAGCCAAAAAATAGTTCCTCCCCCCACGGTGGGGGAGGATTCAGGTGGGGGGGAAGGTCCAGGGGTCCACCCCCATCCTTCCCTTCCCCCATCATAAGGGGGAAGGAGATGAGATAAGAAACAACCAGGTTAATACACAAAACCATTGTTGAACAACATCGCGATAAGAAAGGTGACGTTCTTTTTCGCTCAATTGGGGTACAACAAAAAGCCGTTATGAGGCAAGGGTTAGGAAGCCAGTTTGGTTTATGGTTGAAGGGTGAAGTGTTAGAAATTTGAAGACCAAGGACATAACCCATCCACGAAACGGGCATCTTAACCTTAACCTCAACCTTTTGACCCTTATTTACCCCGTTAGAAATAATGCCCCGCTGCTCTCTCCGAGCCAGAGGCTCTCCAAGCCGGAGGCCCTCCGGGCCAGGCTCCGCCCCGGAAGGGCTCATGCCCCGGAGGGAGGCCCTCTGGGCCGGCGGCTCTCCGAGCCAGAGGCTCTCTGAGCCGGAGGCTGCAGCGGGGTTAGATTTTAGAATAATTCCGGGTTCCGCCCCGTAGGGGGTTCCACCCCGGAGGGCGGGGTTTATCCCGTTTAGAGATAAATCTCTAACGGGATTTAATGCCCCGCTCGGTTTCGAGTCGCAACGACTGGAATTTCTAACGGGGTTTACTTTCTAATTACTAAGGAGTCCATAATTGAGAAGACATATTCTTCGGGAAATCTCATCTAACCCTAATGCTGTTCAGTTAAGCAAGAACCGTTCACCCTGAGCCGTGAGCCTGTCGAACGGTCGAAGGGTACGTGATTAAACCGTTCATGCTTCGACAAGGCCTGTCCTGAGTGAACCGTTCGTCCCTTCGAGAGCCTCAGGGCGAACGGTGAGCCGAAGGGCTCAGCACGAACGGGAAGATCTCCAGTGTCTATACAATTATGGACCGATTAATTAACTTCATCTTTTGAGTTTTGATTCCTCCCATAATCGGTCCATTTCGATGAGGTTAGACTGGAGGAAGGATTTCCCTTCCCTCCGGAGGGATGTCTCAATATAATGAAATCGAGATACAAATTTCTCTAAGGTTTTTTTCAATGCCTCCTCCGGATTGATTTCGAGAAACCGCGAAACATTTGCCATGACAAAAAGGAGATCCCCGATTTCTTCACGAATCCTTCTTCTGTCTTGAAGAGAAAGGGCTTCCCTGAACTCCCCCATTTCTTCATCCAATTTATTCAACACCCCCTCAATATTAGGCCAATCAAATCCCACCCGGGAGGCCCTTTGGGTCAATTGATAGGCCTGGGACAGGGAAGGGGAATCTTTGGGTACTCCTTCTAAAATGGAACCCCATTCTTTTTTAGAGTCTTTTCTCTTCAACCCGTGGGGGACAACTTTTTTCCTCTTGTTCTTCATCTTCATTGGGACCTCCAGATCATTAAAGAGGTCTCTGAAAAACCCATAAAACCTTTATCGGAGATCTCTGCATATTTTTAGATTTTTTCAGAGCTCTTAAAGGATTGCTAAGTTCCTGTTTTTATGTTATTTAAATACCTCTAAAAATAAAGGATTTTCAATTTTTGTTCAATGGAAAGAAATATTTCATATAAGTTATTTTTGAATAGGAAGGAAAGACAATGGAATACCGTCACACATTGAATCTCCCTAAAACCGACTTCCCCATGAAGGCCAATTTGGCGAAGAGGGAACCGGATATCCTGAAGGCGTGGGAAGCGAAGGGAACCTACCGCCAATTAAGCCAGCGAGCAAAAGGAAGACCGAAATATATCCTTCACGATGGGCCTCCCTATGCCAATGGAAACATTCACATCGGGACCGCCTTGAATAAAATCCTCAAAGACTTCATCGTGAAATCGAAGTTTATGGCGGGGTTTGATAGCCATTATGTTCCAGGATGGGACTGTCACGGATTGCCCGTTGAACACGAAGTGGAGAAGAGCCTCGGTTCGAAGAAAGGAGAACTCTCCACCGTTGAAATCCGGAGAAGATGCCGGGATTACGCCGCCAAATTTGTGGGGATTCAGAGAGAGGAGTTCGAACGCCTCGGAGTCTTTGGGGAGTGGGAGAATCCCTATCTGACCATGAATTTTGAATACCAGGCAACGATTGTGCGAGAGTTCGGAAAGTTTCTTTTGAACGGTTCGGTTTACAAAGGAAAGAAACCGGTCCACTGGTGTCCCACTTGCAAGACGGCATTGGCTGAGGCAGAGGTAAAATATGAGGACCACCGTTCCTCCTCCATCTACGTGAGATTCAAAATGGTCTCCACCCCCTCCCACCCCTCCCCCCTCGAGGCCTCCGGCTCGGAAGAGCCTCTGGCTCGGAGAGGGGAGGGTAAGGGTGGGGGGGATATCCGATATGTATTCCCCAGCCTGAAGGGGAGACCCGTCTTCGTCATCATCTGGACGACCACTCCCTGGACAATTCCAGCCAATTTAGCGATTGCCCTGCATCCAGATTTCACCTATGTGGCCGTGGACGTAGGTGGTGAGGTTTATATCCTGGCAGAAGGCCTCCTGGAAGAGGTCATGAAGAAATTCGGAATCAAGAAGTATGAAGTATTGGAAAAATTTCCAGGGAAGAAATTGGAAGGATTCAAATGCCGGCATCCCTTCCTCGACCGGGACTCCCTCATCATCCTCGCCTCCTATGTGACCTTAGATACTGGAACAGGGTGTGTCCACACAGCGCCCGGCCATGGTCAGGAGGACTACGAAAGTGGCGTGCAATATGGTTTGGAGGTTTACAGTCCGGTCGATGATGATGGCCGGTTTACCAAGGATGTCCTGTTCTTTGCCGGACAGTTCGTTTTTGATGCCAATGATGCCGTGAATAAGAAGCTTGCTGAGGTCGGAGCGCTCCTCAAAGAAGAGATGATGGTGCATTCCTATCCACATTGTTGGCGAACCAACGACCCGATCATCTTTCGAGCCACAGAGCAGTGGTTCATCTCCATGGATAAAAAGGGATTGAGACAGAATGCCCTGAAGTCAATCAATGAAGTGACCTGGATCCCTCCCTGGGGAAGGGATCGGATTTACGGGATGATTGAGAACCGACCTGATTGGTGTGTCTCCAGGCAGAGGGTTTGGGGGATTCCCATCACCGTCTTTTACTGTTCCGCCTGTAAACAACCTTTGGTCAATCAAGAGACCATCGATCATATCGCCCGTCTTTTTGAGGAGAAGGGAGCGGACATCTGGTTTGAAGAAGGGGCCCATCACCTTTTGCCCAAAGGAACCCAATGTACTCAATGCGGGGGAAAAGATTTTACAAAGGAAATGGACATTCTGGATGTCTGGTTTGATTCAGGGGTTTCCTATGCGGCTGTCCTGGAGAAACGGACCGAGCTTGAGTTTCCAGCCAGTCTCTACCTGGAGGGAAGTGATCAACACCGGGGATGGTTCCACAGCTCCCTTCTGACCTCTGTCGGGACAAGGGGTCGCGCCCCCTATCGTTCCGTCCTCACCCATGGGTTTGTCGTGGATGGAGAGGGCAAAAAGATGTCCAAGTCAGCGGGGAATGTGATCGCCCCCGAGGAAGTCATCAACCAGTTGGGAGCCGATGTCCTGAGGCTCTGGGTGGCGGCAGAGGATTACAAAGATGACATTAAGATCTCCAGCGAGATCCTGAAACGTTTGGCCGATAGCTACTTTCGAATTCGAAACACCTATCGCTTTCTTTTGGGGAATCTCTATGACTTCCATCCTGAGAAAGACCGGATTCCCTATCGAGAACTCCATGAGATCGACCAATGGGCTCTCCATCAGCTTCAGAAACTCATTGCCAGGGTTCGCGAGGCTTTTGAGTGTTTTGAGTTCCACACGGTTTACCATAGTGTCCAGAATTTTTGTGCGGTAGAGATGAGTGCCCTCTATTTTGATATCTTGAAGGATCGGCTTTATACATTTTCATCCCATTCTCGGGGCAGGAAATCAGCTCAGACCGCCCTTTATGAGATTTTAAAAGCTCTGACCTGCCTCATGGCCCCTATTCTTTCTTTCACTGCAGAGGAGGTCTGGAAACACCTTCCTCCGGAGCCAGGAAAGGCGGAAAGTGTTCATCTCACATCGTTCCCTGAAGTGAAAAGCGAATATTTGGACGATGGCCTGAATGAACGGTGGGAGCGGATCTGGGAAATTCGGGCAATCGTGACCAAAGCTTTGGAAGAGGCCCGGAAGGAGAAGGTGATCGGACTTTCATTGGATGCACAGATCCATCTTCATATTCCTGAAAAGGTCTTTTCATTTCTTGAATGTTATGAGAAGGATCTGAAGTCAATCTTTATTGTCTCCTCGGTCACCCTTCATCAAGCCAAGGATGAAAAAGAGGTGAGGGCAGAAGTGCTCCGGGCAGATGGTAAAAAGTGTGAAAGATGCTGGAACTATGATGTGAGTGTGGGCCACCATCCAGAGCATCAAGTCATCTGCCAGAGGTGTGTCGAGGCAATTCAAGAATGAAATCGCAGAGAGCAAAGCGCAGAGCGCGTAGCGGGAATTGAAAAAAAAGGTCTTACGCTATGCTCTATGTTTACCCGCCGAAGCCTTGGCGTAGGCAGGCGCTTGGCGCTATGCGATCTAATAGTGGAGAGATGAAAAGAAAATACTGGGTTCTTTTGATTTTTTGTTTCGGAATTCTCTTGTTGGATCAGTGGACCAAATGCCTGATTGTCCAGAAGCTGACTCTCTACCAAAGGGTGGAGGTGATCCAGGGGTTCTTTAACATCATCCATGTGAGGAATACAGGAGGTGCTTTTGGAATTTTTGGTGGAGAAAAAGGGGGACTCGGTTCTATCCTCTTTGTGGTCGTCTCCCTGATCGCCATTGGAAGCCTTGTCTTTCTTTTTATTAAATTAGGGGAAAATGAGAAGACGCTTGCTCTCTCATTTTCTCTGGTTTTGAGTGGTGCCATTGGAAACCTCATCGACCGCCTCCGATACGGAGAAGTTATAGATTTCCTCGATTTCTACCTATCCTCAACCCATTGGCCTGCCTTTAATGTTGCAGATTCGGCCATCTGTATCGGTATCGGTTTGATGGCCTTAGAATTGTTGAAACGAGACAAAAAGAAATTAAAAAGCTCTTCATGAATCTTGAAAGAATTATTGTTAACTCATAACTCATAACTCATAACTCATAACTCATAACTCATAACTCATAACTCATAACTCATAACTCATAACTCTTCATTCTTTAATATGCACCCCATCCTTTTTCAATTCGGCAGCTTCAATATTTACGCTTATGGGTTCTTCATCGTCCTGGGTTTTGTCATGGCAGTGGTTCTCGCCGCCCTGAAAATTCGAAAATTAAATATAGGGATTTCTTTTGAGAATATAATAGATCTCTTCTTCTACACGGTCTTGTCAGCCCTCATCGGATCGAGATTACTGTTTGTTTTGATCAATTTCGATGTTTATCGCCAACATCCTCTGCGGATCTTTAAAATATGGGAAGGAGGATTGGTCTTTTATGGCGGACTTATCCTTGCGGTCATGGTTGCCTTCTGGTATATGAGATGGCACCGATTGCCTATCTGGAAATTGGCTGACCTGATTTCCCCTCTTATTGCTTTGGGCCTCTTTTTTGGCAGGATAGGCTGCTTTTTGGCCGGATGCTGTTATGGAAATGAGACCTCCCTGCCGTGGGCGGTCGTCTTTAAAAATCCGGACTCATTGGCGCGGTTGAATGTTTCGCTTCATCCCACCCAACTCTACGATGCCGCCAATGGCTTAGCCATCTTCTTCTTTTTAAATTGGATGGAGAAGAGAAAGACTTTCGATGGTCAAATCTTTTGGCTCTTTCTCTTCCTCTATTCGATCACACGTTTTTTCATTGAATTCCTTAGAGGTGACCCGAGGGGATTCTTATTCGGAGATCTTCTTTCCACCTCCCAAGGGGTAGGAATCTTGTTAGCCATACCCTCAATTTTTATGTTATTCTATATGAAGAAAAAGTACCGGAGATAGAGAGATGGCGGTTTTTGAGATTCTTAAATTTCCTCATCCCATTTTGAAGAAACGGTCTGAGGCAGTGAGCCGGATTGATGAGGAAGTGAAAAAATTGATTCAGGACATGAGAGAGACCATGTATGAAGCAGGTGGAATCGGATTGGCCGCTTGCCAGGTCGGAGTTTCTAGAAGGGTGATCGTTCTCGATGTCAGTCCAATGGATCCCCAACAAAGCTTCTTCGCCCTGATCAACCCTGAAATCATATCTGAAGAAGGGGAGATCGACCATGAGGAAGGATGTTTGAGTGTACCCGATTGCTTGGAAACGGTGAAGAGGAAGGAAAAGGTCTGTGTGAGGGGATTGTCTCCCGAAGGAATGGAAATGGAGATCAAGGGCGAAGGAATTTTTGCCATTGCGCTCCAACATGAAATTGATCACATCAATGGCATTCTTATCTTGGACAGGGTGAGTCGCCTGAAAAGAGAGATTTACCGAAATAAGTTAAAGAAAGAAAAGCGTAAGGAAGAGAAACCTTGAGCGCACCGTCTTGGCGGATCGTTTTTTTTGGAACACCATCCTTTGCTCTCCCGACCCTGCGAACCCTTTTTGAGGGACCCGATGAAGTGATCGCCGTCGTCACTCAACCAGACAGGGAAAAGGGGAGAGGGAGAAAGGTTTTATTTTCTCCGGTAAAGGAACTCGCGCTTCAGCATGATCTCACACCTCTCCAACCAGAAAGGGTGAAGGAGGAGGCGTTTCAGGAGGCGTTAATAATTCTTCAACCGGACTTCATTGTCGTGGTGGCCTTTGGTCAGATTTTGCCGAAATCCATTTTAAAAATCCCAAAATATGGGGCCGTCAATGTCCATGCCTCATTACTTCCAAAATATCGGGGAGCCGCTCCAATTGCCTGGGCGATCCTGAATGGAGAGAAAGTGACGGGAGTGACGACAATGGTCATAGACGAAGGCATGGATACAGGAGGCATCCTTTTACAGACTGAGATTCCAATTGGCGACGAGGAGACGTGTGAGACGCTTTATGATCGGTTGGCCTCCTCAGGAGCTCAATTGTTGTTAAAGACTCTCGAGAAAATGAAGGGGGGAAATATTCAGCCCATCCCACAGGACCATTCAAAAGCCACCTATGCCCCTCCTCTTAAAAAAGAAGATGGACAAATTGATTGGAAGAAAGAGGCCAAGGAGATTGATCGCCAAATCCGTGCCTTTAACCCATGGCCTGGTGCCTTTACGAAATTGGGCGACCAGTTGTTAAAAATTTATAAAGGAGAAATAAGGGAAGGAGCGCCTGCCGGAAAGGCAGGCGCTGTGGTCTGGCTGGGATCAGATTTCATAGAAGTGGGGACGGGGGAGGGTTCCTTCCTCATCAAAGAAGTTCAATTAGAGGGGAGGAGGAGAATGACTATTCGTGGATTTCTTTCCGGACACCCGATCCCCATGGGAACAGTCTTTTATTAATAAATTTCGGATCCCCCCCACCCTCTCCCTCCCCTCTCCGAGCCAGAGGCTCTTCCGAGCCGGAGGCCTCGAGGGGGGAGGGTTGGGGAGGGGGTTCCGCATTCTGCAATCTCTCCGAGCCGGAGGGCTCTCTGAGCCGGAGGCCGCATTCCGCAATAAAGTAGGAGGGGCTTTTGGAGATTAAACCCAAGAAGAGAATCTTCATCGGGCTCTTGGTTTTCACCTGTTTGATCCTCTTCTTTCTCATCTTTCTGCTCTGGTATGTCCCGATGGTGGGATTGAAGAACATCCATCCCTCCCTTCCTCTCCTCTTCACCATCATCCTTGCGGTTTTGGTGCTCCTCATGTTCTCAGGGGGGCTCCTCCTTGTCTTTACCATCTTCAGAGGGAAGGATATCTTCCTCTCGCATAAACTGAGGGGAATTGTGGCCAAGGTTCTTTTCCCCTTTATGATCTTAATGGGACGATTGGTAGGGGTGTCGAAAGAAAAGGTTCAGCAATCGTTTATCGAGTTGAATAACCATCTTGTCCGGTCCAACCATCACCTTACCCGACCTAATAAATTGTTGATACTCCTTCCCCACTGCATTCAGGATTTTGACTGTGAGATCAAGATCACAGGGAATGTGAAAAACTGCAAAGGTTGCGGAAAGTGTGAAATTAAAGATTTGAATGAGCTCTCCGATCGATATCAGGTGAAGATCGCGGTGGCGACAGGAGGGACCCTGGCAAGGAGAATTATTGTGGATAACAGACCAGAGGCCATCGTGGCCGTCGCCTGCGAACTCGATCTGACCAGTGGAATCCAGGACAGTTACCCGATTCCGGTGATCGGAATTCTGAATGAACGGCCGAATGGCCCCTGCATCAATACCAAGGTGGATATTCAAAAGGTAAGAGATGCCATTTTGGACTTCCTCGAACCCCAACGCCGCGTAACAATTTGACAAAGCAAGGGTTTATGATTATATTTACCCCGTTAGAAATAATGCCCCGCTGGAATTTCTAACGGGGTTTACGTTCGAAAAAGGAGGGTGATCTATAGATGAATCATTTTAAGACATTCATTTTGATGTTAGTTTTGACAGGGATTTTCATTTTAGTGGGGACTGCCATCGGAGGGAGAAGCGGCGCGATTTATGCCTTTGTCTTTGCAGGATTGATGAATTTTATCATGTACTGGTTTAGTGACAAAATCGTCCTTCGTATGTATGGGGCAAAAGAAGTCGCCCAAGGTGAAGCGCCTGAACTTTACGGGATCGTTGCAGAGCTGACGAGTAAGGCCAGCCTTCCCATGCCAAAGGTCTATATCATTGAAAATGATACCCCCAATGCTTTTGCAACAGGAAGGAACCCGGAACATGCAGCCGTTGCCGTGACATCGGGAATTCTGAGAATTTTATCGAAAGAGGAACTGATGGGAGTCATCGGTCATGAACTCTCCCATATTCAGCATCGAGATATCCTCATCAGTACGATTGCCGCCACGATGGCTGGTGCGATCAGCATGCTTGCCTCAATGGCACGTTGGGGAGCGATCTTCGGTGTTGGCCGATCTGATGATGAAGAAGGGGGCGGGGGTGGTAATTTCCTTTTCGTTCTCCTCTTTACGATGGTTGGTTCCGTTGCAGCCATGTTGATCCAAATGGCGATTTCTCGCTCCAGGGAATATTTGGCTGATGAGGGCGGAGCCCATCTCAGCCATCCCCTTTCATTAGCAAAGGCTCTGGGTAAACTGGACATGGCAGCCCAGCGAAATCCTATGGAGGCCAATCCCTCCACTGCCCATATGTTCATTGTGAATCCGCTAACAGGGGGAGGGGTCCTTTCTCTCTTCAGAACCCATCCACCCACTGAAGAACGTATCGCCAGACTTGAGGAGATGGCGAGGACAGGAAGGTTTTGAGGAAAAAAAAACCAAGGGCGATCTGCCTCGATATCCTGAATCGGATTGAAGGGGCAGATCTTCACCCCGATCGTCTTCTCACCGATTCATTCAAACGCTACCGATATCTTACCTCGCTCGATCGCTCTTTCCTCACAGAATTGACTTATGGGGTTTTTCGTTGGAGAGGAAAACTCGATTGGGTGATCCGCCAATTTTCGAAAATCCCCCTAGAAAAAATTGAATTAGAAACTCTCAATATCCTTCGCCTCGGACTCTATCAAATTCTTTTCTTGTCGAGGACTCCCGCTTCGGCAGCCGTGAACGAGTCTGTTGAATTGGCGAAGCGAATCCGGGGAAAAGGAGGAGCAGGCTTCGTCAATGCGTTGCTTCGCTCCTCCATTCGACAAAAAGATGAAATCCATTATCCAGACATCGCTGAAGATGCAGCACTCCATATCTCTATTAACCAATCTCATCCTCTATGGTTAGTTGAGAGGTGGGTAAAGGAGATGGGGGTCGAAGAGACCCTCAAAATCTGCACGTTCAACAATCGGATCTCCTCCTTGACGCTTCGAACCAATACCTTAAAGATGAATCGAAAAGACCTCCTCGAAAAGTTGAGACAGAAGGAGTTAAAACCATTTCCGACCACTTATTCAGAAGAGGGGATTGTGTTAAAAGATCCTCCGCCCACTTCAGAACTTCCATCCATTAAAGAAGGCCTTTATATCATTCAGGATGAGGCCTCTCAACTCGTTACTGCCGTTTTGGACCCCAAGCCAGGAGAACGAATCCTCGATGGTTGTGCTGCCCCGGGTGGGAAGACCACTCATATCGCTCAAAAAATGGAGAACCAGGGAGAAATTTATGCTCTGGACCTCAGCCAGGGGAAATTGGATTTAATTGAGGAGATGTGTCAAAGATCGGGGATAAAGATTGTCAAAATAATCAAGGGCGATGCCGCTCAACCCTTTCCCATTCTCCGGGGATTGAAATTCGATCGAGTCCTGGCGGATGTCCCTTGTTCAGGGTTTGGAACGCTTCGTAGGAATCCGGATTTGAAGTGGAGAAGAGGGGAAGGGGATATCAAAAGACTGAGTGAACTTCAGTTTTCGATATTGGAAAATCTTTCGGTTTATGTGAAAGAGGGAGGCGTCTTAATTTATAGTACCTGCACGATCTTCCATGAGGAGAATGAGGATGTGGTGGAAAAGTTTTTGGAGGGACATCCAGAATTTCAATTGGATCGGATGGATAAAGTCCTTCCAGAAAAATACCACACATTTATCCAGAACAGATATTTCAAAACCTTCCCCCCAAAAGATGAGATGGATGGTTTCTTTGTCGCAAGGATGAAGAGATTTAGAGATTGGAAGAATTGAGAGATGCCCTGAACTGCGTGGAGTTCAGGGCTACCCTGCACCCGTCGTGGTGCAGGGTGGATGGATTTTTTGTTGCGAGAATGATAAAGAGATAAGGGGATGGGGTGAAGCGGGGACATCAGAAGGAATGAATTCCCCTCTTTGGCAAAGTTCTCCCTTTCTTTCCCCCTCTTTGGCCTCCAGCCCATAGGGCTTCTCTCCGAGCCATGAGGCTCTCTGAGCCGGAGGCTGGCCCGGAGGGCAAAGAGGGGTCAGGGGAGATTTTCAGAACAATACTTCTTGTCAATTATGAACTCCTCAGTAAGCGCTGAAAATGAAGAACACCTGTTGATTTTTTTCCCCAATCTGGTAAACTCGTACCAAAGTTAAAAACCATCATCAAAAACCTATCGTTCTAAAAGAAAAGGCGGTGGAGACTGGTTATGTTATCCTGGATTCCGAGAGATGCTGGAAGGACGATTCGATGAGTTGAAGACTGTTTTCAAAAAATGGCGCCGTATCGGCTGGAAAAATGTGTGTGGAGCCCCACGGACAAGCGCGTTGCAGCATACTTAACGCCTGTGTGGGGCGACATCCCGGCCAAGAGGTGGTGGCCTTCTGCTGCCGGGGCAAGCTGTGGTTACAGGAACGCACTCCGGAAGAATTGAAAGGCGAAGGGGGGCAGTGAATAAGGTAGACCAGACACTATTGGGGTTCTTACACATGAGGAAGCCCCTCGGTAAATGTGCAAAACAGGACATAAGAAATAATGGCTGGAGGAAGTAAGGTAACAAGCATAAAGAACTGGCCGGAGGATGATAGGCCGAGAGAGAAGTTGCTCAAGAAGGGTGCGAAGGTGCTGAGTAATTCCGAGCTTCTGGCTATTCTTTTGCGTACTGGTACCAGCGGCTCCAGTGCCATAGACCTTGCACGAAGTGTTATGAAGAAATTTGGCACCTTCCGAAATATGGCACATACGGACGCGCGCGACTGGAAGGGATTTAAAGGGCTGGGAAGCGCTAAGGTTGCTCATGTTCAGGCCGCGCTTGAGATCGGGAGGCGCTATCGTGAGGACGAAGTAACCAACGTGAAGCAAAAGATTGCTTCGGCGAAAGATGTCATCAACATCATCATGCCACAAATGCGAGATTTAAAGACCGAAGTATTCAAGGTCGTCTGTCTCGATAGTAATAACAGGATTATCGATATTTCAGACGCGGCCTGTGGCACAGTCAATCACGCTGTGCCGATTGTACGGGAGATCATTCATTCAGCTTTGCAGAAATTTGCGGCATCGATCATTTGTGTCCACAATCACCCCAGCGCGAACATCACGCCAAGCATGGAGGATAAGAAATTTACCAAACAGTTATGTGATGCCGGGAAATTAATGGAAATTAAAGTTTTGGACCATATCATTATTGGCGATAACGAGTTTTATAGTTTTGCAGATGAAGGGCTAATGGCCTAAATATGCCAAACCAAAACCCGGAGCAGATAGCACGAGATAATATTGACAGGCAATTAAATGATTGCGGCTGGATTATTCAGAATAAGAAGCAAATTAACCTAACTGCCGGTCTGGGTGTAGCGGTGACGGAATATCAGACCGACATCGGCCCTGCGGATTATGTTTTGTTTGTAGCAGGGAAACCTGTTGGTGTCATTGAAGCGAAAAAAGAAGAGGAAGGTGTTCGATTAACGACCCATGAAGACCAATCAAAAGATTATGCCCACAGCAAGCTAAAGTATCTGAATAACGCCCCATTGTCTTTTGTCTATGAAAGTACAGGCGAACTAACTCGGTTTACCGATTATCGAGACCCTAAGCCTCGTTCAAGACCCATTTTCACTTTTTATCGACCGGAAACTTTTCAGGAGTGGTTAAAACGCGGCAACTCTTTGCGGCGGCGGGTGTTGGATATTCCTGCTCTGCAAACTGCGGGACTGAGGGATTGCCAGATCATCGCGATCAACAGGCTGGAAGATTCCTTCCGCAGAAATCAACCCAAAGCCCTTATTCAGATGGCTACGGGGTCAGGAAAAACCTTTACGGCCATCACCGCTATTTATCGTTTGCTCACGTATGCCAAAGCGAAGCGGGTACTGTTTCTGGTAGATACAAAAAACCTGGGTGAGCAAGCCGAACAGGAATTCATGGCGTATATGCCCAATGACGATAACCGCAAGTTTTCCGAATTGTATGGCGTGCATCGCTTGAAATCAAGCTTTGTGCCTACCGACAATCAGGTCTACATCAGCACCATTCAGCGTTTATATGCGATCCTGAAAGAAGAAGAGTTGGACGAAAAAGTAGAAGAGACAAACCCCGGTGAAATAAAATGGGAGAAACGTCAGCCGGTTCCGGTAGGATACAATACCAAATTACCCCCTGAGTTTTTCGACTTTGTTGTGATCGACGAATGCCATCGTAGTATTTATAACCTTTGGAAACAAGTGTTGGACTACTTCGATGCCTTTTTGATTGGGTTAACTGCCACGCCCGACAACCGCACTTTCGGCTTTTTCAACCAGAACATTGTCAGTGAATACACCCACGAGCAAGCCGTTTCCGATGGCGTGAATGTGGGCAGTGATGTGTATCTGATTGAAACCGAAATCACTAAAAAAGGAGCCACTATCTGGAAAGGGCAGTATGTGGATCATCGGGAAAAACTCAGCCGCAAAAAACGCTGGGAACAGTTGGATGAGGATGTAGTTTATTCCCAAACGGAGTTGGACGACAAAGTGGTAAACCCCAACCAAATCCGCACTATCATTCGCACCTTTAAAGAGCACTTGCCGGAAATGTTCCCCGACCGCACCAATGAGAAGGGCGAATTTGAAGTGCCGAAAACGCTGATATTTGCAAAAACTGACAGCCACGCAGATGATATTATCCAAATAGTGCGGGAAGAGTTTGACGAAGAAAACCGGTTCTGTAAAAAGATAACCTATAACAGCGATGATCCGAAAAGCATACTGGCGCAGTTCCGCAACGACTACCACCCACGCATTGCCGTTACCGTGGATATGATTGCTACCGGCACTGATGTAAAACCGCTGGAATGTCTGCTCTTTATGAGGGATGTAAAAAGCCGAAACTACTTTGAGCAGATGAAAGGCCGTGGCACACGTATCATCAATCTTGATGACCTCAAAAAAGTAACACCTTCGGCTAAATTAACCAAAGACCATTATGTGATTGTGGATGCTGTGGGTGTTACCAAAAGCCTGAAAACCGATAGCCGACCCCTGGAGAAAAAACCCGGTGTGCCGCTGAAAGATTTGTTAGCGGCCATTACCGTGGGAGCAAGAGATGAAGATTTGTTCACTTCTTTGGCCAATCGCCTGACCCGTCTGGAAAAGCAACTCACGGATAAAGAAAAATCGGTTTTTGTTGCCAAGGCAAACAGCAAAACCATTACGCAGGTTGTTAAGGACCTGCTCAACGCCTACAACCCCGACACATTGGAAGACCTGCGTCTTAAAGTTGAGCAGGAAAATCCGGATACGGCGCCTATTGAGAAAGAAGGAAAAGTAAAAACGCTCACAGCCGCTTTGCAAAACCAAGCGGCCAGTACTTTCAACGGCGAACTCAATGAATATATCGAAAATGTGCGGAAGGCTCACGAACAAATTATTAATCTGGTAAACCCCGACAAGGTAACCGCTGTGGGCTGGGACAAAGACAATAAAGACAAAGCCCAGGAATTAATAAAAACCTTTGCCGACTGGATCGCCAAGCACAAAGATGAAATCACCGCCCTGCAAATCTTTTATGGCCAGCCTTACCGGAGGCGCGAGCTGACCTTTAAGATGATTAAAGAACTGGTAGATACCATTGTTGCCGATAAACCCACGCTTGCGCCCTTGGGCGTGTGGCGGGCTTACGAATTGTTGGAAAGTGTCAGCGGCCAACCCAAAAACGAACTGGTAGCCCTGGTTTCCCTTATCCGTAAAGTCGCGGGCATTGATACCACACTCACCTCTTATGATAAAACGGTGAATAAGAATTTCCAGAATTGGGTATTTAAAAAACAAGCAGGCACTCTGAAATTTACCGAGGAGCAAATGCAGTGGCTGCGGATGCTCAAAGACCATATCGCCGCATCAATCTCTGTTGCTGCCGATGATCTGGACTACACGCCCTTTGATGCCCAGGGCGGCAAGGGTAAGATATGGCAGCTTTTTGGTAACGAGACGGAAAATATTATCAACGAACTGAACGAAGCATTGGCGGCGTAGGATGAGTGATAATAGCAAAATGCCGAATAGCTGGGTGATGACAACAGTTGGTTTTGTCTTTGATAAAATTAGTAATGGAGCGAATGTAGCGCAGTATGAAGAAAAAATTGGATTACCAATTTCAAGAATTGAAACAATATGGAACGAAACAATAGATTTTAAGCGCGTTAAGTATGTTAAAGAAAACGATAAAGAATTTATTGAAAAATACGCGTTGAAAAATAACGATATTCTATTTAGCCATATTAACAGCGATAGTCATTTAGGGAAAACAGCAATCTTTAAAAAGCGCACAGATTCAACTCTAATTCACGGAATAAATTTGCTTTTGTTAAGGACAAATGAATTATTAAATGCTAATTTCATCAACTATCAATTCAAGTATCTAAGATTTCGTGGAGCCTTTGCTGCTGTTGCTCAAAAGGCAGTAAATCAATCATCAATTAACCAAGCTAAGCTTAAGCAATTTACAATGCTGCTTCCACCCCTTCCCGAGCAGCACCGCATTGTTGCTAAAATAGAAGAGCTTTTCAGCAGTTTGGATAAAGGCATCGAAAGCCTCAAAACCGCGCAGCAACAACTCCAAGTCTATCGGCAGGCAGTCTTGAAATGGGCATTTGAGGGGAAACTGACCAATAAGGTTTTGGTGGAAGGGGAACTACCGAGTGGGTGGGCGTTAGTTAAGTTAGGTGATTTAGTAGTTGACCCTAAAAGAGATTTAGTTGATGGTCCATTTGGCTCCAATTTAAAAGCTGATGAATATACGGATAGTGGTGTGGCTGTTTTTAAAATACAAAACATAAAAGTGAATAGATTTGTAGATAAAAAAATCAATTATATAACAGAAGAAAAAGCAAAAAGTCTTTCACGACACTCCTTTGTTTCTGGAGACCTTATTATTACAAAGCTTGGTGACCCATTGGGTTTATGTTGCAAAGTGCCAGAAAAATATAGGTACGGCATAATAGTGGCTGATTTAATGAGGCTACGCCCAAACAACTTGGTTGTTCATGATCAATTTCTTATTTACGCAATTAATTGCAATGTGGTGCAAAACCAATTCAAGGCAATCACTAAAGGTACTACGAGGCCAAGGGTTAATCTTACAATTGTTCGTGATATTCAGATACCTTTACCACCGCTCCCAGAGCAGCACCGCATTGTCCGGGAAATCGAATCCCGGCTGTCGGTTTGTGACAAAATCGAAGAGAGCATTGAGCAAAGCCTCAAACAGTCCGAAGCCCTGCGGCAGAGCATCTTAAAGAAAGCCTTTGAGGGCAAGCTCGTCCCCCAGGACCCATCGGATGAACCAGCAAGCGTTCTATTGGAAAGGATCAAGGCTGAGAGAGAAAAGAACAAACCGGAGAACCCATCTCGCCGGCAGACAGGAAAAATAAAAGCTAAAAAGGTAAAATCATGAGTAACGAAACCAGCAATACATCAGGCATCATCAGTAAGGTATGGAGCTTTTGCAATACTCTGCGCGACGACGGCGTGGGCTATGGCGATTATTTAGAGCAGCTCACCTATCTGCTATTCTTGAAAATGGCCGATGAGTTCAGCAAGCCGCCTTATAATCGAAAATTGCCCATTCCAAAGGAATACAACTGGGAAAGCCTTACCGCAAAACGCGGTGCAGAATTGGAATCACATTACACGACATTGCTCCGCGAGCTGTCGCATTCCAAAGGTATTTTGGGTCAGATATTCATTAAAAGCCAAAACAAAATTCAAGATCCGGCCAAGCTCTTCAAGCTTATTGATATGATTGATAAAGAGCAGTGGACCATGATGGGTACAGACGTCAAAGGCAAGATTTACGAAGGTTTGTTGGAGAAAAACGCCGAAGATACCAAAAGCGGCGCGGGGCAGTATTTTACGCCGCGTGCCTTGATTAAGGCCATGGTTGCCTGTGTGCAGCCGCAGCCGATGAAATCCATTGCCGACCCTGCCTGCGGCACCGGCGGTTTTTTCCTGGCGGCTTACGACTACATTTCCGATCCAAAAAACTTCACGCTGACCAAAGAGCAAAAAGAGTTTTTGAAAAACAAAACATTTTACGGCAACGAAATCGTAGCAGGTGCGCGCAGGCTGGCGCTCATGAATATGTTCCTGCACAATATTGGCGATATTGATTCAGAGACATTTATTCTGCCTACCGATTCACTTGTGGCCGATACTGGTTTACGGGTGGATTATGTGCTCACCAATCCGCCCTTTGGGAAGAAAAGCAGCATGACCTTTACTAATCAAGAAGGCGAACAGGAGAAAGAAGACCTTACTTACAACCGGCAGGATTTCTGGGCGACGACGAGCAATAAGCAACTCAACTTTGTCCAGCACATCCGCACGATGCTCAAAACCAGCGGCAAAGCGGCGGTTGTATTGCCCGATAATGTGTTGTTTGAAGGCGGGGCAGGCGAGACTGTTCGAAAAAAATTATTGGAAACAACCGATCTGCACACAATTTTACGATTGCCGACAGGCATATTTTACGCGCAGGGTGTAAAAGCCAATGTGTTATTTTTCGATAATAAACCGGCCAGTAAAGATCCATGGACAAGTGAAGTGTGGTTATATGATTACCGGACCAACATCCGCCATACCCTGAAAAAATCACCCTTGAAGTTTGAAGACCTCAAAGAGTTTATTGAGTGTTACAACGCCACAAACAGGCATAAGCGCAAAGAAACCTGGCATCCCGAAAGCAATCCCGAAGGGCGCTGGCGCAAGTTTACTTATGAGGAAATAGTAAGCCGAGATAAGACCAGTCTGGATATTACTTGGCTCAAAGATAAAAGCCTTGCCGACCTTGATAATCTGCCCGACCCGGATGTATTGGCCAACGACATCATCGAAAATCTCGAAGCAGGAGTAGAAAGTTTCAAAGAGATCATGGTAACCATAAACGGAAAATAGAGACATCAAGGGAAATTCATATAAGGTCACCCATATCTTGCTTATGCTTTCCTCGGCGATAAAATCAAGACGAAAACAACGGCGGAAACCTATCGAACCGAAAAGCTTAAGACTCCGACGGCAACCGGCGGCACGGGGGAAATATGCCTAAGAGAAACCAACAGGGGACAAGAAGAAAAACGGATGGCAAAAAGACAAGATGAAAGGAATAGTTGGGGAGAAATGAAAGACAGCACACGAGCAGACCAATATCCCGCAAAATAGACAATCCTTATCACTGAAACTGACTGCTCTTCGGGCATGACCCCAACCTCCCTCGAAACTTGTAATATCTTGACAATAGCTTGCCGCTTTGGTAAATAATTTCCTGAACAGGTTCGAATCCAAAAAAGGACGGGTGGACCTTTATGACCGCTAACACCATCTCCAGTTCATACGAGCTAAGTTGGCGTTTCGAGCAGCGAGTAGCCTTCGAGCACCTTGGAAGCCAAAAATATTCGACAAGCACACGCGCACTCGGGGAATTGGTCAGCAATGCCTTGGATGCTGGCGCGGACCGAATTGAAATCGAGATAAGGAGAAATGATCTCAAAGGTATAGAGTCAATATCAATCACAGATAATGGCAGTGGCATCTCACGAGCGCAGTTAGAAGATAGGTTCGTAGTTGTCGGCGTGAAACCGCCCGCAGGCGAAGAACAGGAAACAACGCACTTTGGCCGGTTCGGGGTAGGCAGGCTGGCAGTATGCCGGATAGGCTCAATGAGCAAATGGGTCACAGTGTCTGAATCAAGCCACTCTGCCCGGGTTCAAAGTACTTTCACGGTTCGGCTCAGTGATAAAGACAAGTTGAAAGTCGATGAAAAACCAGTTTCCAAATCTACTCCACTGGGTACCAGAATTGATATATACAATTTGCGCGATTCGGATGAAGAAAGCCTATCCCCTACCCGAATATCCAATGATTTGCTCACGCAATTTTGCAGCTACCTCCTTGGAAATCCGAACAGGCATATATACGTGCAGGGCGAAGAACTCGATGTCAGAAGTATGGTACAAACCTCTGAGACAGAAAACATCGAACAGTTGCAGGAACCCCTTCGCCCAGCCACAATAAATCACTTGCTTCTCGCCACGCCTGTCGATCGCTCCCGCTTCAAGGACCAGCTGCTTTTTGCAGCCAAAGGGCGCACCGTTGCCACTGGACAGCCGGAAGAACCTCCATCCCCCCACTACCTCGGGATTGTTGAATGTCCATACCTTGAGACAATTGTGACCTCAAACCGAGAGGGGCTTGTCGGCATGGATAAAAGCTTTTCGCAACTAAAAGGTGCAGCTCTTGAAAAGGTTCAGGCATACCGTGAAAAATACAAAGCAAATTACAGTCGGTATTTCATAGAGCAGGCGCGGCAGCGAGATTTTTACCCGTACCCTGGTGCACCTGTTGATGCAGTTTCAAGTGCCCAGCAGGTAGTCTACGATGTAATCCTTGAGAAAGTGAACGAAAATATCAACCTTGAGAGCATGACATACAAGCAGCAGGCAGTAGTTTTTCGCCTCTTACAGCGTTCCCTGGTCAATGAAAACATTCTTGATATAGTGCAGGAGATTGCAAAACTTTCGGATGAGGATGCCGAGAAATTCCGCAAAGTCCTAGAACACACGACTCTCAACTCGATAATTAAGCTTTCTTCAGAGGTGACGACGCGACTCCAGTTTCTTGATATACTCAACGAGCTTGTGTATGGAGACAACTCTAAACACCTCAAGGAAAGAAGCCAGCTCCATCGCATTCTTGAGCCGCACTGCTGGCTATTCGGACCTCAATACCATCTTGCAGCGAGCGACAAGAGTTTCCGAACGATTATCAAAAGGCATCGCGCTCTGGCAAAGCTTCCCGATGTCCCTGAAGAGATTATTAATCTTCCCAAAGGAATCAAGGATATCCCCGATCTATTTCTTGCAGCTACCCGAACCTTTCCGACCGACATAAAAAATTACCACCTTCTCGTTGAGCTGAAAGCTCCATCAGTCCCGCTGAAGCGAAAAGAAGTTGAACAAGTCCGCAGGTATGCCCAGACTATTCTCGATTCGCATGAGTTTGACAAAACATCCACTCGGTGGGACTTGTATTTAGTGGCATCCCGGACCAATGATGAAATTGAGCTGGACAGGAAACAGAAAGACAGGCCGTTTGGATGCCTATACATCCTGGAAAATGTGTATGTTTGGGCATTTCAATGGAGCGAAATAATCGCAAAAGCCAAGGAAGAAATGCAGCTTGTATTGGGGCATCTGCAAAAGAAGTCAAAGGAACTTGAGGTGTCAGATTATCTTAGAGAAAACTACCCCGAGATTTTTGACAGCCTGCCTCGCGCGGGCGAAACATCAGGGGCAAAGGCGAGAAAGAATAAGAAAAGCGAAAAAATGGCAACGGTAACGCCTGCATAGAATAATATTTCTTCAATAAATTGACTGCACCCCTTCAGCTTTTTGTTCCGCCAACTCCTTCATAACCTGTAGTGAAAAGGAGGGACGTCCATAAATTTATAAGTTTCTTTCTGATGAGTGGCATCCATAAAAAAGTTGGTCCTGTCTTGGTTGGACGCAGAGAACAAAGCACATGGAGTACTTCGAAACTATCATCAAAACCTTATTGGAACATGAAGGCTATTGGGTAAGGAAAAACGGGTGTGGGGTCGGACCAAGTTAACTGCTTGATTGAATTAATCATTTCTAAAAAAGAGAGGCTGATTTTAAGCTTAGAACACCATTTTTAGGGTCAAAATTGAAGAGATTGCAGAGAAGTTTTGTAAGGACTCCGATGGCATCCATAAAAAAGTTGGCCCAGATTTTCCCAGCGAAACCTTCCGCGTTCTAAAGGAGAAGGAAGAAAAACAGTACGGCGAATACCGCACCCGCCGTTTGGTTTTGGAAGCGTGGGATAATATGGAGTTAATGCATAAATCTAACGGTGCTCGATAGAACTGCTGTGAAGGCAGAATTGCGTCAGCGCCCAAGCGCTCCCTAAGATTCTCAAACTTCTCTTTGAGGGAGAGGCCCCTGAGGACATCTTTGTTCCCTGGAAGCCGATTGAGAAACAACCAATTGGCTGGAACTCAGATCTTAATGACGGACTCCGCTTGAACATTTGGTCCTTCATGGAGGCAGATTTTCTTCGGAAGCTTCCGACATCAATTGGAACATAGACCCAGGAAAGAATCCCCCTGGTTCTCCCTGGTGTGAAAAACGTATCAATGACTGCGGTCTGACTCTAAAAGAAAAGCATGAGGCTAGAGATGGAAGACTGAATAGAAAGGGGTAAGATATTAATTATGTTGATAAATACGTAGGAATTCTGTAAACTGCAAAAAGCGACAGATTGCGGTACTTTTTGCAACTGGAAGATTCAATAACTTTTAGCCTGTTGATTTAAAGGTGATGGATGTGAGGTACAATATACTGGCCGATTTTGTTGCAGATTTACAGAGCAAGGGGCGTTATACATTTAGTCGTGATGAGGCACAGAAAGCTTTGTCATTATCCGGTTTGGCGCTCAAGAAATCCTTGGAGCGACTTTCCAAAAAGAAGAGCATCGTGCTTGTTCATAGGGGTTTTTATGTCGTTGTTCCCCTCGAATACCGTGCAAGAGGTATCCTTCCGCCGGAATGGTTTATCAGGGACTTGATGCAGTTCATGAAACTGGATTATTACGTGGGGCTCCTGAGCGCGGCTGCCATTCACGGAGCAGCCCATCAACAACCCCAGGAGTTTCATGTTGTTATTCCTCGATCTCAACGTGATATTCGGATTGGAAATCTGTCCATCCGGTTCTTTAAGAAGGCCCATCTCTTGTCAACGCCTGTCGTTGAAACAAAGACCTCAACCGGTTTCATTCGGGTCTCTGATCCGGAAAGCACGGCCATCGATCTGGTGGCTTATGAGGCACGGATTGGCGGATTGAGTAGAGTCGTTACCGTATTGCAGGAACTTGCAGAATTTCTTAAACCCGATGCGTTGGTTCGTGCGATGGCAGCTGAAAAGAGTATCGCTCCCGTTCAAAGGCTGGGTTATCTCCTGGAAAAGATTGGACATGGAAGTTTAGCCTCCCCACTGGAGGAATGGGTCTCTTCACATCATCCACGACCTGCCCCTCTTCAACCCGGAATTTCCCGAAAAGGCTCTCTGCGGGATCCGAAATGGATTATCCTTGTCAATACTGATTTAGAAGGTGACCTGTGATACCGCGTGCCAGCATTGTGGCCTGGCGATCGGTTGCTCCGTGGTTAGCCGATTCGCAGGTGGAACAGGACCTCGTGCTTTCGCGTGTGCTTGTTGAAGTGTTTTCTAATACCACGTTGGGGGGAAATCTTGCCTTCCGTGGAGGGACTGCCCTGTATAAGCTGCATTTTCCTTCAGCCTGGCGGTATTCGGAAGATATTGACTTCGTGCAGATCCAATCAGGGTCGATTGGAGTAATTCTCGATGAGATTAGACTCCTGATTGACCCACTGTTGGGTATTCCCACCCGTGATTTGAAGGAGGATAGTGTTGTTTTAAATTATCGTTTTTCATCTGAAATTCCCCCAGTGGTGCGATTACGGTTGAAGATTGAAATAAATACTCGTGAACATTTTTCTGTAATGGGAATCGAAAAGCGATCCCATTCCGTCCAATCAAATTGGTTCTCAGGTGTTTGTGAATTGAGCACTTATTCCTTAGAAGAGCTTCTCGGTACCAAGTTGCGCGCTTTGTATCAGCGGCGCAAAGGACGTGACCTTTTCGATTTATGGATTGGACTGACGGACGGACAGGCGGACAATGAGGCGATTGTCAGGGTCTTTCTACGTTATATGGAAGCCGGCGGAGATCATGTAACTCAGGAAGAGTTCCGAAAGAACCTTCAGGATAAGATGAAGAACAGAAATTTCTTACGTGACACGGATGGACTATTAAGGCCTGGAATCGCTTACGATCCTCAAGAGGCATTTCGACTTGTTGAAAACCTACTGATCGATTTCATATAGTCCTGCATGCCTCTAAAAAAAGAGGGATAAGGGTCAGATCTCAACATTCAACAAGTTGAGTTTTTAAATATTGCTCTCTGGAAAAGAAAAAAGGGAAGGGGGGCGTCCATAAATTCATAAAATTTTATTTCCCCGGCGAAACCTTCCGTGTCCTCAAAGAAAAAGAAGGCTGTGCCGTAGAGGGTCGGGATTGCTTCGTCACTATGTTCCTCGCAATGGCAACTTTCTTTGGTCGTTCACTATAGTATGACAGCCGGAAAAGGATTATAATAATAAAGCAAGGAGCATGTGATGAGTTTTGATGAGGAAGCATTTTTTGTAGCGAAAACACCTCTCAATGTTGAAGTCAGAACAACGACTGGATACTGGGAATACCTTGTTACGAAGAAACATCCGTTAATGAAAGGCAAGGAGGATATGGTGAAAGCTGCCTTACAATTTCCGGATGAAATCAGACAGAGCAAAACCGATAAAGATGTTTTTCTTTATTATAACCTAAATTTAGCGATTCTTAATACTATTTTAAAAGATAAACCCTTCTGGATTCCCGTTTTCACGGGAATGACATTTTCATTCATTGGGCGATAGTCGTCATTCCTGCGGAAGCAGGAATCCAGTATCTTTGATGTAATTAATAACGAAAAACCGCTCAATTTAGGTATAAGCAGTTTGATAAACAAAAAGAGGGATAAGGGTCAGATCTCAACATTCAACAAGTTGAGTTTTTAAATATTGCTCTCTGGAAAAGAAAAAAGGGAAGGAGGGCGTCCATAAATTCATAAAATTTTATTTCCCCGGCGAAACCTTCCGTGTCCTGAAAGAAAAAGAGGAAAAGCAATACGGCGAATACCGCACCCCCCGCCTGGTTTTGGAGGCCTGGGATAGGTTAAGATGATAAAATAAGGAGGAAGTTATAATTGAAGTTAGAGGTCCCTTATTTTAAGCAGGAAAAGTCTACTACTTGTGGACCGGCTTGCATTCGAATGGTTTTAGAATATAATGGGATTCGACTATCTGAAAAAGAACTGGAAGATATTTTTGAAACAAGTTGGCTTGGTAATACTTGTGAAGAACTTGCCTCTGGAGTTGAAAAACTTGGATTTTTGTCAGAAGTAGTAGAAAATTTTACCCTGCAGAGCCTTAAAGAAACATTAAATAGGGGAATACCAATTATAGCTTTATTAGACCCCGCTGTGCTTTATGGAGGTTTACCCCGTTAGAAATAATGCCCCGCTGCTCCCTCCGGGCCAGAGGCCCTCTGGGAGCTGGCGGGGACGTAGTTAATTTATTTAAGAAACCTTACTTCTGGAGAGGATGGTGTCATCCACAAAAAAGTTGGCGTATTCGAATGCGGATTGCGGAATTCGGAATGCGGGTTTCGGAGTCAGCTTAAAGCTGAAAGTTTAAAGGAAGACAGGTCATTGAATAAGGGGATTATTTGAAGAACAAAAACCGAAGACCAAACCTCTACATCATTGCAGGTCCTAATGGTGCTGGGAAGACGACCTTTGCGCGTAAGTTTCTTCCAGATTATGCAAAATGCTTAGAGTTTGTGAACGTAGATCTAATTGCAAGTGGTTTATCCCCATTCGATCCGGAAAGAGCTGCTCTCAAAGCCGGAAGAATTATGCTGGAGCAAATTCATTCTTTAGTTGAGCGAGGCGTGGATTTCGGGTTTGAGACCACTCTCTCAGGAAAGACATATGTGAAAGTCCTGGAGGAGGTGAATAAAAGGGGGTATCTCATTCATATATTTTTCCTTTGGATTAGCGATGTAGAGTTAGCACTCGAACGCATTAGACTACGGGTGCGAAATGGAGGACATCATATTCCGGAGGATGTTGTCCGCCGCCGTTTTATTAGGAGCCTGCCAAATTTTCTCCGTATCTATAAACCACTGGCAAACTCATGGGTAATCTTTGATAATTCAGGGGATATCCCCCGAATGATTGCTATTGAAGAATCTGGAAAGATCGAAATACTTGATCGAGATCTCTTTAACATTTTAATAACATTTAGAGTGGACCAATGAAAAAGAGGAAAAGAACGTCTTTCCTTTTGGCATACAAAGCCGAAGAAGCACTTCGCAAGGCTGTGGCTGAAGCGATCGCCGAACATCGCCGAAATGGAGTTCCGATTGCCATCTGGCGCAATGGCAAAGTGGTACGTATCCCTGCTGAACAAATCGAGGTTCGGGAACCTGAGGTTGAATACACGGTCTCTCGTAAGAAGCGAAAATAGGGACACGTCCAAGCTCCCAAGAAAAAAGTGGCATCCTGTATCATCCCTAAAAAAGTTGGCCCTGCCATGAAGCATAGCGCCTGCCTACGCCAAGGCTTCGGCGGGTAAACATGGAGCAAAGCGTCAACACCAAACCAGTCATAAGGTCATTGGGTTATTGAGTTACAAACCTCGAAGCAAGGCAGTCACTTCTCTTCAAAGTTCTTGACAGCGCTTCACCAAAATGTAATACTATGTATGACTTATAGGAGTCTGGGTTGCAGATATCAGAGTTTGAATGGGACGAAGGAAATGTTCTTCATTTCGAACTTGGCCATGGAATTGAGCCAGAAGAAGCCGAAGAAGTTTTTGTTCATAGGCCTCTCTTCCGAAAGACAAAAAAGGGACATTATGTAGCCTTTGGTCCAACCAGTGCAGGAAGGTATTTGGCCGTCATTTTCGAGAAGAAACCTAAAGGCATCGTGCGCCCAATCACAGGTTGGGATATGAACCGATCAGAAGTTCAATATTATAGAAAGCGTAGGAGGTGAGGGAGCGTGAAGAAGGAAAGAGATAAACAGTGGGGGGATTATTATGACCAGGTAAACATTCTTGATGAACTCCTGGAAGAGCCTGTTGAATTTAGCTTAGAAGAACGACTCCGCCGCGATATTCTTTCAAAAAAGAGAAAAAGGAGACTTCAGAATATAACGATTAAAATAGACCCCCTTCAGGTCCAGGCCATTAGGAAATTGGCAACGACGAAATCGGTCCCTTATCAAACATTGATTCGGCATTGGCTCTCAGAAGAAATTAAGAAAGAATTGAGTCTTTTAAAGTGAAAGCCTGGGCTTGTACAGATGCCCCAGTGTCAGGTCTATACTATTGATAGGTGGCATCCATAAAAAAGTTGACCATTCCAATTGCGGATTTCGGATTGCGGAATTCGGAATTTAAAACATTCGAAAAGAAAGATTTTCCTGGCGACACCTTCCGCGTCCTGAAAGAAAAAGAAGAGAAGCAATACGGCGAATACCGCACCCGTCGCTTGGTTTCGGAAGCATGGGATAATATGGAGTTAATGCATAAATCTAACGGTGCTCCATGGGACTGCTGGGAGGGCTGAATTTCGCCAGCCCCCAAGATAGAAAGTTCCATCTATGATGTAAAAATGCATTGCATTTTTACAAAATTGATGTAAAATTGATTCATGGGCGAGAAAGAAACCCTCATTCATCGACTTCTTCACTGTCCGGACCGGTCATTTTTCCTTTTTGGCCCGCGCGGCACCGGTAAAAGCACTTGGCTGCGACAGGTTTTTCCGGAGGCAGTGCGGTTCGATCTCCTCGACACATCTCTCTACCTCGAATTAAGCCGCGATCCACATCGGCTTGAGGCTCTCATTGGCAAACGGCCTTCAAAAAGTTGGATCGTACTGGACGAAATCCAGAAGATTCCCAGTCTGCTTGACGAAGTCCATCGGCTTATGGAAACCCGACGATGGCGATTCGCTCTCTGCGGTTCCTCCGCACGAAAGCTGCGTCGGGGCGGGGCAAACCTGTTAGGAGGGCGAGCTATCACACTCAACTTGGAAGGTTTTTCAGCCATCGAGCTGGGCGCCGCCTTCGATCTGGAATTTTCCCTGAACT
>Ga0315281_10002561_pt1 | contig 26902 bp, 10 predicted proteins | sample YL17G07_0_MG_FD_204540 | JGI IMG/M metagenome (GOLD analysis project Ga0315281, IMG submission 204540) | Sediment microbial communities from Yellowstone Lake, YNP, Wyoming, USA - YL17G07_0 | ecosystem: Environmental > Aquatic > Freshwater > Lake > Sediment | place: USA: Wyoming | collected...
ATGTGTACAAGCCCACGCCGTTGATATCCCCGATTGACGGGGACGTGATTGTGCGCCCGGTGGAGCCGGGGCAGACGGTCACTGCGACGAACCCCGTGCTCGTGCTCTCCGACCGCCTCATCGTCAACGCCCTGGTTGATGAGACCGATGTCGGCAAGGTGAAGGTCGGGCAGCAGGCCATTGTCAGCCTCGATGCGTACCCGGACGTGAAGACCCCGTCGAGGGTGGATCACATCTCTTATGAGTCCAAGGTCGTTAATAACGTCACGATCTATGAGGTGGACGTGTTGCCGGGAAAGGTGCCGGATGTCTTCCGCTCCGGGATGAGCGCGGTCGTGGAAATCGTGGAGGCAAGTCGGGACAAGGTGCTCCGTATCCCCCTCGAGGCCGTGAAGATGACGAAGGGCGGCGGGACCGTGCTGCTCAAGGAGAGGAACGGGGGAAAGCCGGTCGAACGAAAGGTTGTACTGGGTATCGCCGACAACAAGAATGTGGAGCTTGTTTCAGGGCTTTCTGATAATGATACGGTACTGGTCAGGAGCACGAAGAAAAAATTGCCGAAGAGCACGGAGATGGGGAAGAACCCATTTATGCCGAACCCACCTAAGGCGAAATAATCGGAACAAGAAAACACCCCTTTATCGGGGGGGGCCAGCATGCTGGACTTGAAGAACGTATCAAAGACATACCAGATGGGGAAGGTCAGAGTCCACGCTCTCGTGGACGTCTCGCTGAAAATTGAGGAGGGCGAGTATGTGGCGATCATGGGGCCATCTGGCTCGGGGAAATCAACGCTCCTCCATGTCATAGGCTGTCTGGACAGGCCCGACACAGGTTCCTATCGGATGGGGGGACGCGAGCTCACCAAACTTACGGATGACCAGCTCGCAGTGCTCAGGAACAGGACGATGGGTTTTGTCTTTCAGCAGTTCCACCTCCTGCCATACGCCAACGCTTTGGAAAATGTCGAACTCCCTTTGATCTACGCCGGCCAGCGCCACCTGAAGGAAAGAGCATGCGCCAGGTTGGGTGAGGTCGGCCTCTCGGAGCGGGCTGCTCATCGGCCTATGGAAATGTCTGGGGGAGAGCAGCAGAGGGTGGCCATCGCACGCTCTCTGGTGAACGAACCGCCCATCATACTCGCGGATGAGCCGACGGGGAATCTCGACAGCAAGAGCGAGGAGGAGGTCATTGCGATACTCGATAGTCTGAACAAGAAGGGGAAGACGATCGTCATGGTGACGCACGAGTCGGATATCGCCAGGCGCGCCAGGAGGACCATCTCCATGCGGGACGGGCGGATCATCTCGGATGAGCGGAGAATTCCCGGGGGCGGAGAGAAGAGGACATCAGCTCCGGCAGGGCAGTTCCAGAGTTTCATGGCCGGCGCTCATGCAAGCGTGGGGAAGGCGGAATTCGGCGACCATATACGCCAGGCGCTTCGCGCGATAAGCACGCACAAGATGCGCTCATCGCTCTCCATGCTCGGCATCCTCATCGGAGTGGGCGCGGTTATCGCGATGCTCGCTTTGGGGAGAGGAGCGAAGCAATCGATCGAGCAGAGGCTCGCATCAATGGGATCCAATCTCCTCATGGTGAGAGGTGGATCGCACCGGCTCCATGGAGTGGCCCTCGAAACTGGCGCCGTAACCCGGCTCACGTTCAAGGACGTTGAGTCCATCGCATGCCTTCCCAACATCAGCGGGGTCGCCGCCTCTGTCTCCGGACGCGGACAGGTTGTCTATGGTAACAAGAACTGGAACACGCAGGTCGAGGGCACCGGCACCGAGTACGAGCAGGTCAGGTCTGCCAGCCCCACAATGGGCAGGTTCTTTACACAGGAAGAACTCAGAAAGCGCGAGAAAATGGCCCTCCTGGGCACCACGGTTGTTAGGCAGCTCTTCGGCGACGTTTCTCCGGTGGGGGCGACGATCAAGATCAACCGGGTGAACTTCCAGGTGATCGGCGTTTTGTCGGAGAAAGGGGCATTCGGTCCCATGGACCAGGACGACACGATACTTATCCCGATCACGACGGCCATGTACCGCCTCCTCGGGAAAGATTATCTCGACTCGATCTATGCGGAGGTGGTTGACACGTTGCGGATGGACGATTCCGAAAAAGAGGTCAAGGATATCATCATCAAGAATCACCGCCTCCCGAAAGATAACCAGGACTCTTTCGAGATAAGAAACATGGCAGATATTAAGAACGCCCTCGAGACTACCACCAAGACGATGACATGGCTCCTCGGCTCCATTGCGGCGATCTCGCTCCTTGTGGGAGGGATCGGGATCATGAACATCATGCTCGTCTCTGTCACAGAGAGGACCAGGGAGATAGGTCTCCGCAAAGCGATTGGGGCGCGCGGAGTTGACATCATGATCCAGTTCCTCATCGAGTCGGCGGTGATGACGTTCAGCGGAGGACTCGCGGGAATCGCGCTGGGTGTCGGCGCGTCAGCCCTCATGGCGAATCTAGCGGGCTGGGCGGTGCGCGTCTCTGCGTTCTCGATAGTGCTCGCGGCGTCGTTCTCGATTGCGGTGGGGGTCCTCTTCGGGCTCTGGCCCGCCAAGAACGCCGCCGCCCTCAACCCGATAGAGGCGCTCAGGTACGAATAGCCCATAACAAATTGTTTGACGGGCAGGTTGTGATAAAAACCATAAAAAGCCTGAATCAGCCGACTTCAGATGGCTTCCAATAATGGCGGAAACATGCGATTCATATTGTGCTTCACATCATGCGTGCTATGCCTGTCAGGGAGTGTGATCCCCGCTGCAGCCCAAAGCAGAGTGATCCTACCAGCGAACAGGGCTTTTACGGATACGGGGGTTGATCTCAACGCGGACGAACCGTTCAGGATCACTGCCTCAGGCGAAATTGAAATCACGGGCCCGTCGTACATGGGACGAGACGGCTTCGACTGGCACGTCGGCCCGATGGGGTCGTACCGCCATCCAAGGTCGGACCACGATAAGGTATTCCCTCTCCCCTCGGCGGATAAGGGTCCTGCACCAGGCTACTGCCTCATTGGAAGGATAGGGGACGACGGCACACCGTTCTTTGTGGGTAAGGATCACTACAGCGATGCACATCCCGCGGGGAGGCTCTATCTCGGGATAAACGATTTTGATCTGAGCGACAATACCGGGAGCTTTGTTGCGAATATCGCGGTGGGCGATGAGGCGACACCGTCTGAGGAAAGGCCTGACGACGTTGTATATACGGCGGCAGAGATGCTGGCGGGCCTGCCGGTTCCCGACGCCCATGTGGTTCTCCTCTACGTGGATGGCCTGCGCTATGACGTGTTACGCGATATGGCGATGGGCGGATATCTTCCCGCAATCAAGGAGCTCTTCTTCGACGGAGGCACTGACTTTGTCAATGCGTTTACAGTGTTTCCATCAAGCACTCTGGCAAGCAATGCGACACTCTATACAGGAGTTTTTAATAATCGGTCAGGGATCAAGGGAAACAACTGGTTCGACAGGAAGAGGAGGAAGGCCGACACATATCTAGAACCGTTCGGACCTCCTATAGCAACAGATGAACTCAGGCCGGCCGGTTTGCGACACTTGGGTATAATCATGGAAAAGGCCGCGCTATTTCCATTCCCCGGCGCCCGCAGCCGGTACAAAGATAAGAGAAGCAATGATGTCCTGCTCCTTGAGGATTACCTGCGCGACCAGGGATTGAACTATTCAAGCACGTCGCAACCAATCCTCTCTTCTTCGCCCCCGAACCGTTACGAGGTGGACGCTTCTACGGTGATACCGCCTTTTTATTTTCACCGGGCAAAGGATTACGGCGATGAGATCAATGCCCGGTTCGGCGACGACCTTGTGCTCGAGCCCGACGCTAAGATAATGAACTTCTGGTTCCCCAACGTAGACACGACTTGCCACGATTCTCCCCGCGCGCAGTTCGGGGCAGCGAGGGTAGCCCTAGCGAACCTGGACTCGCGCATCGGAGCTATCAAGGATAAGCTCATTAAGAAGAAGGTATGGGATCGCACCTACCTATTTTTATTTGCCGACCATGGCACAATGGGCGGGAAGGGCAGCATTCTTCAGAAGGTCGATCTGGGGAAGGCTTTCTTTTACAAGTCGATCGCCGATGCCGATAATGACCATCTGCTGGACCCCCGATCGGGTATGGGGTGCAATATCAGATGGTACGACGACTATTATACGCGGAAGGGGAGGAAAAAGAATGGCTTTGTATTCGTAGATTACGGCGAAGGAGAGGCTCGCGTCTATCTCCCCTATGGCGATGTGGACTCCGGTGAATGGCTCCGCCGCAACACCCTATATGATCTCACGCAGTACGCGGTCGCGCCAGGCTACGCTCCGGTGAATCTCGTAGAGCGTCTGCTGGCGTTGGACATGGGAGATAAGAATCTATTCCCGGAAAAGGTTCCGGGGCATCCGGTCGCCCAGGTTCTGGTGAAGCTGGATAATAACCGCGTCGCGGTATTCGGCCAGGAAGGGACCCAGGCGATAATTGAGAGGAGGGCGGAGGGGAACTGGAAGTTTTTATATAGATATATTCCCGCCAGGGGGATCCGGTGCGGCTCTGATGGCAAAATTTCTTTTGAGGAAACGGCGGATGCAGATCCTCTCGGATATATCAAAGCCGGGATTTCACCCGACCTGCTAAGGGAATATCATACGGAGCGCGAATGGCTGGACGGAAGCAAATACCTTCTTTACCCGGATGCGATAGTGGTAATCGCGAATCAAATGTTCTGGGACGGTATAATGGCGCAGAGGGAGCAGAGATTCTCTCCCGATATGATGCTTTGCGCGGCTAACGGCTGGTCTTTCGAGAGATCCGAAGAGCCTTCAGGCGGACATGGATACTTGCTCTATCCTTCGATGCGTATCCCGCTCCTTGTGGCGGGGCCCAACGTGAGGAAGGGAATTATGATCAGTGACGGCGCCAGGTCGGCTGATCTCGCGCCCACAGTGCTATCTCTTCTGCGCATCCCGTATAACAGCGAGCGGCTTGACGGGAAGGCCCTGCGCGGCTTTCTGAAATGCGAAGGTGAGGCGGATCATCCCGGCGGCGGAGGTTCTGCGAGTGCGCTCCTGGCCAGGCTCCCGTATAAAGAGGAGGAGCTTGAGACGGGTGATCTGGTTGCTGAGTATGAGAAACGCAAGGAGGCGAAGAAGCCCGAGTCGCTCGTCGCCGACCTGCGATACCAGGGGCACAACCTCGAAAAGCCAACTGATATACACATCATAGCGGGAGAGATATTCGGCCTCTTCAACAGGGAGGCGCTCGTTGATCTCGACAACCTGTTCGACTTAGCCTATCCCGGGGACAAGAAAAAACCCATAGAAACAGGCCTGGCCAAGCTCACCGAGGGGTACGACAAGCTTCCGGACAGTTATCCGAAGGAGCGCTTCCGGGAGCTCATGCATGCCCTCCAGATAAAGGAGCTCACATACGGTGACGCGCCGGCGATCATCCTTATGAGCCCCACCGGAGCTGCCGGGCGGGGAGCGGCCTTCAGGGCGACTCTGCTGCTCGAATGGCTTGAGCATATCTTCTCCGACATGGACCGCGCGATGCTCTATCCGATCCGCGATAAGAATATACGCGTGGTGAGCAACGTCAACTATCTCCTTGAGGGGGTACGGATCACCGTCGATAAGGTGTCGTGGGGTCTCACGCATTACGTGGGGAAGGCGCTTTACGACGGGATCTACCATGTAGAGAAGGCTGATGAAAAAGTGGTGCGCGCGGTGAAGAATCAACAGTAGGGACGATGCTCGACGTAGCTTCCCCCTAGTCCTTTGCACAATTTTGCGGGTAGAAGCTATTTTACTTACGTGTCGAAAGGAATAACGCAAGAAGATATTAACAGGGCAAGCACAGGCAAGAATAACTGTGCCTCCCCGATCTCTAGGAAGCGGCCATTGCCTATGAGCAGGAGAGTATTCCCATGCGCATATTTTTGATCAACGTTCGCGATCCGCAATTTTTCGCGCTTCCGAAAGCGACTCGTGTTAAAAACGGGAGTATTCGGGTTATAGGTTTCCCGCCGATCGGAATCATGTCGCTCTCCGCTGTGCTCAAGCGCGCTGGCCACGAATGCGTGATGTTCGACCAGGCTGATCCTAGAACACCCAATGAGGTGATCATCGGAGAAATCTGCAGGCAGAGGCCGGCCCTCGTGGGACTGAGTTTTTTAAGCACTACCTGCTACTCCTACGCAAAAATCCTCGCCCACCAGATCCGCGCCGCCGGTTCAAAAGTCCTTCTGGCATTCGGCGGGCTGTTTGCCTCACTGAACGCCGCTCACGTCAAGCTCCAGTGCCCCGAGGTGGACTTCATCTGCAGGGGTGACGGAGAGCAGCTCATCCTCGATCTCGTGGAGCGCCTAGACGATCCCGCAGAGATTGCCGGACTCACATGGACAAAGGACGGCAAGGTTATGCAGAACCCTTACCGTCCGCTTGAGCCGGATCTAGATCAGTGGCCGTTCCCGGATCGCGAAAGCCTTCCAATCGAGTTTGTTGAGTCGATGCCACTCGACGTTCCGGTCGTCTTGTCGGAAGACCGGTTCACCGTGATGCAAACTTCCCGCGGATGTCCGTGGTCATGCGTATTTTGCGATGTTCCGGTCTTCGGTGAAGGTAAGTGGCGCGCCCGGAGCCCGCAGCATGTACTTGCCGAACTGGTCCACCTGGAAAAACTGGGTTACCGCTCAGTCTACTTTATCGACGATAACTTTCTGCTCCAGCCGGACAGGATCGAGACGATCTGCAAGGGAATCAAGGGCGCCGGCATCGGCATCCGGTGGGGCTGCGAGGGCCGGGTCGATTCAGTGGTCGAGCATCTCTTCCCCACCATGGCAGCGGCAAACTGCCGGGCGCTCATGTTCGGCATCGAGAGCGGCAGCCAGAAGGTGCTCGACCACCTGGGCAAGAGGCACACGCTAGCGGAAGTTGAGGGAGCGGTACGCAACGCCAAACAGGCCGGCATGGCAATGGTCCACGGTTTCTTCGTCGTCGGCAGCCCTGACGAGACCGTAGATGATATGCGGGCGACGTTCAGGTTCGCGGCAAAACTGGCACTGGACACATTCTCATTCAACCGTCTATGCGTCTATCGCGGCAGCCCGCTCTGGGCGGAGTATGTGAAACGAGGGCTCATAGACGATGAAGCTGATTGGTTTAAGTACTTCAAATGCTCGGAGATCGATCCCACCTGCCTCTCCGGTGAAGTGATTAACCGCGAGCGTATCGTCGGTCTGATTCGGGTCTTCCTCTACAAGCTGACACATCGCCCGATTCAGACACTGCGGATTCTACGTCTCCTCGCCCGCCATATGTCGTTTCGTGCTATCCTGTACCTCCTCATCAAACCCTTCCTCGGGAGAAAAAGCGGAACAACAAAAGCGGAGCAGATGTCGCGCGCGGTCACATGAGGAATAAATCAAAGGATGGACGGATCTATAAACGATAAGAAGACTTTCAATATTTCTCTCCCACAGATACTTATGCCGTTCCTGGGGTCACGTCAGTCTAGGTCTTGGGTTCTACGCAGTGGCTGGATTCGAACCAGCGGCCTTCAGGGTGTGAGCCTGACAATGTATGGCTTAAAATAGGGGTTTAACAGCGAAATATGGCAGTTTATGCCCTTTGGTTGGTGGTTTTGTTGGTTATTTCCCTCCCTTTGTCCACCTGATTAGGGTATGTTACTCCTTGTAGCATAGGCGCTTACAGCCTCTCAACCCGAAGTGAAAGAGAGGAGGGTAACATACCTCTGGAAATGCGTAAGAACCCGGACGGAACGCTCCGGAAGTATTGGTATGGCAGGTATGAAGCCAACGGGAAACGTTACTGCCACAATCTGGGCGTAAAGATTGCCGGGAAGCCGCCGGGCTCGCTCTCCCTCAAAGACGAGGGTGACAGGGCCTTTGAACGATCGCGGGCAACGGCACTCGCCAGGCTTGAAGCCATAGCCGAAGAAGCTCACACCAATATGAACGCCGTTCGCATCATCGAAAAGCTTTATGAGATCAAGACCGGCGAACGGATAAAAACGGTGAAGCTCGACGAACTGGCGGATGAGTGGTCGAAGATCCGCAGGAGACGTGAGCCAAATGTGCGTTATGCAGCCCAGTGCCGGTCCACGCTAAAGCGTTTTACGGCGTACTTGAGAAAATACAATCCGAAAGCGGAGGATATCGCCCACGTCACCTGCCCGGCGGCGAGTGCGTTCATGGACGCGGAAGCGGCGCGAGGTGTCACAGCCAAGACATGGAATGATACCTTGAAGTTGCTCCGAGCCGCGTTCAAATACCTCATGCCCGCCGGCAGCATAAATCCCTTCTCCAATATGCCTACACGCGAGACTGAAACAATCTTTCGCATGCCTTTCAAGCCAGAAGAGTTGAAAGCCATCGTGGACGCGGCTCAGAACGATGAATTCATCCGCCCCATCCTCATCACCGGCATCTGCACGGCTATGCGGCGTGGGGACTGTTGTCTACTGAAGTGGAAGGACGTCGACCTCGAGAAGCGCTTTATCACCGTGAAGACAGCCAAGACCAGCCAGACCATAAGCATTCCGATCTTCCCCATGCTCTATGAAGAACTAAGTCGGCGGGAAGCGTCTGGAGCGTATGTCTTCCCCAAACAGGCGGAGATGTACAAGGCCAACCCGGATGGAATCACTTGGCGCGTCCGCAAGGTCTTCGCGGCGGCGGGATTCAAAGACCCGGTCGAAGGTGCCGAAGCGCAGGGGAATGGGGAGATTATTCGAGGCGAGATCCACGTCGAGCGTAAGGAAGGTGGGCGCAGGGCGAGCGTGAGGGACTTTCACAGCTTCCGGGTCACCTGGGTCACCCTAGCCTTAACCGCCGGCGTCCCCATGGAGCTGGTCCAGAAGGTCACCGGCCACAAGACGGCTGAAATCGTCCTCAGGCACTACTTTCAACCCGGCCGTGAGGAGTTCCGCCGGGCCCTCCAGTCTGCCATGCCCAAACTGCTTACCAACGGCCAGAAGACGCCAAAAGAGGAAATAAGAGCAATTCTCGAGCGCATGACGGCCAACACTTGGAAGAAGGATTTGAAGCGGCTACAAGGACTTGTCGATGCGCTTTGATTAGATTATGGGTTGCCCACTATAGCCGCCCTTAGCCCATCGAGCCTGCTAACAGAACCACAAAATCAGTGTGTCTGAATGCGCAGTTTAGTTGCCGGTTCCCTTTTCAATCTTTATCAACAAGGCCAATGTGGAAGATCAATCACTCCCCTGCCAGGCTCCTCCCATGAACTCTATCTGTGATTTTGACACCAGATTAGTTTTGAAACCCTACGGCCTTGCCAATAGAAGAGTTAACGTAACTTCTTACCTGCAAATACATTGGGGCAAAACAACGCATTTCTTATCTAGCTAATGGCTACGTAATAATTCAGTATTGACATCTTTTCTAAATTTTGCTAATAACGATACAAGTTTATACTAGGTCTACGATAAAGGCAAACCCCGAGTAATCGGGGGACGCAAAGCCGCGGGTACTCTTCCCGATGGCTGTAGACCTGCGTGGGTCTACATTTGTAAGTCACCCTTCAGGGTGACCACGGGTCAACCGGAAAGAGCAAAGCCGGGCTGCCGAAGATTGCATCACAATGTATTTTCGGTAGCCCGGTTTTATTTTCGCGTGAACTGATCGTACATGGGTCAAGTAATTGGGCAACATTCATACTACTACATTGTAAAGTTAATTCTTAATAGCTTGGTAGATTCTCTCAAGTTTTTCTCGAGCACTGTTCTTTGTAAACTGCCAGGTCACTGTAGTCCCGAGGCGATTACGTTTTGTGGACCAGGCAATAACTTCCCGGGCCAGTACGCGCATTTGAGCAATGCGTCTATCAAGACATTGTTTTGAAAGGGCCGATAATTCAATCTCGGCCATGTTCAGCCAACTGGCTTTCTTGGGCGTATAGATCATTTCAAAACGTTGCGATAACGCAAAGGCTTCCGGAGCGTTAAAAACTTCATAAAACGCAGAAGGGGCATGCGTGTTCAAGTTGTCCTGAACGAGAACAATCTTTTCGGCTTCGGGATATGCTGATACTAACCCCTTCATAAAATTGGCATAGTCTTTCTTGGTTTTTTGTTTTGTAACTTTCACTATACGCTGTGCGGCCAAAGGTTCAATGGCCATGAGGACGCAACAGGTGCCGTTTCTTTTGTAATGATAATCCTCTCGTTTAACGCGACCCGGTTTCATTGGAATCGGCATCAGAACATCGCCAAGTAACTGACATGGACGCTCGTCGAAACAGACAACAGGCCGACAACGATAATATGGCCGTTCATAGGTATCTAAAACCTGTTCCATCCGCCAGAGATAATCGGCCGTGATGGTTCCAATACACCACTGTTTCTTTAAGTGGGGCTTGAGTTCGTTTTTTTTAAAATATTACTCACACTTTGATGCGAGATAGACTCGACAATATTAAGCTCTATGACACGATCGGCCAATAAACGTAAGCTCCATCTGGCATGGCCTTCAGGTGGAGTGCTGCACGCAATCGCTGTAATCTTGGCCATCGTTTTTCCTCTAAATTTAGGAGGTTGTCCAGAACGCGCTTCTTCGTTGATAGCGTGTTCTAGTCCTCCATGGCAATAGCGCCGTCTAATATTGAATATGGTCGCCAAACACACGTTTAAAGCGTCGGATATTTCTTCGTCTGTTTTGCCGTTAGTTTCATCAGCTAATAGCAAAATCCGGCACCGCGTTATTTTGCGGGCTTTATCTTTACCTGATGCTACGATCTTTTGCAAATACTGACGCTCATGTTCACTCAGTTTAACACGGTGCCTTTTTAGGCTCATGGGCTATCTCCTTTCTCAAGAAGATAGTACCATGGAGATCAAGAGCTATCAATAACTAATTTGACAATGTACTACTAATGGAGGAGATTATGAAAATCAAGATGATGTTGTATCTTTGTGTGTCATATCTTCTGGCGCTCGCGCTATTCTCTCCCCCGGCGTCGGCCCAGGAGCTGGAGATCTGGTGCGTGTGGGGCGGAGGCGGCCCGGGGACCGGAACTGTGATCAAGGGGCCGGGCGCGGGCGGGAAGGTCGTGCTGTTCGATGAGGGCGGCGGCACCCAGTGGGCAAGCTCGTGCGCCGATCTCCTAGATGATCTCGGCATCAGCTACGTAGATTACTGCGTCGCCACTCACTATGACAGCGACCACTATGGCGGCCTCTGTCATCTCGTCAATGACATGGGTGGGCAATCTTACTTCGGCACGTTCTATGACCGCGGGGGCAGCTGTACGTATAATTGTGATCCTATCGATCCGGCCTACCTGGACTGTGTTTCGGGGAAGCGAGAGACGATCACGAAAGACACGGATATATATCTGAACGCTGTGCATACCGCGATCCTCCGCATCCTCACGGTCGGCGCGGCGGACAACCCCGACGCCTGCGTGAACGTCCTCTACGTCAGGAACAGGGCCGATGTCACCAGCGGATTGAGTGAGAACGGAAAGTCCATCACCTGCCTGGTGACCTACGGCGGGTTCGACATGTACCTAGGGGGAGACGCCAATGGGATCAACGAGGGCCAGGTCAAAGACGTGGTGGGAGACCTCAACCGCCACGTGGACGGGATGCTCCTGGACCATCACGGTTCCGATACCGACGGCACAAGCTCTCCGGAGTTCCTGAGCAGCATGGACCCGGAGTTTGCCGTCATCTCCGTTTGGCCCAACGCTTTCAGTCACCCAAGGGAACCGATCGTAGAGAATCTCGAAACGGTAGTAGATGCAGGCGTCCAGAGCATCATACGCCTGAATAAAGGGTGCTCAGACCCCGACCCAACCCCCTGCGGCCCTAATTGGGCCTCTCAGACGCCGAGTCCTCCGCGCTTCACCACCGACCGCCACGTGTACATTCATACGGGCGGCAGCGTCTATTCTGTTGAAGCGGTGCTGCCGGGCGCCACCCCCACGCCGCTCATCACCAGCCACTCAGCGGATGATCCCGGCTTCGACTGGCCGATATTCCATGCGAATGCGCAGCACATAGGACAGAGCGCTTACGCAGGTTCGCAGACGGGAACTCTCTTCTGGAGCTATAAAGCCGGCGGATACGATGTGTATTCTTCCCCCGCCATCAGTTCTGACGGGATGGTCTACGTGGGGTCTGGGGACTACAGAATCTACGGCCTAAATTCTAGCGGTTCTCTCCTGTGGAGCTATCGAACCGGAAACAGCGTGGAGTCTTCCCCCGCCATTGGCGCTACCGGGACGGTCTACGTGGGGTCGGACTACAGAATCTACGGCTTCAATTCTAGCGGTTCTCTCCTTTGGAGCTATCAAACCGGATGCGATATATATTCTTCCCCCGCCATCAGCTCTGACGGGATGGTCTACGTGGGGTCTTATGATAACAGAATATACAGCCTCAATTCTAGCGGTTCTCTCTTGTGGAGCTATCAAACAGGATATCAAGTGTGGTCTTCCCCCGCCATCGGCGCCACCGGGACGGTCTACATAGGGTCTGAGGACTACAGAATCTACGGCCTCAATTCTACCGGTTCTCTCCTGTGGAGCTATCAAACCGGACTCTGGGTGATTTCTTCCCCCGCCATCGGCTCTGACGGGAGGGTCTACGTGGGGTCTGATGACAACAGAATCTACGGCTTCAATTCTACCGGTTCTCTCCTGTGGAGCTATCAAGCCGGAGATTGGGTGGATTCTTCCCCCGCCATCGGCTCTGACGGGATGATCTACGTGGGGTCTTGGGACAATAGAATCTACGGCCTCAATTCTACCGGTTCTCTCCTGTGGAGCTATCAAACCGGATACGATGTGGATTCTTCTTCCCCCGCCATCGGCTCTGACGGGAGGATTTTCGTGGGGTCTGAAGACAACAGCATCTACTGCATCAATTCTACCGGTTCTCTCTTGTGGAGCTATCTAAGCGGAGACCATATGTATTCTTCCCCCGCCATCGGCTTTGACGGGAGGGTCTACGTGGGGTCCGAGGACGGCAGGATTTATGTTTTTTATGATCCGCCGACAACCCACACTGAGACCCCGACAATAACTCCGACTCCGACCGAGACGCCGACGCCTACGCCGACGCCTACTGAAACGCGAACCGAAACACCGACAGAAACCCCGACACCAACCGAGACTCCAACATTGACGCCGACTGAGACGCCGACTGAAACGCCAACCGAGACGCCGACTGAGACGCCGACCGAAACGCCAACCGAGACGCCGACTGAGACGCCGACGCGCACGCCCACAATAACGAAGACGCCCACAAAAACGCCGACGATGACGCCGACCCCGACGATCACAGCTACAGGACCCACTCGGACACCGACGAGAACGCCCACACTGAAGCCGACCAGAACACCGACGAGAACGCCGACAATGACACGAACGCCGACGCCGACACGAACACAGACGCCGACGCGCACGCCCACACGAACGCCGACGGTCACACGAACTCCGACGGTCACGAGGACGCCGACGGTCACGAGGACGCCGACAATCACACGAACCCCGACAAACACCCCGACCGAGACGCCAACAAGAACGCCGACAAGAACGCCGACGATCACAAGAACGCCGACGGTCACAAGAACGCCAACGATCACACGAACGCCTACGGTCACAAGAACACCGACAAACACGCCGACTGAGACGCCGACAAGAACGCCGACAAATACGCCTACGGCACCCACGCCGACGCCGACACCGACAAGAACACCGACGATCACAAGGACGCCGACAATCACGAAAACGCCGACAAGAACGCCAACCGAGACGCCGACACGAACTCCGACAAGAACGCCGACGATTACACGAACGCCGACGCCGACACGCACGCCGACGCCGACAAGAACGCCGACAAGAACGCCAACCCCGACCCCCAGGCCGTACAGTGGCTGGGCTGTTGGCGAATCAAGCTCTATGTACCGTTCGACGGATGCGGGCAATACCTGGTTGCAGCTCACCTCGCCGGTATGGGCCGACTGGTATGGTGTGGCCTTCGCGGATAGGAATAAAGGCTGGGTGGTAGGAGACTCGGGGAAAATATACTACACGACCGACGCTGGAGACTCGTGGGCGCCGCAGACCTCGGGCACCAGCGAGACACTCTATTCGGTCAGATGCTACACCGGGCTCTATTGCTGGGCGGTTGGAACAAACGGAGTTATTGTTTCCACCACCAATGGCGGCCTCAACTGGTCGAAGCAAACGCTTGTTTCCGGGGCCACACTTGATGATGTCTGGTTTGTGGACGAGGACACCGGGTGGGTGGTGGGCTGGCTGTCCAACGACGAACCTTTGGTGTATAAGACAACCGATGGAGGGAGTACCTGGACAGACCAGTCGGCCAATATAGAAGCTGCCGGACTGACTACTGAGGCGAGGGGAGTCCACTTTCTCAATATGAGCCTTGGGTACATTGTCGGGTACGATAGCCTTTACAAAACAACTGACGGCGGTGATAGTTTTAGCGAGAGCTATATCGGGGATTGGCAGCGCGATATATTCGCCGTGGACGACACGTACCTGTGGGCAGCTGGCGACTGGGGCAGCGTGGACAGGAGTGTTGATGGAGGGGTGAGCTGGTCAAATGTCGCCCCCGCCACTGAGGTCTGGCAGAACAGTATCTGGGCGATGAACGGCAATGAGGCTTGGGTGGTGGGAGAGGACGGGGTAATTCGCCACACCACTGACGCTGGCATAAACTGGACTGACCAGGTGACCGCTGCGGGGGCCCTTAACGACATTCTGCTCCTACAGAACCCGTCACCCACTCCCACGCCGACGCCGACAGAGACCCCGACGCCGACGCGCACGCCCACAATAACGCCGACCCCGACGATGACGGAGACCCCAACGCTGACGCCGACGAAGACGCCGACGGCGACGAGGACGCCGACGATCACACGAACGCCGACGAGAACGCCGACCGTGACGCCGACAGGTGCGACGGTCAGCGGCACACTTTATTACTCGGGCTGGCAGGATGGGAGCCATGGGGGCAGGATTCGTTTCTATTGTTTGTCGTTCCCGTTCGCCAGAAATATAGGTTATTATGCTTCAAAGGCAGAGTTGATTGAAGGGATGCCCTACACAAGCGACGGTCCCCTTCCAAATGGCTCCTATGTGCAAACTGCATGCTGGGACACTGATGATAGCGGGATACCTGAGGGACCATGTTGTACTTTATACTGTGCAGGGTGTGACCCTAATGCAGGGCAAAGGTTAATTACTGTGAATGGTGTTGACCTCACGGGGGTAGATATATGGATGAATGATGTGTGTACTCCCACCCCGACACCGACGCGCACCCCGACGGTCACAAGAACCCCGACAAACACGCCGACCCAGACGCCGACCGTGACGCCGACACGAACGCCCACAGTGACAAGAACGCCGACGCCGACAAGAACACCGACGGTTACCAGAACGCCAACGCCGACAAAAACACCTACGGAACCCACTCCGACGCCGACACTGACGCCGACGGAGACGCCGGTGCCGACGCTGACGCCCACGCCTTAGAGGGCTGATCTGGGGACTTCGGCAGAGGGTTCAGCCGGTCATTTATCAAAATGGCCCGTCTTGCACACCGTGCCACGTCACTATAAAATACGAAAGGTGCTTCTCTGGCAACCTCTTTTTCAGACTGCGGGGCAATAAATACTGTTGATCTGGGCATAATGGAGGGGAATCTCATTGAGTAATTATATGCTGATTTTATTACCCAAGATTACTATCAGCGTGCTCAGATCAGGTGCTGAAATACATGGCAAAGGCGTGGTGAGACAGATAGCCAATTTGGGTAATTGAATAGGCCCTCAAGCCCCTTATCTTAGGCCCGCATGGGAGAAAGAATGGGTGAGGAAAATTATTATTGAGTCTGACTTGTAATGCAGTGTGGGAGGCCGTCTTGAACGGTTTTCCCTTGGGGATATATACCCTGCTCCTGATATGAATTTGTCAGAGCAGGGCTTTTTACTGCCTTTTCAGATAAAGACAAGGTCAATTCGGAAGATCAATCACTCCCTTGCCAGGCTCTTCCCACGACCTTTATCTGTGATTTTGGCACCAGATTGGTTTTGAAACCCTACGGGCTTTGTTAGACAGATCCTGTGCATTCCCTGCAGAGTTGCATGCAGGATAACTTCAGTCCTGAGCGTTTGTGCTGGCCTTGGCATTTAATTGAATTTAGACCGAAATCCCCAGTTAGCCATACCGCTAGGAATCGGAATCCTTGATCATAAGCAATAGCAATGAATTTCTCCATTCGGTATAATCATAATATAAGTCGGGCAAAGAATGTGCGTGCCGAAAATGAGGGGCCAGCGCCGGAATCAACCAAGCTTTTATGACGTGTTTGTGCCTGATGAAGGACGCCATAAGAGGAGGCGGTATTTTGGGGGTCGGGCTATGGGCGTGCATATTTATAGTCACAAAATGGTCACAAAACGAAATTCGACCGGTTTGGATAGCTTTGACAATACGCCGCAACTGCATGATGATAAGCAAGTTGTAGCACGGGGGGAGGGGTGGCTGAGCGGACGAAAGCGCCGGTCTTGAAAACCAATCTGGGCACTTTTGTAACTCCCTCCCAATGAACATATTACACTGGCTGCCAGTAAGTTGTGGCATTTTCGTTGAGTAGCAAGTTAGGCACGTTTTGCTACATTGAGGCCATAATGTAGTCACAATTTGGACACAAGACGCTTACCTGAGTACGCGATGGGTGATTGAGGCATAGCATCGAAGAGGAGCCCAACATACGGTTTGAGCTGACATGCTCTCTTCGCTTGTGTTCAGTTCAAACGCGTCGTTGGCAATAGCAGAAAGGGGGAATCGTAAGATGGATATGTCCGATCTCACAACAAAGGCCCTGGAAAATGCATACATGGCGGATGTCGTAACACTCTACAGCGTACTCGCTGACGCAATTGCTATTGCCGCAGACAACCAGAATGAGATTGATGCAGCCAAAGAACGTTTCGCAAAAGGATTGGAGGCGGCGAGAAGAGCTTACAAAGAGGCATTAGTCACTGTAGGGCTGTGACCCGGTTCGGCCCACAGCCCGTTCCAGGAATATGCCAACATGGCCTTTTAGGCGGCGCCGAGGACGGCGCGGCAAAGCCCCGAGTTTCTGGGCCCCTACCTCAGCCGTGATGGCATAAAAGGCATGCCCGATTTCAACCGAACGGCGCGCTGGCGGTATGCGGGGACTGAACGGGGCACCAGAGATATGCAGCGGGTAGGCCTGACGGTGTGAGGCACATCAAAACCCCAGAAGTATGTAAAATGGCGTCACAAGCGTTATTGCGCCCACTATAGCCGCCCTTAGCCCATCGGACCTGCTGCCCGCACCTCACAGAGCACACGCTTGGCTCGCCTGGGCCCTCCAATCCGCTATACCGAAGCTCCTCACCAAAGGGTAGTAATACCCGAAAGACACAATGCGGTCAATTCCTGACCCACTCTGAAATCGCAGGAAGATGAGCTTTGACAAAATGCCGAAAATTGTGCTATAATTCAATATTGGTAATGATAATAAGACTTCTGCGGAATGGTAATTTAAGCGATTTCGGCAGTTAGTACGCGCGTATTTTATAACTTGCCGAGCACTGTTTTTAGTGAGATTTAGAAGAAAAAGCAGAATACAGACAGAGTAAGACTGTAGTTCTTTGAAAACCGACTGTACTGGAGAAGTCAGGCGGCAAATTTAAGATAGGCGTTGATCTTGGTTGGTCTGCCCAGTTTAAGCGCAGTGAGAGCGACCATAGAAAGAGTGATATGAGCCAAGGAGATTAGCTTCAGGATTACTTTTTTCGTTTTTTGTGCTTGTTGGTTAAATTTCTCTGGTGGTATTTAGGATTGTTTTCACGAGTGGGAGCGAGAACCGGTTTAGAATCAAGAGAAATGCTCTGGATGGAAGATTGAGAAAGTTCATATATTTACTTATTGACCTGTGCCAACAAGTCGTCAAGTTTGGAAGAGTTCAAAGAGTGGATGGACCGGTAGAATTGTGTTTCATCCGGTATGCTGTAGTTATCGAAGCCGCATAAGTCACAGATAAAAGGGTTATATTTGAGCTATTCGATCAGGCGGAGGATACATGGCAGCGAGGTTGCTTTTGCAAGAAAGGGCAAAATGAAGAGGGTGTTTTTTTATTCGCTTATTTCTTCTCTGGTCTTGATTGCGCATCCCGCCTCCGCCCAGGAGCTACAGATCTGGTGCGTGTGGGCCAACGGCCACTCGGGGACCGGCACCGTGATCAAGGGGCCGGGGACGGGCGGGAAGGTCGTCCTCTTCGACGAGGGCGGTAGCGCTGACTGGGCGACCTACGCGAAGAATCTTTGCACTTCCGTGGGGATCAGTAACGTCAACTACTGCGTCGCTACCCACTACGATGGCGACCACATTGACGGCCTCGACAATTTCGTCTCGAACATGGGTGGGCAATCCCACTTCGGCACATACTACGACCGTGGCGGCAGCTATGACTATGATGGTGCCATCGACGCGAACTACATAGCCACTGTTTCTGGGAAGAGGGCGACCGTCACGGTCAACCCTGCATCGGACATTGACCTCGGCAACGGCGCGGTCCTTCAATTCCTCACCGTCGGCGCGCCGGACGATCCCGGCCCGACGAACACCCTCTACGTCAGGGGCAGGCCGGATGTCTCCGGCGGCATGAGCGCGAACGACAAGTCCATCACCTGCCTGGTGACCTACGGCGGGTTCGACATGTACCTGGGGGGCGACGCCGAGGGGACGGACGAGGGCCAAGTCAAAAACGTGGTGAGCGACCTCGGCCGCCACGTGGACGTGATGCTCGTGGACCATCACGGTTCCGATACCAACGGCATCAGCTCTCCGACGTTCCTCGGCAGCATGGACCCGGAAATCGCCGTCATCTCCGTCTGGAGCAACGGCTTTGGCCATCCCAGGGAAACGACCGTAGAGAATCTCGAAGCGGTGGTGGATTCAGGCGTCATGAGCATCATTCGCCTGGATCCGGGCGATAGCGGCGGCACGGGCTGGGCCCCCGAGACGCCGAGTCCTCCGCGCTTCACCACCAACCGCCACGCGTACATTCATACGGATGGCAGCACCTATTCCGTTGAGGCGGTGCTGCCGGGCAGCACCCCCACGCCGCTTGTCACCGGTCATGTGACGGACGACCCTGGCCTCGCACCCACATCAGAAGATCTGTGGCCCATGTTCCACAACGATGCCCTTCGTGCGGGAAAGAGCACCCTCTCGGGACCGCGCACCCCTGTGTTTGTCTGGAGCTATGCCTCCGCCGATGACATCAATTCGTCCCCCGCACTGAGCGGGACCAGTTCGGTCTACATAGGCTCCCGGGACCGTAATCTTTACGTCATCGATTCCCTCGGCAGCCTGCTGTGGAGCTACGAGATCTACGACGGCAGCTCCGCCGCTCCCCTCCCTTCATCCGCTGCGGTGAGCACGCAAACGGTGTACATCGGCTCGGATGACAACGTGCTCTACGCGCTGGGGCAGGACGGGTCACTGTTCTGGAGCTACGGGACGGGGGAAGACATCTCCTCCTCGCCGACGTTCGATTCAACCTCCACGGTTTATGTGGGTTCTGAAGACAACCGGCTCTACAGTCTCAACTCTGTTGGTTCCCTGTTATGGAGTTACGAGGCCTCCGAGCCTATCTCTTCGTCGCCTGCGATAAGCACCGACGCGGTGTACGTTGGTTCTGATGACAACCGCCTCTACAGGGCGACCAATCTCACCGGCGTGCTCTCATGGAGCTATGTAACCGGAGATAAGATATCCTCCTCGCCTGCGGTGAGCGGGACAGAGACGGTCTATATCGGTGCACGGGACGACACCCTGTACAGCATCAGCTCCGCTGGGGTGCTGGTGTGGAGCTATGGGGTGGCGGGGGATATTCTGTCCACGGCGGCATTGAGCAGCGACAAGGTCTATGTCGGTTCAGATGACAATGTGCTCTACGCGCTGTGGCAGAGCGGGGGACTGTCCTGGAGTTACGAGACGGCGGGCGGCATCGACTCTTCTCCCGCGGCGGACGCGGCGGATGCGGTGTACGTTGGGTCTGGAGATGGCATTTTCTACAGCGTTGACTCGCTCGGGATGCTCCAGTGGAGTTACGAGACGGCAGCGCCGATACGCTCATCGGTCGCGATAGGCACCGACACGGTGTACATCGGCTCCCAGGACAATGTCCTGTATGTCATTGCCAAGCCGACGTCCACCCCCACACCGACTAATACGCCGACAAATACACCGACAAGAACGCCCACGAGGACCCCGACTCGAACACCCACGGCGACGCCGACGATCACACCCACGCCGACAGAGACGCCGACCTGGGATCCGCGCACTCCGACATACACCCCCACTGAGACTCCCACGAGCACTGCGACCCCGACAGTAACACCCACACCCTATGCCGACTGGCCGATGTTCAGGCATGATGCGAGGCATACTGGATTGAGTGAATATACAGGGCCATCCGTGCCCAGATTCAACTGGAGCTATCGGACTGGGAGTGGGGTGGAATCTTCTCCCGCGATCGGTGCCACAGGGGAAGTTTATGTCGGCTCTAGTTGGGATGACAACAATCTCTACACATTTAATTCTGACGGCACGCTCGCCTGGAGCTATCTGACGGGGAGTCATATAACTTCCTCTCCAGCACTGGGGAGTGGTGGGAGGGTGTATGTCTCCTCTACTTACAATGACAACAATCTCTACGCATTTAATTTTGACGGCAGGCTCAGCTGGAGCTATCTGACTGCGGCTTTGGATGCTTCTTCTCCCACGATCGGTCCCACAGGGGAAGTTTATGTCGGCTCTTATTATGGGAATCTCTACTCGTTGAATTCCAACGGCACGCTCACCTGGAGCTATCTGGTTGGGGATTATGTATATCCCTCTCCGGCGATCGGTGCCACAGGGGAAGTTTATGTCGGCTCTTATTGGGGGAATCTCTACTCGTTAAATTCCAACGGCTCGCTCACCTGGAGCTATATGACTGGGTATTATCTGTATTCCTCTCCGGCGATCGGTGCCACAGGGGAAGTTTATGTCGGCTCTGGTTATGGGAATCTCTTCTCGTTAAATTCCAACGGCTCGCTCACCTGGAGCTATCTGATTGGGAGTTATGTATATTCCTCTCCGGCGATCGGTGCCACGGGGGAAGTTTATGTCGGCTCTGGTTATTATGACAAGCATCTCTACGCGTTTAATTCTGACGGCGCGCTCACCTGGAGCTATCTGACCGGAGATTGGGTAGCTTTCTCTCCCGCTCTGGGGAGCGACGGGAGGACGTATATCGGCTCCTATGATAGTAATCTCTACGCGCTCAATTCCAACGGCGTACTCAACTGGAGCTATAATACTGATAATGTCGTATCTTCCTCACCCGCGCTGGGGAGTGACGGGAGGGTCTATGTCGGCTCTTCTCAGGTTCTCTATTGTATCGGGCAAGCGCCGACCGAGACACCTACACGGACACCCACTCCGACAAAGACGCCGACCCCGACAATCACGCCGACAGTGACGCTCACACCCACAGTGACCGCCAGCAGCATCCCGACTCCTACTGATACACCACTGCCACCCGCCGAGAATGTGCTCAACGGCACAACGTTCAGAGCCGGAGACTTCTTCCAGGCAATTTTTATACTCCACGGACCAATCGAGAGGCCGTTCACTGTATTTGCCGTCATCATTATTCCAGGTGGGAAGATGCTGAATATACGTACGCTGAATGCTCCACTAGCGCCTGTAGCCACCAATGTCCGCAGCCTCTCACCGCCGCTCAGCTATCCACTGCTCTCTACGACGATTCCTCTCGGGGCGCCGAAAGGAGAGTACGAGCTCCTCGTGGCGTTCTTTGACCCGAATACCAGGATCACGGGCAGGCAGGACGCCTTCCTGCAGGTGAGTGCAAAGTTTACGATACGGTGAAGACTACCGTTGACCTGCTCCCCAAAACAGTGCCAGTGGCAATTAGATTGCAGATCACTCCGCCATCGAGTAGGTTGTCTAGGTCGTGGGTTCTACGCAGTGGCGGGATTTATACCCGATTCAAAATGTATTCCTATCCTGATCTCGCGCTGGCTGTATAAAGGGGTAAGGCAGGGTTCTAAAGATATGCAGCGGGTTGGGTTGGCAGTATAAGGCGCCCCCCGACCCCTAAGGTACGAAGAATAGCGTCACAAGCGTCATTGCGTCACCCATGCCCCAGCCTGCCCATCGAGTCTGCTAACAGAACTACAAAATCAGTGTGTCTGGATGCGCAGTTTAGTTGCCGGTTCCCTTTCCAATCTTCATCAACAAGGTCAATTTGGAAGATCAATCATTCCCTTGCCAGGCTCTTCCCATGACCTTTATCTGTGATTTTGACACCAGATTAGTTTTGAAACCCTACGCGCCAAGAGCTTTTTCACGCCGGAGATGGAGTACCGCTTGAGAGAGGCTGGCCACACGGTGTGCCGCGCCCCTACTGGACGGTGAGCGTCTCCCTGTCAATCCCGTCCACGTACACGAGGTTGCTCGCCGAGGTGGTCTGCGTGGCATCCACAGCCCCTCCCTCCATGATGTACGTCCCTGGAGCAAGCCCGGAGAACTGCACGCTCAGCGCCAGGTAATTCACGATCGGCGCGGGGACAGTGATCGCGCCCACTGCAAACCCCAGGTACGGGGTCGGGCTGCTTAAAAACCCGCGGTTCCTCTCGTAGTAGAGCGTCCGGCCGTTGGGCATGAGTACGCGGATGAATGGGTAGCAGCGCACGGCGATCGGCTGCACATTCACCCTCACCTCGAGCCGGTCGGTCGAATGCAACGTCGTCTTGTTCGGGATGAGGTCGATCACAGGGGTCAGCGTTGGAGTTGGAGTCGGCGGCCCCTCGAAGACGTAGAGCCTGTTGTCGTCCGAGCCCACGAACACCCTCCCGTCGGAGCCGATGGCGGGGGAAGATTCCACGGTGTATCCGGTTTGATAGCTCCACAGGAGAGAACCGGTAGAATTGAGGCCGTAGATGCTGTTGTCTTCAGACCCCACGTAGACCATCCCGTCAGAGCCGATAGCGGGGGAGGACAACACTACATCTCCAGTTCGATAGCTCCAAAGAAAAGAACCGGTAGGATTGAGGCCGTAGATCCTGCTGTCATGAGACCCCACGTAGACCGTCCCGTCAGAGCCGATGGAGGGGGAAGATCGCACCCCGTATCCGGTTCGATAGCTCCATAGGAGAGAACCGGTAGAATTGAGGGCGTAGATGCTGTTGTCATCAGACCCCACGTAGACCGTCCCGTCAGAGCCGATGGCGGGGGAAGATTCCACAACGTATCCGGTTTGATAGCTCCATAGGAGAGAACCGGTAGGATTGAGGCCGTAGATTCTGCTGTCAGAAGAGCGCACACAGACCCTCCTGTCTGAGCCAATGGCGGGGGAAGAATACACAGCGGATCCGGTTCGATAGCTCCACAGGAGAGAACCGGTAGAATTGAGGGCGTAGATTCTGTTATCCCTAGACCCCACACAGACCATCCCGTCAGAGGCGATGGAGGGGGAAGAATATACCCAGTTTCCGCCTTGATAGCTCCACAGGAGAGAACCGGTAGAATTGAGGGCGTAGATTCTGTTGTCATCGGACCCCTCGTAGACCATCCCGTCAGAGCCGATGGCGGGGGAAGAATACACCCATTTCCCGGTTTGATAGCTCCATAGGAGAGAACCGGTAGGATTGAGGCCGTAGATTCTGAAGTCATCGGACCCCTCGTAGACCATCCCGTCAGAGCCGATGGCGGGGGAAGAATACACAGCGGATCCAGTTTGATAACTCCAGAAGATAGTTCCCGTCTGCGAACCTGCGTAAGCGCTCTGGCCTGTGTGCCGCGCATTCGCATGGAACATCGGCCAAGGTGAGTTGGCAAGCTGGGCGAGGATAGGGAATGATAAAGCAAAGAAGGAAATGGAAGACAATACCATGCAAACATGTAAGTTGCGTTTCATCAGCCCCTCCTTAGTGCTGCTGCCATGAGGAATAAAACTCCTCAGCAGTGATATTGGTGATGCAGTTGCTTCTGCTGTAGTGGAGAGTAACACAATTCAAGGCGGGGAAGAACCATATTTTTATATCATAGAAAATCGGCTCTTATATGATGATTTCCCTAATAGAATCTTCATTTCAAACTATTACTACGGATACTTTTCATGGTCTTGATGACAAGCATTTGCAGCGTTACCTTGATGAGCTCTGTTGCCGGTTTAATCTCAGGGTCTATGAAAAAGAACTGTCTGACCGTCTGCTCTTGGCCTGCACAAATGCTCCATGTGTAACTTATGATGAGTTAATTAGATAGTCATAATTTGCAATGAACCGTCCAATTCACTGGACGGTAAGCATCTCTCTGTCAATCGGGTTTATGTACATAAGATTGTGCACCGACGTCGTCTTGGTCGCGTCAACGGCCCCTCCTTCGAGGATGTAGATCCCCGGCGCTAATCCGGTGAACGACGCGGTCATGACCGGATAGTCGGTGATTGTCGAAGAAACGGTCATCGGTCCTTTGCCAATGTATTGAGCAGGCGTATTCCTGAACCCTTTCCCTCCCACGTAGTACAGCGTCCGGCCGTCAGCCATCGCCACGCGCACGAACGGATAGAACGGCGTCGAGATCAACTCCACATCTGCCGTTACCGTGATCGTATCGTTCGTTGAGAATGTGCTCTTGTTTGGAGTGAGGTCTATCGGCATGTTGAAAGAAATCCCCCAGAACTCGGGCGATACGGCTGGATCCGTAGTGGAGAGCGTCACCCTATATTGCATGTAGCGGGAGTCGGGGTGTGGGTTCTGGCCGCCATTCGCCACCTGCGCCCAGGCCGTCCAGGAAGCGTCAGGTATTGCCGTATTCCCGCAGCGCACCTCGACCTTCGCGTCGGTCCCCGCCGGCTTTGTCTCCCTCCACTTCACCGCCCTCCAGTCGACCGTGGCGCCCGCATCGAACACCGAGGAGGTCAGCGTGCCACCCGCGCTGTAAGAAGGGGTACCGGTAGCGGTGCCCACCGTATAGCAAGGAAAAGGCGGGTGTCCTGTGTAAAACACGCGGAGGCTGTTTCCCTCAAGATAGACTGGACTCGTCTCGGTGCTGGCGCTGTCCCAGTCAGCCGGTGAAGGGCTGAGAAGCGGGTTGAATGGGTTCGTCTGCCATGTGCTCCCGTCTTCACTCCAGACTTGTCCGCTGGAGGTCCTGCCTATCGAGTCGTCACCATACAACTGGAGCGTATAAATGCTGCCGTCGAAGGCGAGGTTGTGAGGCTCAACGTAGCCCGAGAACCAATTGAGGCCGCCGGTTGAGAAAATCGGGTTTGAACCATCTTTTACCCAGTGAGACCCATCAGGTGAGGTGGCGATTCCAATACCGAATCCGCCGACGTGGGAACCCTGGTACGCGATCAAGTAGTCTCCCAGCCACGGCCTCTCGATTATATCGAAGAAACCGATGCTACTATCATCAAAGCTGCCCGGCACCCCGATGTCAAGGACGGGGTTTGCGGGGTCCTTGACCCAAGTCTCGCCATCGACAGAGGTAGCGTGCCCTATGCGCCCGGTGCCTACCGCGTCACGCGCAAGGTACCAAATGTGGAATTGTGTTCCAATCTTGAGGGCAATGACAGATTCGATGCCACCTGCGTCCCACGAGCCTGCCAGGCCGGGGTTAAGGACGGCGTCTGCGCCCCTGCTCCAGTTCTTGAGATCGGTTGAGGTCGCATGCCCGTATGAGTTGACCCCTGAAACAGGTTTCCCGACGAAAAATAAGTGATAGGTGTCGCCATCCTTGACGAGCGAACCTGTCTCTGCGCCATTGGCGCTAGAGGAACATGTCTCTACACCATTCTGGTCCCACAATTCAGTCCCGCTCCTCTCCAGGACGGGGTTTCCTGCATCTTTCGTCCATTGCACGCCGTCGGCGGAATCAGCATACCCGACCGCTGTCATGAACGCACTGTCGGTGCCGCTGTAGAGGACCTCATATCCTCCCGCATCCTTCCTGCGCGGGTAGCCGATGATGTACCGCTCATCCCATGCCCCGGCGCCTCCCTTGGGGATGACCGGATTGGATGGGTCCTTGGTGAATGCGCCGCACAGAAAAGAGAGCCTGAGCTTCCCCTCCACGCTCCTTCCGTCAACCCGCATTGCGGAGAGGTATCTGGTCTCATCTTGGAACACCGGCTGGTTGGGCCCCCCCGACCACTCATCCTGCCTCCACCCGGTTTCAGCAGCGCGGCAGACCTCCGCCACCATGACGAAGCCGCCAATGATACACGCAATCTGGAACATCCTCATATCTTTACCCCCCCTTCCTGCGGCTCTCAAATCTCAATAATGCCGCTGTACGACGGGACACGGGCTACGACCGCACCCTGAAGGCTGCGCTACTCACTGTAATTGTACTATGAGCGTTTCTCTATCAATCTGCAGCTATAAAGGCACGCACCTCACATTCTCCTTTGATTCATTCTAATGCAATAAGGGTTCCACTCACAACGTAAATATGGAATAGGTCATCGGTTCTACAGGAGGGCGGGATTCATACCCGATTCAAAATGTATTCCTATCCTGATCTCGCGCTGGCGGTATGCGGCGGCGAGACAGGGAGCTAGAGACATGCAGCGGGTGGGGCTGGGAGTATAAGGCACCCCCCTGACCCCTAAAGTATAAAGAATAGCGTCACAAGCGTTGTTGCGTCACCAATGCCGCGCCTCAACCCATCGAGCCTGCTAACAGAACCACAAAATCAGTGTGTCTGAATGCGCAGTTTAATTACCACTTTTCTTTTCAATCTTC
>Ga0315281_10002562_pt1 | contig 26900 bp, 22 predicted proteins | sample YL17G07_0_MG_FD_204540 | JGI IMG/M metagenome (GOLD analysis project Ga0315281, IMG submission 204540) | Sediment microbial communities from Yellowstone Lake, YNP, Wyoming, USA - YL17G07_0 | ecosystem: Environmental > Aquatic > Freshwater > Lake > Sediment | place: USA: Wyoming | collected...
CGCCCGGCACCTTTCGCGGTATCCTTCGAGATATTCTTCGGCGGCGAACCATGCCATCGCCGAAGCCCTTGGGCTCTACGTTGCAGGCAGCTGTTTTCCCGGGTTCAAGGAATCCGAAAAATGGAAATGGACCGGCCGCGACATCATGATCAGGGAAGTCGAACGCCAAATCTATCCCGATGGAGGGAGCTTTGAGCACTCCCTTTCGTATCTGCAGTTCGTATTGGAGCAGGTTCTTGTTTTCGCGCTGGCATGCCGGGAGACTGAAGCCGGGGTTCCGGGGAACATCGAGGAGAGGCTTCAGGAGTCCCTGGATTTCCTGGCCCGTCTCCGTGATCCAAACGGGAATGCCCCGCTCATTGGAGACGGAGATGATTCCCGTGTTCTCATATTGGGATTTGAACCCCTCGATAATGCAGGCTGGCTTTTAAACACCGGGGCCATTTTATTTGGCAGGCCCGAGTGGCTCTCCGTAAACGCGGCGTTCGATCAAAAAACCGCATTCCTTCTTGGCGAGAAGGCCCTGGCGGAATGGAGACGGCTCGAATCGGAAAAAAAACTTCCCGGGTCTGGCTCGGTCTATTTCCCCGATTCCGGGATCGCCGTCATCAGGGGAGAGACCCCCAAAAAATTGCTGTTCGTCGGCGACAGCGGACGGCTGGGAGCGGAACCCTTGGGCGCCCACGGACATGCGGACGCCTTGAGCATCTGGCTGTCTGTGGGCGGAAGGCCCGTATTCGTTGACCCGGGAACCTATCTTTTTCATGGCGGCGGAATGTGGCGGGACTACTTCCGCTCCACGGCGGCTCACAACACGATTCGCGTGGATGGATTGGACCAAGCGGAAATCCTATCGGATTTTATGTATAAAAAGTTCTACGGGATCATCGATCCCCATTTTGCGGACATCGGGGATACCATCACTTGGTCAGCCGGGCATAACGGCTACTGTCGTCTGAAAGACCGCGTCATTCACCGGAGATCCGCGCTCTACGACAAACGCGATGACGGGCTTGAGATCAAGGATGTCCTTCAATGCCGGGGACGGCACATGGTCGAAAGCCGGTTCCACTTCCACCCGGGCCTCTCCGTGGCCCAGGCGGGCGATATCTTCCGGATTAGGGGCAACGGAGTGGCTTTGGAATTTCGCGTGGACCGGAAATGGACCCAACGCAAGCTTCTCAAGGGAAGCTTGGATCCCATGGCGGGCTGGTATTCTCCTTCATTCAATGTCCTTCAGGAAACATGGAGCCTTGTCCTGAGCGTGTGGGTCGAAGGAGATACGGAGTTTTCCTATTCGATGACGACCGACACGACCGGTCAGTGATTGGAGTGATGACAATGGAAAAAATCAGCATATTCGGATTGGGCTATGTCGGCACGGTGATGGCGGCCTGCCTGGCGCGCGCCGGGCATCTCGTGACCGGCGTCGACACCAACAGAACAAAGGTGGATATCTTCAACCAAGGAAAGTCGCCGATTATCGAAAAAGACCTTGATCCGCTGATCGCTGCGGGCGTGCGTGAAGGGAGGCTCCGGGCGACGGTTGATGGAAAAGCTTCGATCCTGGATTCGGATATCTCTTTCATCTGCGTCGGGACCCCCTCGAACCCGAACGGGTCCCTCGATCTCAAGTTCATCGAACGCGTGACGTTCGAGATCGCCGAGGTCCTCAAGGATAAAACAGGCCTCCACATCATCGCGATCAGATCCACGGTGTTGCCGGGAACCACGGAGATGACGGTCATCCCGATATTGGAAAGAGTTACCGGGAAGAAGGCGGGGCGGGATTTCGGCGTCATCGTCAACCCGGAGTTCCTCAGGGAGTCTTCCGCCGTGGATGATTTCTATAACCCCCCAAAGACCGTCATCGGTGCGTCCGAGGACCGGGACGCCGAGAGGATTGCGGCCATCTATCAAGGGATCGAAGCTCCATTGGTCAAGACGTCCCTGCGGGTCGCGGAGATGATTAAATACGCGGACAATGCCTTTCACGCCCTTAAAGTGGTTTTCAGCAACGAGATGGGAAACATCTGCAAGGCTCTGGATATCGATTCTCACGAGGTCATGAACATCTTCTGCCTCGACACCAAGCTGAACCTCTCTCCCTATTACCTCAAACCCGGGTTTGCTTTCGGCGGATCCTGTCTCCCCAAAGAGGTCCGGGCGCTCCTCTACAAGGCCAAGACTCTGGACGTGGACGTTCCCATGTTGAAAGCCGTCCTTGAAAGCAACGAATTGCAGGTCAAGCTGGCTGTCAGGCACATTATTCATCTGGGCAAGAAGCGGATCGGAGTGCTGGGATTCGCGTTCAAGGCCGGGACCGACGATCTGCGGGAATCACCGATCGTCGACCTCATCGAGATCTTGCTCGGCAAGGGCTATCCCATTAAAATCTATGATCAACAGGTCTCGTTGGCTAAGATCTTCGGGGCCAACAAGGAGTTCATCGAGAAACGGATTCCCCACATCGCGGATCTCATGGTGAATGATCTTGAGAACGTGGTGCGGAATTCCGAAGTGATTGTCATAGGCAACAAGAGCGAGGAATTCGCGGGCATCATGCCTCTTCTGAGAGAGGACCAGCATGTTCTGGACCTGGTGAGGATCCAGGAGACAGTGCGGACGAAAGCCCGCTACGAGGGGATCTGCTGGTGAGGTGTGAAATTGACGTTCCCATGAAAAAGAGGGTTTTGATTTTCATCGAGGACGGCTCCTACACCTATGACAACAGGGTCATTCGGGAGGCTAACGCCTTGGCCGCCGATGGATGGAGCGTGACCGTGGTCTGTCCCAGGTATCCTGACGATCCCCTCTTCAGAGAGGTCGGGAACCGTATTCGGGTCTATTATTATCCGAAACCGAGTTATGACTCCCTTGAGGGGCACGTGGTCGAGGCGGCCTTCACGCTGGTCTTCGGTTCGCTCTGGACCTTTTGGGTCTATGTCCGCCGAGGATTCTCCGTTTTCCAGGCCTGTAATCCCATGGACATTCTGTGGATGATCGCTCTCCCTTACAAGGCCCTGGGGAAAAAGTTCGTCTTTGACCAGCATGACCTTGTCCCCGAGCTCGTGATCTCCCAGACTTCGCTCAGTCCCTGCCACCCGGTCCTGAAAGCCCTCTTTCTCATGGAAAAGCGGTCCTACCGTCTGGCGGATGCCGTCATCGCGACCAACGAGTCCTACAAGGAGATCGCTGTCTCCAGGGGAGGCAAAAGACCCGAGGATGTTTTTGTCGTCCGCAACGGTCCGGACCTGGACAAATTCCGGCGCATCCCGCCGAGGGCCGGGCTGAAAGCGGAAGGCGAAGTCCTTGTGGGCTATCTCGGGAATATGAACGCCCAGGACGGTGTGGATCACCTGTTGAAGGCGGCCGAGATCATTCTCAACCGGTATGGACGAAAAGACATCCGGTTTCTCCTGATAGGGGGAGGGGGCTCCCAACCCGGACTTGTCGAGTTCTCGCGGTCCCTGGGGCTCCAGGGAATCGTCGTCTTTACAGGCCGGATTCCGGACGATGAGATGTTGTCATCGCTGAACGCTTGTGATATATGTGTTCAACCGGATCCATTTAACGCTTTGAACGACAAATCGACAATGAACAAAGTCATGGAATATATGGCTCTCGAAAAGCCCGTCGTGGCCTATGATCTCAAGGAGACCAGGGTCTCGGGAGGCGCCGCTGTCTCCTATGTCAAGCCCAATGACATCGACGGGCTGGCCCGCGCGATCATGGCCCTGGCCGACAAGCCGGACGTCCGCATGGAAATGGGTCGGAAAGGCCGAGAGCGCGTCGAAACCATGCTGTCCTGGCCGTATTCCATCCCGTTCCTTTTGTCCGCCTATCGCCACAGTCTGGCCGGCGATTCCGAAGAGAAACCTGTTTTCTCGGGCGACCGGCCTTTGAGGCTGGAGAAGCGGACCTGAGACCCAAGAAAGAGATGCAGGGTATGCGAGATGTGATCATTGTTGGAGGAGGGCCGAGCGGTCTCCATGCCGCCCGGAAACTCGCCGCACAGGGCTTGGACGTCCTTCTCCTTGAGAAAAAAGCGGACATCGGAGAGCGTGTCATCTGCACGGGGATCGTCGGTCAGCGGGTTTTTAAGGAATTCGACCTGGCCAGGACGGCTGTTCTCGGGGAGATCCAGACGATGACCATGGTCTCCCCGTTGTTCCATTCTTTTGATTATGAGCATCCCTATCCCTTCGCGTGCGTTGTCGACAGGGAAGGTTTCGACCGCTCCATCCGCGACCAGGCTGTTTTTGCGGGAGCCGAGATTATGACGAACCATGAGGTCTTGGACGTCGCGATCGGACCGGGCTCCGTGGAAGTGACCTCGAAGAAGGACACGAGATCCAGAGTCCGGCATTCCTCCAAGATCATGCTCATCGCGACCGGGATCGATTGCCGGCTGAACAGGAAATTGGGATTGGGATCCCCCAAGGGCTTTCTCAACGGCGTCCAGACGGATATCACGGTAGGCGCCCTCGTTCGGCCGACGATCTTTATCGGGAGGTCGGTTGCCCCCGGCGCCTTCGCCTGGCTCATCCCCATCGGAGGCGGAAAAGCCAGGATAGGGTTGATGACCGGAAAGAACCCGAGGGAACACCTCGAACGCCTGATCGCGAAACTCTATCCAGACCAGGCGGCCGCTCTAAACAAGGACTCCATCCAGGTCAAGGCCATCGCCCAAGGCCTCATCTCGAAAACCTTCGGAGACAGGGTCCTAGCTGTCGGTGAGGCCGCGGGCCAGGTCAAAACGACGACCGGAGGGGGGATCTATTTCGGGCTCTTGTGCGCCGATATCGCGGCCGATGTTGTATCCAAGGGTGTTCGGAACGGTCGATGCTCAGCCCGGGACCTCACGGAATATGAGCATCAATGGAAGAAAGCTCTCCAGAAGGAAATTCTTGTCGGCCTTTCGTTGCGCAAGCTCTTCGCTCGGATGAGCGATTCGACCCTGGAGAGATTGTTCCATCTTGCCAAGAACGACGGCGTGATCCCGCAGGTCCGCGAGCGGGCGGATTTCGATTGGCACAGCAATCTGCTTCTGAGCATAATGAAGCGGACCCCTTTCCTCCAAATCCTGAAGCGCCGGCTTGATTCCCTTTCCAACCTGAGCATGAATTGATGAGATCGAAGAGGATCGCATCTGTCCTTATGGCCGTCTGCGTTTTGTCTCCGGCTTTCCTGTCAGGTCAGACGTACCAGACCTTTCAAGCCCAGCAGACGTGGATCATCGAACGGGCCAAATGGAGGATCGGTCCATTCCGTCTCCTCCCGACCATTCAACTCAGGGACATCGGATACGACGACAACGTGTACTATCAGAGAGAGGACGAGCGGCCCGTCGGGGACTACACGGCGACGATTTCCCCGAGTCTCAGCGCCTACCTGCTTTACCGCAATTGGTTGATCCTCTCCTTCGTCGAAAATCCGGAGTATGTCTTCTTTTTCAAACAGAAGAGGGAACGCGCGTGGAACAACAATTTTTCTCCCGAGCTTAAACTCCGGCTTCTGGATCGTTTCACTCTCTCGGGGAATTACCGGTTCCGGAAGACCCGGTGGAGGGCTTCTTCCGAGTTCGATCTCCGGGCCGATGAAAAAAGGCGCAGCTACGGCGGCCAGCTTTTTTATGAGACTCCCAGGCAGACGGCCATCGGGCTCTCGGCCCAGGTCCTTAAGATCAGCTACGAGGATATTCTTTTCCCCAACCAGCAACAATATCTGTCCGAGGCCTTGAATCGGACCGAGAAGAGCGGAAATATCGAGCTCTACTATCGGGTTTTTTCCGAGAGCTTTTTCTTTATCCGGGGCGGGTACACGGAATATCGATTTGATTTCAGGGAATCCCAATGGCGGAATTCCTCCTCCCGCCAGGTTTACGGAGGAGTCCGATTCCCCCTCCTGGGAAGAATCAGAGGGACCCTGGCCCTGGGTTATAAAGAATTCATCCCGATATCCCGCGATAAGAAGGCCTTTTCCGGCCTGGTCGGGAATTCCCGTCTGGATTACCGCGTGGGGCGTTTTGACTTGAGGCTGCATTATGAGCGGGACAGCCAGTTTTCCTACTTTCTGGAGTATATTTATTATTTGGAGAATACGCTTGGGTCAGGGATATCCTATTATTTAACCAGTTTCCTCCGTTTGGATTATGATTTGTCTTACGGAAGAAACAATTACCCCGAGACCATCCATTACCGGCTGCCCGACGGCAGCCTGACGAATTTACTAAGGGAGGACCGTTCCTATACGCACGCCGTCGGGGTGGTTGTCAGGGTCATCAGGAACACGGGGATCGGGATCCTATTCAATGCCTGGAAAAGGTCCTCTAATTATTTCTATGAGAACAGGAGCCGCTGGTCTCTCGGGGGTTATGTCACGTACGATTTTTAAGACCCGCGGTCTTCGCGGGATTCCGTTCTCCGTCCGTTAGAACAAGGAGCTTCCTATGAACGGTCAAGAGAAACAGAAAGAAGTCGATCTTTGGGAATACTGGAGGGTGATCATCAGGCGCAAATGGGCCCTTCTGACATTCGCCGGTATGCTGGTCCTTTTCACGGGCCTATTCAGCTTTCTGGCCACACCCAGATATAAAGCCACGGCGAGCCTGATCATCGAAGGGGACAGCTCAAGGATGCTGAGCATCGATGAGACCTTCGGCTACCAACCCCGCGATTTCCAGGATCTTAGGTACTTCAATACCCAAATCAGGCTGCTCAAGAGCAAGTCGTTGGCCGAAAAGGTCGTGAGGAAAATGAACCTGCCGTCAAGGGCGGAATTCATGGGCAAGCCCGGCAAACGGAACCCGGGGGCGGGATCGCGAACGGCGCCCGGGATGAAACCCCCGGATCCCTATTCGGATATTGCCGAGGGAATCCTTCTCAATGTCGATGTCAAGCCCGTCCGAGAGACCAAGCTCGTCGAGGTCAGCTACTCTTCGCCTTCACCCGTGTTGGCCGCCGAGGTCGTGAACACGCTGGCCGAGGAGTTCATCATTTTCTCCATAGAGAGGCGGTATGAAACCACCCAGAAGGCCTCGGATTTCTTGAGCGAACAGATCTCCGGCCTCAGGGAGGACCTGGCCGCCAAGGAGCGGGAACTCCAGAGATACGGGCAGGAGAAACAGATCCTGTTCCTGAGCGAGTCCGAAAGCACCGAGGTGAACAAGTTCGCCAACCTCAACCAGGCTTATAACGAGGCCCTCATCGAACGGATCAGGGCCGAGTCGGCCTACCGGGAGATCAAGGATCTGGACGTGGATTCTCTCCCTCAGCTCGTCAACAACCCGAGCGTCCAGCAGCTCCGGACGGATTATACACGGACGAAGAACGAGTACGCCGAAAAAAGCAAGCAGTTCAAGCCGGACTACCCGGAGATGATCCAGCTCAAGGGCAGGCTTGATAGCATGAAGGTTGAATTGAAGAATACGGTTAACGCCGCTGAAGCCGAATTCCAATCCGCCCTGAGGAGGGAAGGATCCCTGAAATCCGTCCTTGAGAAGCAGAAGCTGGACGTGACCAAGATGAACTCCAACGCCATCCTTTACAACAGCCTGAAGATCGAGGTCGAGAACAAGCGCAAGCTCCTGAACACCCTGGCCGAAAAGCAGAACGAGACCCTCGTCTCTTCGAGGCTGGGAGGGCTGAAGACCAGCGGGATCAGTATTGTCGATAAAGCCGAGATTCCGAAGGCGCCCGTGTCGCCGAGAAAAGTTTTGAACCTCCTGCTTGCCCTGATCCTGGGGCTTTCCGGCGGCGTAGGCATCTGTTTCCTTCTTGACTATCTGGACAACACCGTCAAAGGGCCGGAAGAGGTCGAGAAAATGGCCGGCCTGCCTTCGCTGGGAGTGGTCCCCTTTTTCTCGCCGGAAGAGACGAATGCCAAGAAGGGGGATAGCTATTCCATGGAATACGGCGATGATCGGCCCGAGGGTCAAAAGCTCAAAGAAGCTGACGATACCCTGCCGTCCGGCACGAAGAAAGTCGAGCTGATTAACCATTATTATCCCAAGCTGTCCATCTCCGAGTATTACCGGTCGGTCCGGACGTCCTTCCTCCTCTCTCACGCCAACATGCCGCCCAGGACCATCGTCTTCACGAGTTCTCTGCCCCAGGAAGGGAAGACCTCAACGGTCGTCAACATCGCTGTGGCGTTCGCCCAGCTCCAGGAGAGAGTCCTGCTCATTGAGTGCGATCTGAGGAAACCGCAATTTCATCAAATCTTCAACCTGACGCGAACCAAAGGCATAAGCAGCTATCTGACGGGCAGGGTCTCCCTCTTGGCGGCCATCCAGAAGACGGCCCTGGAGAACATCTGGATCCTGCCGTGCGGCCCCACGCCGCCCAACCCGGCCGAGCTCCTGAACTCCGCGAAGATGAAAGACATGATGGCGGAGGTCCGGGAGGTTTTCGATATCGTCCTGATCGACACGCCCCCCGTCCTGGTCGTGATCGATCCCATCATCGTCTCCTCTCTGGCCGATGCGGTGGTCTTGGTCGTCCGGGCCGGTAAGACCGCGCGCAAGCCGTTCTTGAACGCCGTGGCCGAGCTGAAAAAGAGCAACGCCAAGATCATCGGGGTCATCTTCAACGGCGGCCGAGCGGATGGTCAAAAATATTATTACAGAGGATATGAACAATATTACGGTTCCGGCCACGAAAGCAAGGACGAGGAAGAACATCCCGAAACGAAGGGGCCCGACAAGTGATCGCTTCACCGAGGGTCATGATCCCGCTGATCCCTTGCGCCGAACCCGGGAGGGTCCATTGACGGACTTTGTTGAATCCGCGGGGAAGACCGACAGGATCGGCGACAGGATCATTGAATACGGGATCCTGGCTCTGATCGTTTTCAGCCCTTTACCGGCCGCGTCCGTCTTCGACTGGTCTGAGCTCGTCATCGAACTCGGGACGCTGTCCTTGACCGCCGTTTATATCCTGTCGCGGGAGAAGATCCGGCCGGACCCCCTGGGCGGCCGGCCGATGAAATGGCCCGGACGTCTATGGCTGGGCTTCATCCTCTTCCTGGTCCTCCAGGTTCTTCCGCTTCCCGGGGCCCTCGTTCAAGTCCTGTCTCCCGAGGCTTTCGCCCGGAAAAGCCCGTATGCGGGCGGGCGTTCGGCATGGATGACCCTTTCCGTGGTTCCTGACAGGACGCTCAGGGAGGGGCTGCTGCTCCTCAGCTGTTTTCTCCTGGGCTTCCTGATCGTCCGGACCGTGAGACATCGCTCCCAGATCCTCCGGATGGCTTCGGTCCTCGTCGGAATGGGAGTCTTCGAGGCTTTGTACGGGCTTTTGGAGCTTTATGACGGGAGCCCGCGTATTCTGTTCTACCAAAAATCCTACAACCTGGACTCCGTAACCGGGACATTCGTCAACAGAAATCATCTCTCCGGCTACCTGGAAATGATCATTCCCTTGGCCATCGGAATGATCGTCTCCAGGATGAACCTGTTTTCTTCCTCGAGATTGAAGCTGAGGGAGAAGGTTCTCCGTTTTTCTGAAAAAAACTTCCTGACCAACGTGGCCCTTTTTCTCTCCGTGCTCGTCATGGGGCTCGGAGTGGTCTTTTCCAAGTCCCGCTCGGGCGTCGTCATCTTCGTCCTCATCTTCCTGGTCTTCTTCGGCGGGACCTTGTTGATCAGAGAACGATTTGGTTATCACAAGAGAGCGATTGTCACTTCCCTTCAGGCGCTTTTCATCCTTACCCTGGGGATTTCTCTTTATGTGGGAATAAACGCCACTGTGGCGAGGTTCGCGATGGATAAATTTCTCCGGGAACAGAGGCCGGCGTTCTGGGCTGAGACGCTTCGCCAGTTTTCCAGGTTCCCGCTTTTCGGGACGGGGCTGGGCACGTTCCCGTCGGTCTATCCCGGATCTGAGGAGAACGGGGTCCTCATGCATATTTATCACGCCCACAACGACTACCTGGAATACCTGTCCGAGCTCGGAGTCCTCGGCACCCTTCTCCTTTTCAGCGCGGTCTTCTCCATGCTTTTCGTCGCTTTCCGGACCTGGCGGAAGAGGCGGCATCCTGAGGTCCGGGGGCTGGCGTTTGGCGGGTTCGTCTCCATTCTCGCCATCCTGCTCCACAGCCTGACGGATTTCAATATGAAAATCCCGGCCAATCTTCTGCTCTTTTCGGTTGTTCTTTCCCTGACCGCGGCTATCGTGAATTCCAAAAGGGAAACCGGGGTTGACCGACGACAACAAGGTCCGCTGACCGGGGGGAATGGCAGGCAGGCATGAATTATTTCAACAAGATCCTCACCGTGTTCGGGCTGGCGGCCGTGGGCCTGCTCGCCGCTGTTCTTTTTAGAAATGGCGCCCTCACCGACGAATCGAAAGACGAGGAGGACCCGGAATCGAGGATCCGGCTTCTTACGCGGGCCGGGGATGTCTATTCCTTCAATGATCGGACAGGCTACGAGATGGGCAAAGCCTATTTTGACCTTGGCTTGCGGAGCCTTAGCCAAGGCCGGGAAAGCACTGGGTATTTCCAGGCGGCTATCCGAAGTCTCAGGCGTTCCCTGGAGCTCGATCCCTTTTCGCCGTTCAGCCATTTTCACCTGGCCCAGTCCCTCTTTTATGCCGGCGCGGCGTCGTCCGAGGAATTCAAGTTGTCCGCGGAACTGGCCGGCCGGAACTCTCAGATCTTCTTCGAGGTCGGTAAAATATTTCTTTCCCGGTGGAAGGACCTCGGCGACAGGGAGAAGGATTTCACGACCGGGATCCTGAGAACGGTTCTCGCCCAATGGGACCAGGAAAAGCTCCAGACTTTGCTGAGCACCTGGGACTTGAACGTCCGCGATTATGATGTCGTGGACAGGCTTCTCCCCGATGAACCGGGCGTCTATCGGGCCTATGCCCGATTCCTGGGTGAAAGGGCTCTTTCTTTGGAACGCCGACAGCAGGCGATCGCCAAAGCCGAATACCTGGAATTCGGGAAAGCCAAGGCCGAGTACGATGCCGGAGAGAATGCTCTCTTCTATTATCGAGCCGCGGATTCCGCCGGGCACTTCCAGACCTGTCTGGAGTGGCTGGGGAACATCCGTTTCACCCAGGACATCACCGGTCAACGCCTGATCGATCCGGACGACTATATGAACCTTAAGAAATCGGTCCATTTGAATCTGGCCAAGGCCCGGATCGAGCAGGGCTCCTCCCTGAAGGATGTCGAGACCGACCTGGAAAGCTACCTGGAGATCGAGAACCGGCCTGCGGCCGTGGGGGAGCTGGAATCCTATCTTCTCGAGAAAGGCCTGGCTTTTAAAAATCCGGAAAAACACCTGGATGATCTGGAGACCCTGGAGTTCCAGCTTCGATTGTATTTCCATCAGAGCCGATATGGGGAGATCATCAGAATCGGGCGAATCTTCGTTCAGAACGTCATCGTCGTCCCCCCGGAGAAAAGGGACGCTTACCTCCGGATCTTATGCCTTCTGGGCGATGCTCACCAGAAGGTCGATTTCCTCTACGATGCCGGCGATTTTTATCAAAAGGCCCTGGACATTGATCCGGGAAACCTTGAGGTTCTGATTAAGATCCGGCAGAATTATGGACGTTTGAACAACGATCAAATGGCGAAAGAGATTCAAGATCGGATTCTCCAGATTGTTTCGCCCAAGTCCGTTTCAACGGGAGTGTCCGTGATTCCCAAGGGAGCGAACTTCGAGCAATTCCTGATTTTCGAAGGCCATGACGTGGCCCTCGATCTCAGGTTTAAAGAAGCGCCGACCGACCCCTTTCCTTTGATCGTGGTCGTCTTCAACAATCGCGTGATTTGGGATGGTTATCTGAGGGGCCAGGTCCTCCCGCTCTCTTTGAAGACCAGAGTGGGCCGAAACCGAATGAACATCGTTGCCGTCAACCGTCCGGTTGAATTGGTCGGCGTCGACATCAGGTAGGTCAGGCTTCGGAAAACTTCGATGAAGGCTCTCTTTCTGAAAAGGCCCTTCGACATCCTCCTATCCTCGCTGGGCATTCTTCTTTCCTCCCCGCTCTGGCTTTTTGTCGCCGTCCTTATCTGGCTGGAGGATCAGGGGCCGGTTTTCTATAAACAGGACCGGGTGGGGGAGGGCGGGCACCCGTTCAAGGTCATCAAATTCCGCTCGATGATCAAGACGGCGGAGGAGGGCATAGGACCCGTCCAGGCCAAGGATAATGACCCGAGGATCACAAGGGTCGGGAAGATCCTCAGGGCGACGGCGATGGATGAGCTTCCCCAGTTGCTGAACATCCTCAAAGGGGATATGAGCTTCGTCGGTCCGAGGGCCCTGCGGCCGGAAGAAGTCGAAGACCGGTACTGGGATTACGACAGCTATATGGTCGACTCGGCCTCCAGCGAACTCTTGGACCTGGCGGAGAACACCCAGCCCGTTCCCATGGAGAACATCAAGGGATATTTCGAAAGGCAATCCATACGGCCGGGCCTGACCGGACCGGCCCAGATCTATCTTCCGGGTAACGCTCCTCGCCGGAGGAAATTCCGGGTTGACCTGTTGTATATCCGGAAGCGGAGCTTCGGACTGGATCTGAGGCTTATCCTGCTCTCTTTCTGGATCACTTTCCGGGGAAAATGGGTTTCCCGGGATAAGAAAGTCTAGAGCCGGGCAGGGCTTTTCTTTAATTGACGCGCATCTTGCAAGTCCATTATAATCGGCGTCAAGGAGATCGATCTTGAAAAACTTCAAGGGATGGATAGGTGTCTTTCTGGGCCTTCTGCTGTCTTTGTCGGGCTTCGCTCAAGAAAAAATCTCTACGGAGTATAAAATCGGCCCCAAGGACCTTCTCGAGATCTCTGTCTTCGGCGTTCAGGACCTGAACAAAACCGTCCGCGTATCCGAAGACGGGATGATTACGCTCCCTCTGATCGGAGAAGTGTCCGTTGAGGGTTTGACGAAGACGGAGATCGAAAAGAAGCTCAGTCAGCTCCTTGAAGAGAAGTATGTCCAGAACCCCCAGCTCATGGTCTTCATCCGCGAGTATCAGAGCAAGAAAGTTTCGATCATCGGTGCGGTCAGGACCCCCGGGCCTTACGAGCTTCTTGGACGACAGACCGTCCTCCAGATCATCTCCCAGGCGGGCGGGATCACTAACGAGGCTGGGGACGAGATTATCATTCTCCGAGAGCTTCCCGACGGGACGGGGACCTCGCTCCATATCGTGATCGAGGACCTCATCCTTAAAGGCGACGCCAAACTCAACGTTCCCCTGGAGCCGAACGACGTCATCAGCATTCCGATCGACAAGATGGTCAAGATCTACGTCTTCGGCCAGGTGAGAAATCCGGGCGCACTCGAAGTCCGGAAATCCCGTGTCCCCACGCTCCTCCAGGTCATCGCCCAGGCCGGGGGCTTTTCCGAAAGGGCCTCCAGGTCAAGCGTCATCATTAAGAGGACGGACGCGAGCGGCAAAGAGACCAAGCAGGAAGTCAACGTCAAGGATGTCATCAAGGGCAAGAAGAAGGATATCCAGTTGCTGGAGAACGATATCGTCTTCGTGCCGGAGACCGTGTTTTGAGCCAACCGCCGTCATCCGCTGCGACGGAGGGTCTCGTCGATCTCCATTGTCATATCCTCCCGGGCTTGGATGATGGCGCGGAGACCATGGATGAGTCTTTGGCCATGGCCAGGCTGGCGGCGGCCGATGGTATCGGGACGATTGTCGCCACCCCGCACATCTTCCGCGGCGACCGCGCACTCAAGGATCCAGGGGCGATCGGCCGAAAATGTGATGAGCTGAACCGGGCCCTGAAGGAGAACGTCATTCCCGTCCAGGTCCTCCCCGGGGCCGAGGTTCACATCTCCCACGACCTGATCGCCGAGATCAGGGCCGACAGGGAACGCCTTGTCCTCAACAGAAGCTCATACCTCTTTGTGGAGTTCCCCTCGGAGCACGTCTTTTCCGGGATCAAGGACCTTTTCTTTGAACTCATAAGTGATGGGATCACGCCCATCATAACCCACCCGGAGCGGAATGCCGTGTTCTGCCGGAATCCCGGCCTCCTCTATGAGCTCATCCAGATGGGCGCCCTCTCCCAGGCCAACGCCGGGAGCTTTGAAGGACGGTACGGGCGACTTGCCGCAGAATCCGTCCGCCGTTTCCTGAGTCTGAATCTCGTCCATTTCATAGCTTCCGACGGCCACGATGCTCGGGCCTCCGGCCCACGACTTTCCGCGGCCGTTCTTCAGGCCGAGCCCATTGTGGGCCGAGATCGGGCCCTTGTTCTCGTCAGGGAGAACCCCCTGGCCGTCATCAAAGACGGGCAGCTGCCACCCTTTCCTCCTCCTAGCCGCCCAAAAACGGAAGGAAGATCCTTCAAAATTCGTATCCCAAGGCTTTTCCAGCCCAAGAAATAGGGCTGGAGGAGGCCGGCTTTTTATCACTTGACAAAACGGTTGATTAGAATTATATTGATTTAGCCAAGGAAAGAGGAGGTTTTCGTGTCCATATCAAGAAAAAGCAGGTTTTTGCTATTGGCGTGTCTTTTCGGGGTGATGCTATTCAACAGCCCTGTTCATCCGAGCGGCCAGAACGTGGTTAAAGGGAACATCATCGGCTTCGTGTACGATAAGGACGGGACGTCCCCTCTGGAAGGAGCCATAGTCACGGTTAAGAACATCGGTTCCGGGTCCGTCTTTGCCAGCACCAAGTCCGATAAATATGGGATATTCAAGATTGCCGGCATAGATAAAGGGGTCTACGTCTATGGTGTTTCCACCGCCGGCGGCGATTTCAATTCTAATTCCCTTATGGGACTCCGGATCAAGGAAAATGAGACCGCCAAGGTTTCCGTCTCCATAAACCCTTATGAGAAAAACGTCACCGCCCAAATGCAGGAAGTCTACGAAGAGCAGAAGATAAAGGGAGAATCTCTGATCGGGAGGGTCGTCGAATACAAGGACAGTCAGGAGAGGGCCGACGTCTACATCCTCAAAGGGTATCTCGAGGTTAACCAGAGGATCCACACCAAGGGCGAGGTCACGAACTTTTATCAGGAAGTGAGGGGCCTCGAGAAGGAAGGGGCTCCGTCCAAAAGGATTTTCGCCGGCGATACCGCGACGATTAAGATGAGAGACAAGGTGCGGCCGGGCGATTTGGTCTATCTCGTCTGCAAGAGAGGCATCCTTCCCCTGTTCCTGGCACCCCTGGGGATCGCGACGATCATCGGCGGGAGCGCCGCCCTCCTCAGCGAGAATAACCCGAACGACGAGCCTCCCGCTCAGGTTTCGGAGTTCAAGAAGTAGCCCCCCTCGTTCATTCCGCCAATCGTTTGATTCCGGGTGAGGGGAATCGTCTAAAGCCCGCTCTGGAGTTCGGACGGCTTTTTGGTCTGTCCTTAATTCCCTGCTTACAAAAGAAGGCCCTTTCTGCTAGCATTAAAATATGATTTCTGTTCATCCAATGCCTTCCGCGGGGAAAGCCGTCATCGGTCTATCCCTTTTCCTTTCTTCTTTTCCCGGCTTGACCCCCCTCCGGGCTCAGCCGGCGAACGTCGACGCCCAGAGGGTCCTCCGGATCATTGAAAAGATCGAGAAAGAGGGCTCTCCCGGGCCGGGGGCCGCATCCCGAAAAGAGGTCGTTTCTGAGACCGAACTGAACGCCTACATGGCTTACCGTATTGCCTCCGAGAAAGAGGAAATCATGAAGGAGCTCCGTCTGAAGCTTCTCCCCCGGAACAGGATCGAGGGCAAGATCTTCATCGACCTCAGCCGCCGGAGGGTCCCGGGGTTCCTCAAGCCGCAGATGAACGTCTATTTCTCGGGAGTGATCGAGACGGAAGGCCCCAAGGTCAGGGTCCGCTTCGAAAGTCTCTTCCTCGAGGAACAGCGCATCCAGACCGCCCTCCTGGACCTGATCATCTACACCGTCTCCCGGTTCGAGAAGATGGAACCTGTGAGCATTGAAGACTGGTACGATCTTCCCTACGGGATCCGCAAGCTGGAGACGCGGACGGGGGAGCTAGTCGTCTCCTATTAGGAACGCGCACTATGATCCGTGTCATCGGCGGCATCCATAAAGGCAGGCGGCTGAAGTTCATCCGGAGCCCGCTGGTCCGGCCCATGCCGGACAAGCTCAAGGGCGCCCTCTTCAACATCATCCAGGAAAAAGTAAAAGGGAGCTGGTTTCTGGACGGCTTCGCCGGGACCGGCTCCGTGGGGATCGAAGCCCTGAGCCGGGGCGCCGAGCGCGTCGTCTTCGTCGATGAGTATCACCCGGCCGTCAAGGTTATCCAGGTGAACGTCGACCGGTGCGGGGCCGACGATAAGTCCCTGGTTATTCACAAAGAGTTCAACCGGGCGGTCATCGATCTCGCCAAGGACGCGGTGGAGTTCGACATCGTCTTCCTGGACCCTCCTTACCGTCTTCTCGAGACAAGGAATCCCCTGAAGGTCGTTCGGAAGAGGAGAGTCCTCAAGAAGGACGGCTGGCTCATCCTCCGCCACTATTACCGGATCCCCCCGAAGCCGGAGGGCTTCCTCCTCCAGCGCTCGGCCCGGATTGGCGACGATGTTCTCTCGTTCTTTGTTCGAGAGGATTCTTGATGGGCACGGTCCAATCGCTTAGAATTGTGTCCGTGGGAGAAGCGAAAGAATGTCGTTCCTGAAGAGATCCGGGTCCAAGAGCAAACCCTTCTGGGAAGGGGAGCCCCTCGTCGACGAAAAGGAGATCTTTTCGACTCTGGCCGAAAGAAAAGGCAGCTCGCTTTTCCTCGGCCGGTATTCGCTGAACGAGGTCCTGGCGGTCATGGGGAAAAAGGGTTTGTTCAAGGAAGCTCATCGCAGGAACCTCTGGCCCCTGGATTTCGAATTGGATTCGCGGGAATATCCGCTCCAGAGGCTGCAGATCTTCTACCGGGACAAGAGCCCCGAAAACCTGATCGTGGACCTCAAGGTCAGGGAAGGGGAATACCCGCTCAAGGTCCGGCTCGAGGGGCTCGCCGCCGTCATCACGCCCAAGAGCCTTATCCTCGAATGGCTGACCCTCCAGAACCCGTTGGCTTCATTCACGGAAAGGAAGGCCCCGCTGCCGGGACAGATTCATCCCGGCCTGAGCCTGTCCAAGAAGATCATGGATATTTTTATCTATCTGGCCAGGCTCACCCATATGGACTGCCTGCTGGCCTTTCCGGCCTTCTGCCACAACGCCCTGCTTTTTTCGAGGTATTTCCACTTCATGAACCCCGAAAAGGAGGGAGAAGTCGTAGCCATCCGGAAGGCCTTCAGCCACATGCCCTTCAAACAACTGGCTTGGATCGTCCACCTGAACTGCCTGAGAAGGGCGGACGGCTCGGTCTATGAGTGGAGGTCCGAGGAGCAGGTCTATCCCTTGAACAGGACGCTCCGGGAGTATCTCGAGTCCAGGAGCTACAAAGAACGCGTGAAGGCGGCCCAGAGGGGCCTGGTATTCACGGTGGATTGGGAGGGGTTCCGGGCAAGGGCCAAGGATGTCCCGGCGCTTTGCGGTTCCCGGGAGAATCTGCTATAATATCCCCCTTAGTTGAGGAGATGCATCCATGAAGAAAGGAATTCATCCCGAATACCGGGAGTGCCTGGTGACCTGTGCCTGCGGGAACACCTTCAAGACCCAATCCACCAAGGAAGAGATCCGTGTCGAGATCTGCTCCCAGTGCCATCCGTTCTTCACGGGAAAGCAGAAGTTCATTGACAGCGCCGGACGTGTCGAGAAGTTCAGGAAAAAATATGGCGATCTCAAAAAATAACCCCGATGTTCCGAGAGCTGAAGAACCTGGAGGATAAATACCGCCGGCTCACCCTGTCGCTCTCCGATCCCGCCATCCTGTCGAATCCCCAAAAGGTCAGGGAGATCTCTAAGGAACGGGCCGAATTGGAGCGCGTCGTCCGCAAATACGAGGAATACAAGAAGGTCACCCGGAACAAGGAAGAATCCCGTATGATTCTGGAGGATCCGGCGGCGGGCCCCGACCTGAAGGGCCTGGCCGAGGGAGATGTCGAAGAGCTCGGAAAAAGGGAGAAGGCCCTGGAGACCGAGCTCAAGCTCCTGCTTCTTCCCAAGGACCCTTACGACGAGAAGAACGTCATCCTCGAGATCCGGGCCGGGGCCGGCGGGGACGAAGCGTCCCTTTTCGCCCAGGACCTGTTCCGGATGTACTCCCGATACGCCGAACACAAGGGGTGGAAGTTTGAGGTCATGGACGTCAGCGTGTCTCCCATCGGCGGGATCAAAGAGGGCATCGCCGGCATCCGCGGCCAACGCGTCTATTCCTTCCTGAAGTTTGAAAGCGGGGTCCACCGCGTCCAGCGGGTCCCCAAAACAGAAGCCGGCGGCCGCATCCACACCTCGACCGCGACCGTGGCCGTGCTTCCCGAGGCCGACGAGATCGACGTCCGGCTCGACCCCAAGGACCTGAGGATCGAAGCGTTCGGCGCCTCCGGCCCTGGCGGCCAGAACGTCAACCGGAATTACACGGCCATCCGCGTCACCCACGAACCTTCCGGGATGGTTGTCTCCTGCCAGGACGAGAAATCCCAGCACCGCAACAAGGAAAAAGCGCTGAGGGTCCTCCGTTCCCGGCTCATGGACGCCGCCCGGGACGAGCAGCAGCAGATGATTGCCCAGAACCGCAGGTCCCAAGTCGGCACGGGCGAGCGGAGCGAAAAGATCCGGACCTACAACTTTCCCCAGTCCAGGATTACCGACCACCGTCTCAACGAGAGTTTCCATCAGATGGAAGCGATCCTGGACGGCGAACTGGACGACATCACCGAGGCCCTCATCCTCCATTCCCAGGAACTTGGATCCTAAGACCGTTCGACAGCTCTTTAACGAAGGCACGAGACTGCTCAAGGCGGTCCCGTACCCGGCGCTCGAAGCCAGGGTCCTTCTGTCCCATGTGGCGTCGCTCGACGAGAAGGACTTCTATTCCGATCCCGGCGCCCGGCTTCCCGGCAAGGTCGAGGGTAGGTTCCTGGGCCTCATCAGGAAGCGCCTGGCCGGATATCCGTTGGAACACCTGACCGGCCGGAAGGAATTCTGGTCCCTTCCGTTCAAGGTTGGACCGGGGGTCCTTGTTCCCAGGCCCGAGACCGAGCTTGTGGTCGAAAAGGTCGTCGATCTGGCCGCCGGCCGAAGGCTGTCCATCCTGGACGTCGGGACCGGGAGCGGCAATATCGCGATTGTTCTGTCCCGGGAGCTTCCCCTGGCCCGGATCACCGCCGTGGACATCTCCGCCCGGGCCCTGAAGATCGCCCGCGCGAACGCGGCCGTCCTTGACGCCGCGGGCGTCCGGTTCGTCCGGAGCGACCTGTTCTCGGCTTTCGGAGGGACGCGGCCGCTGTTCGACGTCATCGTGTCCAACCCACCTTACGTCTCCCGGAGAGAATGGATGGAGCTCGCGACGGAGGTCCGTGACCATGAACCGAAGCGGGCCCTCGTCGGCGGGGACAAGGGAACGGAGTTCATCGGAAAGCTCATCAGACAGGCGCACCGTTTCCTGAGGTCCGGCGGCCGGCTCGTCATGGAGATCGGAGCGGGCCAGAAGGACGATGTCCGGTCGCTCATTGGAGACGGTTGGGATGAGATCGAGTTCGCGCGCGATCTGGCCGGGGTCCCGAGGGTCGTCGCCGCCCGCAGGCGCCGCGCCCGCCCTACTTCTTCGTGACCAGGCTGTGGTATTCCATGATGGAAGGCAGGAGCCTGGTCGTCTCGTAGCGGATCTTTTCCCACTTCTCGAGGGGGAGTTTGCCGAACGCGTCGACCACCCGGGGATCGAATTGCGAGCCCGCGTGCTTCCGGATCTCCTGCCCGGCGGTCGAGAAGTCGCGCTCCCTGCGGTAAGGGCGATGAGACGTGATGGCGTCCAGGGCGTCGGCCAGGGCGAAAACACGGGCCTCCAGCGGGATCTCCCTTTTCTGCAGACCCTCGGGATAGCCCGTCCCGTCGTACTTCTCGTGATGGTACAGGATGATGTTCCCGGCTTCTTTGACCAGCTTGATCTCCTTGACGAATCCGTAGCCGAGGGACGGGTGGAGCCGGATCTTCTCCCACTCCTGGGCGGTGAGCGGACCCGGCTTCTTGAGGATGGAGTCCGGGATGGCGATCTTGCCCACGTCGTGGAGAAGGGCCCCCTTGCGGATGTTGTCCAGGACCCCTTTGTCCTCGATCCCCAGGATCTCGGCCAGGGCCTGGCTGTACTTGGCGACGGTCTGGGAATGCCCGAAGGTCTCGACGTCTCGGAGGTCGAGGGCGGTCATCAGGTTCTCCAATGTCGCGTCATAGATCTCTTCGAGCTCAAGGGTCTTGCGGATGTTCCTGGACTGCTCCAGCTTTAGCTTCGTCAGGCTCTTCATGCAATACTCGTTCTCGACGGCGAGCTGTTTCCTGGCGAGACCGTTCCGGACGGCCGAGTAGATCCCCGCAAAATTGTCGGGGCTCGAGACCTGATCGATGAGGCTTTCCTGGAGGAGGGAGATCAGGGGACGCGGCTCCGCCGGGTTGGAGAGCATGACGACGGGAAAGCAGGGATCGGTTTTTTTAACGTCCCTTAGGAACGCGATCTCCTGGTCCCTTCGGCCGGACGCCGGAAGGATGAGAAGAGAGAACCGGGCGCGGGGACCCGCGAGGGAGGACGGTTTCGGGCAGGCGGTGGTCCTTTCGATCTCCAGGTCCAGGCCCGAGAGGAAAGAGATCAGGCTCCGGGTGCGGCTGTCGTCTCCGCTCACGATCAGGATCCTGTGGTTGTTCATGTCGTACGCCCTTCTTTATCTGTATTCTTATACATTAACTCGGCGGTCTGTTTCAAGGAGATCTCGCCTTCGCGAGCCGGCTTGACACGCCAGGCTTCGAATAATAAGATACCCTCAGAGGCTAAGGAGAAACCGCATGTCTGAGACCCAGGAGACCATCAGGGAATCTGTTTCCGCCATCCAGGAGATCGAGCAGCAGCTGGAGAAGCTCCTGCCCAGAAAGAAGGAAGACATCGAAAAGGCCCTGGCCGTCAGGATTCAGAAGGAAAAAGAAACCGCCCGCAAAAAGGTGGACGAAATCGAGAAGGAATTCGTCCAGGAAAGGGAGGCCCTCCACGAGTTTCGGACGATGGTCGCCGAGGTCGAGGCCGAGAGGAACACGATTCTGGAAGAGATCCGCGAGCGCATCAAGTGCGCCCTCCAATTCCAGGCCGAAGTCGAGAACCTGTCCAGGCAGACCGCCGAGGAGATCAGGAAGGTCAACGATCTCCATCAGAAGCTGGAATCCCTGAGGCAGCGGACCGCAGAGCGGGCCGGGTTCCTGAAGAAGGACCTGAGGGAGAAGTTCGGGATTGTCACCGAAGTGCCTGAGCGGGAAGACGTTCCGGGACCGGAGATGGACCTTGTCCGGGAGCTCGAGAACCTGAAGAGGATCAAGGCGCTTCTGGCCGGAGAGCCCCCCTGCGGCGAGGGAGAAGGGCGATCGCGACAGGAAGGGGAGCAGGCCCGGGATCTCCGGATCCCGGAAATCCGGGACCTCATCCAATCCTCCCCTTTTCAGGAGGGTGGGGAGACGGAACCGGCCCCCATCGGGGAGGGGCCCGGCCGGGAGGCGATCCTGGGCGAGGCCGGTCCCGAGTCTGCCGCCGGGGCCCTGGATGCCCTGAGGAGGACAGAGCCGGCGAACAGCAGCGGCGAGATCCGCTATTTTCAGAAAGGGAAGAAGGTCGTTCTGGACCCCGAGCACCTGCTCGGGGCCGTTGAAAGGTCCCTCGAGGATTCCAAGAAGCTCTCGCTCAGGCTGGGCGAAACCGAATCCGCCAAGGACCGGTTCTTCATCAAACACAAGCTCATCAACGCCCAAGAGGGGCTCCGGAAGCTGGCGCTCGGAGCCATCAAGATATGTGACAAAAACCCCCCGGCGCTTCCCGGGGCGGTTCTGGACGTCCTCAACGTCAAGATCCTGAGGGACATACTTGACCGTTTGAGCACCGACAGCTGGGCGAACCCGGAGGACCTGGCGTCCTTCGAGAAGGACATGAAGGACCTGCGTTCGGCCTTGCGGGAGCGGACCATTCCCCCGGAAAAATATTTTCGCTCGATCCTCGAAGAGCTCGAGGGCGGGTGATCAGTTGTCCGTTTCCTTCCTACGGCAGATCAGGAAGTATTCCTCCAGATCCTTCTGCTCGGCGGGCGTCAGGTCCTTGAATCTCAAACCCGAATAAAAATAGGGGGATTCCCCGTTGGCCTTGTCCGAATAGATGACGTCGCTCCGGAGGGTGTTGGCTTTATTCCCCAGGACAAGGACGAGGTCGATGGTCTTCGCCAGGGGTAGCCGCGCCTCGGAAAGGATCTTCGCCCCCCCGAGGCTCAGGTTCACTGTTTTCGTCACCTTGAAGCCTCCATTTTCCTTGACCATAACGAGGGTGGAGGCATTGACCCTTTCATATCTTCTTTTCTCTCTGTAGGACGTTTCCTTGTAGGTCTGGATCGTCCCCCCGCCTTTTTCCTCCACCCATTCCCGGGAATAAGAGCAGACCTTGTTCTTCGTGAGGATTCGTTCGCCCGTTTCCCCGGGCCCCAGTTCGGGGGCCTTTTTCCCCTTGGCCTCGGCCATGGCCATGTCTGCTTCGCCGGCCAGGAGCTTCAGGTCGCTCCTGGTGATGGGAGATAAGGGGTCCAGCTTTTTTCTGGGAAAGAGGGTGACGCCGAAGGACATCGTCAGGTTGTTCCGCGGCTGGAACTCCTGGAACTCAAAGTAGTGCTCCTCGACGTTCTTCCGGATACGGTCCGTAAGCAGGCAGGCCTCTTCCAGGCTCTTCACCCCCGTCAGGAAGAACAGAAACTCCTCGCCTCCGTAGCGGCAGAGAAGGTCCTCCTCGCGGATGGAGGGTTTCAGGACGCCCGCCAGCTCGCGGAGGAGCTTGTTCCCCGCTTCGTGGCCGTTACAGTCGTTGTAGTTCTTGAACCAGTCCACGTCGCCCATGACCAGCGCGTAGGCGCCTTCCTCCCGGCGGCGTTTGCTCTGGGAATTGATCTTTTGGATGACCTTCTCAAAGAAGGGTTCGGGCCTCAACAGCCCCGTCAGGGCGTCGTACTGGATGAGGTTGAGCTTGGTCATGGAGATGCCGATGTGCTCGGACAGCCCGCGGAGGATCTCCTGGTCCTCCCTCGTGAACCCGGCCCGGGTCGGCTTTCCCGCTGAAGCCTTGTTGTAAACCTCGACGACCCCGATGACGTCTTCATCATGCATGATGGGAACGCCCATGATGCTCTTCAGGGGCGTCTTGAGGTACTCGACGTATCTCTTCGACAGCCGCTTGTCGAAGGACAGCTCCGTGACGTTGATCTCCCGTCCGAGTCGGGCGACCGAGGCGGCAAAATCCTGGGCGTCAAGCGGGGCGATGAACTTGGAGAACTCGGGATGGGTCAGGAAGGCGTCGTCCCAGACCAGGGGCTTGAGGTACCTGCCCAGCGCCTCGCTCGCGTCCAGAACGTAGATAGTGGCCCCGCCCGCCTGGACGATGTCCTTGATGTCCGTGATGATGTCCAGCAGGCTGCTGGCGTCGTTCGCCGCGTAGATCTTGCGTAGGATCTTCTCGATCCTCTGCCGCTCCTTCTGGAACCAGACGTATTTCGCCTCGATGGCGATGCGCTTCTCGAGTTCCTTGATGAAGTTCTCGTTGACGAGCCCCTTGATCTCCTTGATCTCGGAGTAGACCTCCTTGACCCTCGCCTCGTTGATCTCGAGGGCATTCCGAGCGTCCCGGAGCTCGGATTTCAACTGGCTGTGAGCTAGCGCCCGCTCCATGACCCTGTAGAATTGGAGATCATCGAAGACGGGAAGGGAGAAACTGCAGGTGTCCACATAGTAATCCGCGGGCCACTCCCTGGCCCGGGACCGGAGCTTTGCCTCATCGCCTCCGCTGATGACGATCCCAGTGGTCTTCTTGAACGATCCCCCTCTGGAGGCGAAGGAGGCCAGGGAGGCGTCCAAGACGGCGACCTGAACGTCGGAGGACCCCAACCGGGCGATGGCCGTTTCGAGGGACTCGGCGGAGAGCACCGTCCCGAAACGCCGGCACAATTTGGAAAGATAGTCGGATTCGATAGGGTTGGGATTCAGAATAAGAATCTGCCTTTGGATCATAGCCCTACGCCGTCCGCCCCGAAGTCGGACCGAAATTGTTCCCTTGCCTTCAACATTTTAACCTTGGCTTAGGGCCGGAAGCCTGCTTAGCCAGGCATCCGGCTCCTCCACTTTCCTTTGAAATCCCAAGATCAATTTATAATACTTTTTTCCACCCGTCAACTCTTTTTTAACTTCTTTGATTCTTTTACGTTTTGCATGGGCTGGGAGCTTGGACGGGATGGGCCGTCCTTCGAGGGAACCCTGCGCCTGAAGATGTCTGAGCTTGCTCAAGAGAACACAGATGCCACGATGCCAGAATGGGGACTTTATTTAGGCCCCATTTACCAGAATATGAATAGATGTAACATCAGGCATGCGAGTTCTGAAGGCGCCGAGAAGGGCGGTTCCGGAACGGCGTTAAAACCTGAAGAGGAGCGAGGGACGTCCCGTCCAAGCTATTGACCCAACCCACACGAAACGGAAGAGAACCATTTTTTTGGCATCTCTCGGGGGATGTGATATATTTGAAAACAAGCCCGGGACGCGTCAGGGCCTTGACAGGAGGAGAAAATGGCCGAACGAAGGGGTTCGAAACTTCAGCCCGTCCGGGCATATCGCGGCAGCCGGCTTCACACCAAGGGTTGGTCCCAGGAAGGTGCCCTGCGGATGCTCATGAACAACCTCGACCCCGAGGTCGCGGAGAAGCCCGCCGAGCTCATCGTCTACGGTGGGACCGGGAAAGCTGCCCGGAACTGGGAATGCTTTCACGCCATCGTCGGCAGCTTGAAAAAACTGGAGAACGACGAGACGCTCATCGTACAGTCCGGCAAGCCGGTGGCCGTTTTCAAGACCTACGAAGCGGCCCCCAGGGTCCTGATCGCCAACTCTTTGATCGTCCCCAAGTGGGCGACCTGGGACGAGTTCAGGCGGCTCGAGGGCCTAGGATTGACGATGTACGGCCAGATGACGGCGGGAAGCTGGATCTACATCGGGACCCAGGGTATTCTCCAAGGGACTTACGAGACCCTGGCGGCCGCAGCCCGAAAACATTTCGGGGGCACGCTCCGGGGAAGGCTCGTCCTCTCGGCCGGCCTCGGCGGGATGGGGGGCGCCCAGCCCCTGGCCGTCACCATGAACGAAGGTGTGGCGATCGTTGTCGAGGTGGACCCGGCGAGGATCCGGCGCCGCCTCGCTACCGGGTACGTCGACACCATGACAAAAAGCCTTGATGAGGCCCTGAGGCTCGCCGACGGGGCCGTGAAGAAGGGCGCGCCCCTTTCCATCGCCCTCCTCGGGAACGCGGCCGATGTCCTTCCAGAGTTCATCAAACGGGGGATCGTTCCCGATGTTTTGACCGATCAAACCTCGGCCCACGACGAATTAAACGGCTACGTTCCCAACGGCAGGACCTACGAAGAGGCCCTGCGCCTGCGCCGGAAAGATCCCCGGGACTACGTCCGGCGCTCCTACCAGGCCATGGCCGCCCACGTCCGGGCCATGCTCGAGCTCAAGAAGATGGGGGCCAGGACCTTCGATTATGGCAACAATATCCGCGGCCAGGCGCAGAAGGCAGGCGTCGCCGACGCCTTCGAGATCCCCGGCTTCGTCCCGGAATACATCCGGCCCCTCTTCTGCTTGGGCAAGGGGCCTTTCCGCTGGGCGGCCCTCTCCGGAAGGCCCGCGGACATCTACGCCACCGATAAGGCCGTCCTCAAGCTTTTTCCGGGGGACACGAGCCTCGAGCGCTGGATCCACAAGGCCCAGAAGCAAGTCAAGTTCCAGGGCCTTCCCTCCCGGATCTGCTGGCTCGGATACGGAGAGCGGGCGGAGTTCGGGGCCGTGATCAACCACATGGTCAAGAAAGGCAGGCTCAGCGCGCCCATCGTCATCGGCCGGGACCATCTGGACACCGGATCGGTGGCCTCCCCGAACCGGGAAACCGAGGGCATGAGGGACGGTTCGGATGCCATCGCGGACTGGCCGGTCCTCAATGCCCTGCTCAACGCCGTTAACGGTGCGTCCTGGGTCTCCGTCCATCACGGCGGCGGCGTCGGCATCGGCCTTTCTCTTCATGCCGGGATGGTCATCGTGGCCGACGGAACGGCCGCCATGGGCAAGCGGCTGGAGAGGGTCCTGACGGGCGATCCCGGCCTGGGCGTCGCCAGACACGCCGACGCCGGCTACGCCGAGGCCGTCAGGTTCGCAAAAGAGAAGAAGATCAAGATCCCAATGCTCAAGAAAGGCTGATCCAGGCTCGATTTGTGCCGCTCGAGGCACATCTAATCGGCCCGAAGGGCAGAGTTCCACGGGCTTGCCCGTGGGTGAATGAGGCGGCGGCGATACGTTATAATGTATGAGTGGAATTAAGGGTTTCGGGGCACGGCGTCTATCGGAGCGAATATCATATTGTTTGGATTCCGAAGTATCGCCGCCGCATCCTGAATCCAGGCGTCCGGGGATACCTTAAAAAACTTTTTCCGAAGGTGATGGAGATGCTGCCGGGGTGCGAGATACTGGAAAAGAATATTCAGGCGGATCATATCCACGTAGTGATGATCATTCCTCCGAAATATGCGGTGAGCGATGTGATGGGGAGGATCAAAGGAGTGACGAGCAGCCACCTGAGGAAAAAGTTTAAGTGGTTGGGCAAAGTATATTGGAAGGAAAATATAGTTTGGTCGCCGGGATACTTCGTTTCGACGGTGGGAATCGACGAAGAGAAGATCCTTAAATATGTGCAGTGGCAAGGACGCCAGGATTCAGGTCAAGCGAAGCTTGAGTTTTGATAGTGCCACGGCTTTAGCCGTGGGTATCTAC
>Ga0315281_10002563_pt1 | contig 26895 bp, 29 predicted proteins | sample YL17G07_0_MG_FD_204540 | JGI IMG/M metagenome (GOLD analysis project Ga0315281, IMG submission 204540) | Sediment microbial communities from Yellowstone Lake, YNP, Wyoming, USA - YL17G07_0 | ecosystem: Environmental > Aquatic > Freshwater > Lake > Sediment | place: USA: Wyoming | collected...
CATTTGAAATTCCAAAGTGGCTTGCAATCTCTCTGGGATAAACCAGCATAAGTTTTGCAACTAACTTTGGATTTTCCAAAACATGAAGATACTCTTTAAATTCTAAGATTTTATTTTCTGAAAGAATCAATTTAATCATTTCTGGATTTAGTCCAAGTCTCTTAAGTTCGTTTTCAGAATCGTCTTCAATGCTTGGAAGCTCTTTTTTTACATCATTGATTAAGTCTCTTGAAATTTTTAGCAATGGTAAATCAGTTTCCGGATACATTCTTGCCGCTCCAGGCATAGGCCTCAAAAATTCAGTCTCACCATTTTCCAAAACCTTTCTAACATGTGAGTCAAACTTTTCTTTTTGATTTATTAAAATAATTTGCCTCTTAGCTTCCAGTTCAACAGATTTCTCAATAAGCTCTGGTTTCTGAACGCCCTTTATTTCAATTCTTTTTCCTTTAGCGACGGAAACATTAACATCCTGCCTTATTGTTCCAAGCCCTCTCTTGACTTTGCATTTTCTTAAAATTTTTCCAAGATATAACGCAACTTCTTTTGCCTGTTCGGGAGTTTTTATATCGGGAGACGTCGCTATTTCTACCAATGGAATTCCAAGCCTGTCAAGTCTGTAAGTAACTTCTTTACTTTGTTCAGAAACAATTCTCGCCGCATCTTCTTCAAGACAAACAGAATCAATTCCGACTTTCCCATATTTTGTTTCAATCCATCCATCTCTCGCAATCAAAACAGTTCTCTGAAATCCACTAGTGTTCGAGCCATCAACAACTGTTTTTCTCATAATCTGTGTAATTGGAAAAATTTTTGCATTCAATAAAAGAGAAATCTGCAAAGCAACTTTTAGTGCATCTTGATTTATCTGCGTCGGTGGAGACTCATCAATTTCAACAAGACAAGTGGTGCTATATCCTTCATAAACAAAATTTTTGTCCAAAGAAACTTGGTAACTCGCCGCAGCATCAATCTCGCCGCTTTCTCCAGCGACGGCATGAAGTTTTCTCGATATTCTAAAATCTGGTTCATCCAATCTCAAAATAGACGGACATTCGCAAAAAAGCTTTCTTGCGTCAAGCTGCTGATGAATTTCCAAGCCGCACTTTAATCCAACTTTTGCATAATCAATATCCATCTAAAGAAAAAGCAGTTAGATTATTTAAATTTAATCAGTAATCAGCACGGTTTTTTTAAATTGCCGGCATCATAATTAAAACCATATTTTTCTGAGAATCTTCCCAATGTAGCTCTTAATTCATCCTGACTTATATTCCCGGTAATTTTCAAACGACTCTCTTTTCTGCCGCCGTTTTTCTTATCTATTGAAACATTTACAACTTTGTCTCCAGAAATTCTTCCAGAAGATCTGAGAGCATCAGCCAGTGTTCTGACAATTCCAAAGTTTGATACTCTTGTCAAATGCACATCATACATTCTTCTTGATTTAAGGGAATCTTCAACAGATTTTGCAGAATCTAAAACTTTCGAGGCAATAAATTCATGAAATGCATTTTCAGTTTCTGATTTTTTATAGACATTGCTTTTGTGATTTATTCTGTCTTTTATAGCTCCGCCTATGATCTTGAAATAATTCTTTTTTTCTTCCAATGAAATTATTGCAGGAGGATAACCTCTTTCTAAAAGAAGCTGATTCTGCAAAAGTCTTGCCGCTCTTCCGTTGCCGTCAGTATAAGGATGTATAAGGACCGTTTCTAAATGTGCCCCTGATGCTCTTAGTATTGGGTGCACGGATGAATTCTGCAAGAAATGCAACATGTCATTTATTCTGTAAATTATTTTTTCAGATTCTTCTCCATAGAACGGACCGAATGCAACAAGCTCTCTTCTGAAACCATCATATTTGTTGTTAATTGGAGCTATTTTGTAACCTAAAGTAGAAAGTGTTGCTAGATTAATTCCTTCCTTGGCAATATATTCTTGAGTCTCGCTCAATCTCATTGCTGCCTTAGCTCTGTGCTTATCTCTAATATGAATTGGGTCTCCAGCCTTGCTTACAGGTTCGTCTCCTTGAAGTTCCATGTCAAGAGAATGTTTTTCAGCCTCGCTTCTCAAAGCATGATACTCGTCTCTAAGCAAACACTGTTGGTATTCCGGATGAGTGTTTATTCTTCCCATGATTTCATCAACTTTTGATATTTTTTCGTAAAGTGCCATGCTTTAGAATATGGGTAAGTTATTTAAAAATCCTTCGATTAGTTACTATTAATTAGTAATAACTAATCTTCTAATCTGTTGTTAAGTTCATGCGCAAAATTTTCCAGCATTTTTTCTCTAACAATTTCCTTATTCTTTGCCCATTCATTGTGTCCTAGAACCCATCCAAGTTTTACAAAAGCAGTTTCAGAAAGCATGTCTTCAAGATAAATAACTCCAGTGTCTAAAATCGCTCTCCCATTGGAATAAACATATGGGTCAACACGCCCATAAATTGTCTGAGTTGTCGCGCAGACAATAATTCCTTTTTTTTGAATTTCTCTCAATTTGTTAATCCAGGATTTTCTTGTTTTTCCAGAAGGTACGTGTCCCAAACCAGACATCTCAAGAATGATTCCATTATATTTGTTCTTTGAATAAAAATCTAAAATGTTTGGATCTTGTCCAGGGAAAATTTTTATCATTGCAACTTTTTCTTCAAACTTTACATCTGCTTTTACTTTTCCTTTCTCTCTTCTGTTAAAACCAGTTATTATTTCAATTTTATCTGGAAAAATTTTAGCAAACGGTTTAGAATTTACTGCTTTAAATGCATCTCTCCTTGAACTATGCATCTTCCTTGCTTTCGTTCCGGGAATTGCAAGACAATAATCGTCATTTGTCGTCGCGTGTCCGACAATCATAACTTCTGCAATATCTGAAATTGCAGCCAATGCGGCGCATCGTAAATTCAAATTGGCATCTGATGAAGCTCTGTCTATGCTTCTCTGGCTGTAAGTTAAAACAACAGGCTTGTTCAAATTTCTCAAGAAAAATCCCATAGCAGCAGAAGTATAGTGCAAAAAATCCGTTCCGTGAGTTATAATTAATCCTTTTATGTTTCCATCATTCAAGATTTTCTCGGCAGTCTTTGCGATTTTCTGCCAGTCTCTGAAATCCATGTCCTCAGAAGATTTCATGAATGGAATTTCAACTTTCACAACATTGACTTTCTCGAAAAGTTCAGGATAATATTTGAAAAAATCCTCCGGCTTTGTTAAAGAATCAACACCACCTGTTTTTGGGTCGTATTTTGATGCAATTGTTCCTCCAGTAAGAATCATAGCTATGTTAGGTTTTTCATCAGAATGTTTGATTTCAAATTTTCTTTCTTTCTTTTCTATTTTTTTTACAAGTTTTATTTCAAGAATGTCTTTTTTGTTAAAACCGATATTATACCCAGAATCAAGTTTCAAGAGAACGATGCCTTTGTCTGAAGACTCCAATAAAATGCCTTCATAAATTAATTTTGATAAATGGATTTCTACGTAATCTCCAGAATTATATTCTTTAGCCATTAAAAAAATAAATCAACTGAGTATAAAAATATAATCTTGCTGAAACAAAGATTTATAAGTCAAAATAATTTGTTAAAAAAATGATGAAGTTGGAAAATTTTCTGCTTAGAATAACTGAAAAGAAATGCCCTTCAATTGCGGCAGCACTAGTTCTTTTAGCCGCTGGAGGAGCTCTTTTAGCCGCTGGAGGAGCAGTAATTTATAACAGTTATGGGGAAAAAAGGATTCTCAACAATCCAATATGTATAAAGGAAATAACAGTTCAAAGAAAAGACACGCTAACAGGTTATGCTGCCAAAATAAAAAAAGAGGATAAAGAAGATTCAGGAATATCAAGAGTCGGCATAGAATCGCTTACGGGTTATATTGTTGAGATAAATAAGATAAAAAATCATAGAAGAATATTGTATGGAACAAAGATAAAGTTGCCAAGATACTCTGAAAAAGCGTGTAATTAATTAGTCAAAAAGAATACAATAATTTAATAAATATAGTTCTCATTTTTTGGTTTATGGTAAAAATAGGATTAGAAATTCATGGTTATCTTAATACAAATGAAAAACTTTTCTGCAGATGTAAATTAGAGCACGGGGCAAAAAATTCGAAACCGAATACAAATATATGTCCTATCTGCACGGGACAGCCGGGAGCAAAACCAATGGCTCCAAATAAATCCGCGATTGACAAAGTCATAGAGATTTCTCTTATCTTGGGATGCAAAATAAATCCGCAATTTACATGGCAGAGAAAACATTACAACTGGCCGGATTTGCCTAAAGGTTTCCAAAGCACGATTTCTGGAAGTCATGCAATTCCAGTTGGAGAAAGAGGAAAATTTTTCAATATAAATATTACAGAGGCGCATCTCGAAGAAGATCCCGCATCATGGAATCCGGCAACTGGAGAAATAGATTACAACAGAAGCGGAAGTCCGTTGATTGAAATCGTAACAGACCCTGATTTTAAAAGTGCAGAGCAAGTAATTGAATGGTTGAAACAATTAGTTATAACTCTTGATTACATAAAGGCCATAGACAAAAGAGCTGGAATAAAAGCCGATGTAAATATTTCTCTCCCAGAACTTAGTGGAGAAAGAGTTGAAATAAAAAATGTCAATAGTCTTAAAAGTGTAAAGGCAGCGATAGAGTATGAAATTTTAAGGCAAAATAAAGATGGTGAACTTGCAAAAATTCAGGAAACAAGAATGTTCGATGAAAAGAAAGGAATTACCATAAGGATGAGAACAAAGGAACAGGCTCAAGATTACAGATTTATTTCAGAGCCAGATTTGCCCATAATAAAAATAGCTAAACAGACTGTTGAAAAAATAAAATTATCTTTGCCTGAAACTCCAAATGAAAAATTAAAGAAAATAATCAAGAAATACAAGATAGATAAAAATTCTGCAGAAATTCTTACGCAAAAACTTGAAGTCGTAGAATTTTTTGAAAGGGTAATCCAGAAAACAAAGCCGCATCTCGCAATACATTGGATTACTGGAGAATTATTCAGAGTTTTAAATTACAACAAAAAAGAACTTGATGAGGTTAATATAAATCCAGAACATTTTATTGAATTGTTAAATCTTGTTGATAAAAAAGAAATTACTGAGTTAAAGGCAAAAGAAATCTTAAATCAATTCATACCTTCTTCATTTTCAATCAAAGAAAAAAAGGATATGCATTCAAAGATTTCAAATGATGAAATTCAAGAGATATGCAAAAAAGTACTGAAAGAAAATCCAAAAGCAATTTCTGACTACAAAGAAGGAAGATTAGAGTCTTTGAATTTTCTCGTTGGACAAGTCATGAGATTCTCGCAAAAGAGGGCAGATTCAAAAGTCACAGCAGAAATTTTGAAAAAATTAATTCATTAATTTATTTGCATCTATCGTCTTTATCCATAGCGACGACATTTCCGCCGGCAGATGTCATAATCAATGGCTTGTCAAGATAAAGTATATTTGTCCTAATATCATAAATTGACGAAGGTCTTTCATTTATTTTTCCATCGCATATAAAATAAGTTGCCACTAAATCATATTTTTTATCGCCATCTAAATCAACTAATTCTTTTCTTATTCCATTAATTCTATCTGTAAAAGTAACCAGTATATTTGATTTATTCCAAACAGGAATTCCATTCGCAACTGAATCAGATTTATTCACATTCATAATCGTCGAGGAACATCCAGCTAGCAAAGTTAAAACAACTAATGATTTTTTCATTTACGGCTGTGTGAATTTAAGTTTTAAAATCTTACCAATTCAAGCACAACTCCCAAAATAAAAATCAAGCTTAGAATTGCAAAAATAAACCAATTCATTGGAACGGAAAATTCAGGCTTTCTTTTTCCTTTTTTCTTTGCCTTCATATGGATTAATAAAATTAAAATTATGGTCAAACCACCTGAAACAACTCCGCCGATGCCGATTATGTTTGCGAAATCCGCAAGATTAAAAAGGGTGACTAAAAAATATAATGAGATTGGAACAAGCGAAACATAAGTGAAAGTATTATTATCATTTTTCAAGTCAAGAGTAAAAATGCTGCTAAGGGAAAAACTTAAAACAAAATAGCTTGCAAGCATTGTGAAAACTCCGAGAGCAGGAACAAAATTATCAAAGGAAAGTGTTGCAACCTCGCTGACATCTTTTCCAAATGCCCCTAAAAATGTAAAGCTAAAAATAATATACAAAATAATTGGAATCAGCGTTCCGATTAAAATCGCTTTCTTTAGAAGTTTTTCTTTCTTTATTATTTCTATTCTCATTTCAGGAATTGAGGAAAATCCCAAAAGTGCAAACAAAACAATTCCAAACGGAATGAAAAAATTATTGAAATGATAATATGTTAAATTGCTGACGCTAATATCCCTCGAGAAAAATATAAGCGTGAATGCTATGATTGCAGAAATAAAAATAACTCCTCTAGATTCAATTTTTTTCAGTCCTTCCAGACCCTCCCTCAAAAGTAGAATTGTCACAAACCAAAATCCGACTGCAAATGGGATAGAATGGCTGAAGTTTCCAAAAAATAATTTTGAAAGACTCTGTCCCTCGCCAATCAAATATGCCAGAAGTGCCGCATAAATTCCAAAGAACATTGCAAACAGCATTAAATTTTTTCCCCATTTGCCAAGATATAATTCTGCGTATCCTGGAATTTGATGCAACTCTTTTGTCCTCAAGGTAATTTCACCAAGGCAGAAATTAACATAGATGGTTATCAAACCCAAAAATAAAAGCCAAAATACACCAATAACAAAACCTGATTTTGAAAATGCATAAGGCAGTCCGAGAATTCCCGCTCCGAGCATCGTTCCGCTCAAAGTTAGAGCTGTAATCCAAAACCTCTTTTCTACCATTGTAAAAAATAATCTTCTAGATATAAAAACTTTAGTTTTTGTTCATTTATAATCAGTTAAATATTTTTCAAGTATGATTTTTGTGCTGTCGCTTAATTTTAATTTTACTCCTTTCTTCCAAAAAGAAATATATTTTATTTCACTCTTCGGTTTTGGAACTCCATCTGATTCAACTAAGAAAATTTTTATGGAATTTATAAAAAGTCTCCCGTTGTAATTATGCAATCTTTTTCCGACGTGGCTGAAAAGATATTTAATTTTTTTTATTTTTAAGCCAGTTTCCTCGCATAATTCCCTTATCGCTGCTTTTTTTCTGCTTTCAAATCTTTCCGCCCCGCCGCCGGGCAAACTAAAAATTTTTTTTGTTCCAGCTACGAGCAGTATTCCTTTTTTTGTCTCAACAATGGCGACGCCTTTTCTTCTTGCATTAATCATTTTCAGAATGGGCTTAGGAGGAATTGAACCCCCATCTTCGGGGTTTTTCTGCACTTCTCTCCAAAGGAGGGGTTAGTGTAAGCCAATCAGAGATTGGCACATCCGAAACCCGAAATTCTATCCGTTAAACTATAAGCCCATTGCAAATATTATATTGAATATGTCCTTATTTATTTTTCCGTTCAAAAATTTAATACAAAAATTCTGAGAATTTTAAATTAACGCTCGGCTTCCATGGGCGGGTGGGCGGGACAAACAATAAAAAAAATTTCCAAATTTATCTTTATCATTCTGTTTTTTTATTCCGCTCCAATTTCAATCGCAAATCAAGTCCAACAAATAGATTTATAAAATTTTTTAATTTGAATAATGAATGGCTTTGAAGAGACACCACAAAATTCTGATTGGAAGTTTTAGCACGCTAATATTAATTCTTATAATTACAAACAGTGTTTTTCTTTATCTTTTATTTGTAAAACTAAATCTAAATTATCAGGCGACAAATGATAAAATCGCTAATTTAGAATCGGAAACAAATTCAAAAGTAAGTTTGCTGGCAGATAATCTTAAACTAACTAATGATCAACTAAGTACCGACGTCGGCTCAATCACTAAAGAAATCCAGCTTGTAAAGGCATCATCAACCTCAGATTTTTCCGGAATAATTGACAGCTCGATAAAATCCGTCGTCACAATTAAAACTAGCGCGGGATTTCAAGGAACAGGATTCATAATAGAAAAAAGCGGATACATAGTAACTAATGCTCATGTTGTATCAGACTCTTCAGGAAATCTTGCATCAATAATTCAAGCAATAACTTCCACGCAACAAGTAAAGACTGCAAAGTTCATAGGTTACGACGGAAATCTAGACATTGCACTATTAAAAATAGACGGAAGCTATAATGCACTAGTCTTGGATAATTCAAACAATGTTCAAGTCGGTGAAAAGGTAATTGCGATTGGAAACCCACTTGGATTGCAGTTCTCCGTTTCAGAAGGAATTGTTTCCGCAATGAATCGCGTTGGAACCAACGGGCTCGGTGCATATATTCAAACTGATGCAGCATTGAATCCGGGAAATTCCGGCGGCCCATTGATAAATAAAGATGGAAAAGTTATAGGAATAAATAATTTCAAAATAGGTTCGGGGGAAAGTCTCGGTTTTGCATTGGAATCAAATTACATAAAAGAAGCTGTAAACGCAATTTCACAAAACAGTTTAAAACAAAATTTAATTTAAATGGAAAAAAATCAGGAAGGAATCACGGTAAAGAAGAACGAAAATTTCAGCGAATGGTTCTCGCAGATTGTTCAAAAATGCGAACTGGCTGATTTGAGATACAACGTAAAGGGTTTTCTGGTTTTCCAGCCGTGGTCGGTTTTATCGATGGAAAAAATGTACAGGCATATGGAAAAAACATTGCAAAGAAAAGGACACAAACCATATTGGTTTCCAACAGTGATTCCTGAAAGCAACTTCAAAAGAGAGTCTTCGCATGTAAAGGGTTTTACCCCGGAAGTTTTCTGGATTACACAAGCAGGAAAAGCAAAATTAACTGAAAGACTAGCTCTCCGTCCAACAAGTGAAACTGCATTTTATCAAATGTTTGAATTATGGATACGCTCTTACAAAGACCTTCCGTTCAAGACATATCAACGAGCGCAAGTTTTCAGATACGAAACAAAAGCAACACGTCCCTTTTTGAGAAGCAGAGAATTCCACTGGATAGAAACCCATTGCGTTCATGCAACGGAAGAAGATGCATTCAACCAAGTGAAAGAAGACATGGAAACAAACAAAGAAGTCTTGCACGATATTTACGGACTCCCATTTATTTTCTTTGAAAGACCTGAATGGGATAAATTTGCTGGAGCATCGAGAACATTTGCTTCAGATGTTTTAAATCCCGACGGTAAAGTAATTCAACAGCCATCGACGCATATTATATCTCCAAGCTTTGCAAAAGCATTTAACATAAAATATAAAGATAAAGATGGAACAGACAAGCCAGCACATACAACTTGTTACGGTCCTGCAATATCGAGAATCTTTGCAAGTGTTATCATTGTTCATGGCGACGACAAGGGATTAAAATTTCCTTGGGAAATTGCTCCAGTTCAAGTCGTAATTGTTCCAATAAATCAAGATGAGAAAATAAAGAAAAAAGCAGAATCTATAAAAAAAGAAATTGAAGATTTTGCCGAAGTGGAAATAGACAATTCTGAAAAACGCCCTGGAGAAAAATTCAACTATTGGGAAATGAAAGGCGTTCCAATTAGAATTGATTTGGGACTAAAAGATTTGGAAAAAAAGAAAGTCACAATATTCAGGCGTGATACCGACGAAAAAATTGTTGTTTCAGAAAAAGACTTGATTGAAGAAATAAAAAAAATCTCAAAAGAATTCACGAAAAACCTTACAAAAAAAGCAGATAAAATATTTGAAGGAAGAATAAAAAATGTTTCCAATCTTCAAGAAATAAAAAAAACTATAGAAGAAGGCTCCATTGCAAGAGTTAAATTTTGTTCCGTCGGCAAAGACGGCGAACCTTGCGCTGAAAAAATAAAGAAGGAAACTGAAGCCGAAGTTCGTGGAACAAGATTGGATGAGAAAGAAAAGCCTTCAGGGAAATGTGTAATATGCGGAAGAACTGCAAAAGAAATAGTTTACATTGCCAAGAGTTACTAATCGCTAGGACTCCCTAAGCAAAACATTACTTGGATTAAATTTAAGTTAATCCGCTCTTTGCAACATCAAACTGTTAAGCTCGTCTTCCAACTTAAGCGTCATTTCTATTAGTACGCCAAGTTCTTGTCTTACAGTTTCATGTTCTTTTTCTCTTTTCATCATAAGCCTTTTTCATAAATCTCTTAGGCTTGAATCAAATTTGTAGAAGCATTCCTTAATCCGATTCAAACCAAAAAAGATTGAATCAAATTAAGGTGATTTAATTATTGTGGCAAAGACTAAATTAGACCTACAGCTGCCCTGTATATAATTTAGTCCGCTATGCATGCAAAATACAAATAAATATTCTTTATAAATTTTGTTATGATGTTGAAAGCATTTTGCAGTAGTTATTTTTTCTTGTTATTATAATTTTTATCCCAATCTCCTATTTCTTTTTTCGTCGCTCTTCTAATTAGATGAAGATAATCTTTAACAGAAAGTTTTTCTACTTTTTCGGGTTTAACTGGTTTTGTAGAAATCCATTGAAGACTTCCTTTTGGTCTATTAACAAAATTTTCCGATGGAAGAGTGTAAAGATAAAAATAATTTTGTTTTGGAAAACCGTGATAAATCACAGCATCCATCGTCGGCATTCCATTATGTCTTCCCCTATCAATACTGCTTCCTTTAACACCTTTGTTTTTTAAAATTCCCATGGCAATTGATTCGTCTTTGAACTCGGAAGCATAAACTCCAGTTTGAGAATTATCAACAGTTTGAGCTAAATCTTTGGCTTTTTTTGGAATTAATTTTTCTCCAATTATTTTTTTCGCACTTCCGTGATAAACAAATTTAGGTTTCATAATTTCCCGGAAAAATTATCTTATATCTTTTCCCATGATAATTTTTTCTCTCAACTTATTAACTTCTATTGTGAAAAATTCAACCATCTCGGTTTTCTCAAAAATTTCCAACAACTCTTCTTTTTTTGCAGACAAAACCCCATTGAGATTGTCAAATTTATTCACTAGTAAAGTTACATGTCTTTCGAGTAATTTTGTTCTGCTCAAAAGTCTAAATCCTTTAGGAAAAATCTGCTTGTCATAAAGTTCCTCAAAAAGCATTCTCGATAAATTTGACGATTCAAGAAGAAAATCAAAATTCATTTTTTCAAGAATATCCGACGCATTCATGTATCTCGTGTCAAAATAATCCCTCAAAATAGTTTCTTCTTCCTTGTTTAAATTGCTGATGAGTTCCTTCAACCTCATGCTGATAACTATTCCCTCTTTTCCAAGCTCTATCAAATATCTTTTAACAATGTTTGAAATTCTTTTTATTATCTCAAGTCTTTGAAGAACATTGCAGACATCATTTATTGTGACTAGTCCGCCAACTTCCAAAATATTAAGATTTGAAAGAAGGAAATCAAATATTTCCCTCTGCTTTTCCAAAACCTGCAAAGTCTCCGACGCTCTTCTTAAAATTTCAGAACTCTCTTTTAATTCATATCTCATCTCTCCAGAGTAAACTGTTATTTTATTTTTTCTCTCCGAGACTGCAATTACTAAAGCATGTGTTTGCTTTGCCGTTCTCTCTGCAGCTTTATGTCTCGTTCCAGTTTCTTTTGTCGTGACTTCGATGCTTGGATGAAGAAGGGTGTTTGCATAAAGAATTTTTTTTCCGTCGTTTGAAAGAATTATCGCGCCGTCCATTTTAGAAAGTTCAACAAGTTTCTGCGGGCTGAATTTAGAATTTATTTTAAATCCGCGCTCCATTACATTCTTCACAGATTCATTTTCAAAAACAAACAATGCCCCCATTCTTGCATTCAATAAATCGTCGAGGGCGGAACGTATAGAAGTTCCCGGAGAAATAATTTTCAAAAGTTCCAAGAAATCTTTTTCAGTGTCTTTTTTTTCAGAGACTTTCGTCTCGGAGAAAACCAATTCTTTAACCTCTTTATCTTTTACCTCTGTCATTTAATCACCAATTTTCTAAAACTTAAATGATATTAACAGATAGTATTTAAATTTTATTTTTTGCAAAAGTTGTTGCAACAATGAATGGAAATAATAGAATAGCGTCGCCAAAAATCTTAACAGCCCTTGCATTTGCCTGAATTTTTCCCCAGGAAACTGCCTCATCAGGGCTTGCTCCGGAATCTGAACCAGTTTCCTCATGAGCTTCATTGATATAAACTGCATAATCAGCGCCGTTTCTGTAAAGATTTGCGTTGCAAATTGAATGTTTCACGACGCCAGAGCCGAGAATTATCATTCCTGTTTTTTCTTTTCCCAAAGAACTATTGTTCAATTCCCATAAGTCTCCAGTTATATCCAAAATAAAATCTTGATGGCTCGATTTAAAGAAATAAATCATGTCTCCGAGGCTGCCGTCGCCTATTGCAGGGCAAAAAACAGGTATCTTGTTATTCCAACACCAATAATAGATTGAATTTTTGTTGTTGATTTTCTCTCCAAGTTTCCAAATGAGTTCGCTAGGCGTTGTAATCTTTCCAGTCCTTTTCTGTTCTTGATAAAATTCTTCCAAGATGGGAAGCACAAAATTCTCAAATGCAACATATCTTGAATTTGGTATAAAAATATTTCCTGCTCTGTTAATTCCTTTTTCTCTGAGCTCTTTTCCAGAAGCTCTGAAATCTCCAAGAATAAAATCACCAAGACATTTTATTATGTCTTCCTCAATTCCACCGACAGTTGTAACCATGACGTCCACTTTTTTATGTTCTGCCAGATATCTAAATATCTCTCTCAAGCCAGAAGTAACCATGTTTGATGTGTATCCCAAATAAATGAAAGCCTTTGATTCTATCATTTCATTGATTATTTTAACGGCTTCCGAGAAATTTTTTCCCTGCATTCCTGTTGTCGAAAAACTGTCCATAATCTTTTCATAGTCAAGTCCAGAGTTAAAATCGTATCCTTTGATTTTTACGCCTTTAATTTCTTCCGACTTTCCAAGTATGAAATCTCTTGGATTTTGCGATTTTGAATTTTTAACCATAAAATAACAAAGGGAAGCCATTTTTAAATATTAATAAACCTAAAAAAACCAAGCTTAAAATATATGTATTTGTGTACCAAAATCTTTTTAAAACGATTATGCCACTCTAAAACATGGATAAATGGAGCGAGATTTTAATGGGATTAATTCTAGTAGTTGGTGCAGTATTGATTGCATGGGAATCCTCGGCATTCCATTGGATGCTCTTCGGAAAAGACCTTAATTTTTTAACAGCTGCATGGACATTCTTCAAGGGCGGACTTTGGTGGCTTGTATTCATGATTGGAGCCCTTTTCATTCTTTTAGGATTAAGCGATTTGAAAGGATAAGATTTCTAAAATTATCCGCCAATAGCTATTAAACTTCCCTCAATTATTGCTGCAATAATCAAGAGCGGAATTATTACAAACAAAAATACTTTTATAGAATTCCAAAAATATTTTCTAAATGACTCTGCTTTTTTCTTCTGAAAAATAAAAGTTCCAAGTTTTAATCCCATTCCAAGAGAAATAAAAACTGCCGGCAATTCAAAAATCCCATGCGGAAAAAGTTTCCATAAAACAAGAAACCCTCCCTTCTGAATGCTCATTGAAGCCACAAAACCAAGAAGATATCCATTGACAGCTACAACCATTACTGGAAATATTCCGAGAAAAATTCCAAAAACCATTCCTGCGAGAGAACTTTGAACATTATTCACTAGAATAAATTTAATCAATTCAAACTGGTTCATTCCTTCAGTTTGTTTTATAAGCTGTTCAATAAAATTTAGCAATTGTTGTTTTATCTGACTTGGGACGGGAAATAAAATGCTTATAATTACAGAAGCAAGAAATATCATAACTATTGCATAAATAAATTTTCTAGATTCTTTTATGTAATTCCAGCTTTCAGAATATTTTTTCACAAAGAAATTTTTATTGTTTTTCATTTTAATATTTCTTCGGGGGCAATGCGCCGATGCTAAATCCATTGGGATTTACTTATTCTTTAGTGTGTCCCTCGCTCATCTAAAGTGCCTGCTTAGCATTTTTGTTTTATTGGGAAATTTCTTCCTCAAGTAAAACCCATAAGCCAAACCTGCAAGCAAGCCGCCGATATGTGCGCTGTTTCCAATAGGCAAAGCAACAAAAAATCCGATTATTACAAGAGGAACAATTGCAACTATTGGGAGAAGCCACATTTTAAGTTCAACAGGAATTGCTATTTTTCTCATTCCTTGATTAAGAGAAAACATTGAAAAAATCATAACAAAAATAATAATATTAAAAATCAAATCAAAAATGGAAGCTAAATTAGTCGGAATAAATGGACTTGCTATTACTTGAATTAAAATCAAAACTAATGGCCCAACAATCAGATAAATTCTTGAATAAGGAACTAAAACTGCAAGAATTCCAAGAAGCCCAAAGATAGCTCCGCTCGCGCCGACTCCGGGAATATCATTATGAAAAATCATTCCGGATAAAACAAAGAAAATTCCACCTACAATTCCTGAAAAAATGTACATCCAAAAAAATCTTTTCTTTCCAATTATCTTCTCGATAAAATTTCCAATAAAGAAAAGCGAGAACATATTTGCAAATATATGGAAAAAATTTGCATGCATAAACATGCTAGTTAAGAAAGTCCATAGAGATTTTCCTTGTAAAATAAGTGATGGTGTAATAGCAATATTATTCATAACCCAAGAATTTAATGATAAAACTAAATTTCCATTAATATTTGCATTCTGGTCTGGAAAAATAATTTTTAAAATAATAAAAATTAAAACATTGAAAAAAATCAATTGAGTAGTCATGCTAATGTTTGCAAAAAAACTATGTCTGGGTTGGATTTTGTGGACTCTTAGCATTATTTCTTTTTCTTAGAAGGTTTTTTTGATTTTACCTTAACTGGCTTGGAAGATTTTTTTGGAGTTTTTTTCAAATTTTTTTCAGCTTCTTTGGCATCTTTCTTTTTTTTAATTTGTCTCTCTATTTTCTTTTCCAGTTTCTTTTTTACTTTTTCTTTTTCTTCTTTCTTAATTTCCTTATTTTTCTTTTTCTCGCCTTTTTCTTTTTCTTCCATTATTTTTTCCTCAATAAAGTTAAATTCTCTTTGTTGTTTCTCAAGATTTTTCTTCAATTCCTTGAGAACTTTAGTATTGTCTTTCAAAGAAAAAACATTTCCGCATTCGCCGCATGTAAAATCATTAAGCAGCGCATTTTCCTCGCTGAATTCTATGTTGCATCTTAGACACACGTAAAATGCCTTGACCTCTCTGCTATCAATCTGGTTAATTATCTGGCTGATTCTCTTCTTCAATATTTCTCTGAAAAATTCCAAAGTCTTCAATGCCTCGAGTTTCCAGAAATAAGTATACCATCCTTTTCTCTTGTCCTTTTTTCTCGTCGAAGAAACTAGTCCGTGCTCTGAAAGTTTGTAAAGTAGATTTCTTGTTTGATTTATTGTAATGTCAAGTTTTTTTGCAATGAGAAATTCATTGACATATTTTTCACTGTCTAAGAAAGAAGTTATTTCCTCTCCCTGTTTTCCGATAACTGATGAAATTGATTCCTCAAGAAAATCTTTTCTAACGTCTGTAATAATTTTTTGCTCTTTTATATTTGGCATGTAAATGATTAAAAATTTAGTATTTTAAATAAATGTCGGAGGTATTTAATAAACTTTATTTATTCCATAAAAAACAAAGTTTTTAAACTTATATTCTATTTTATGTATATTAAAGTATAAGTTTAATTTTAAAAAAAATGGGATGGTTTAATAAAAAAGAGAGTAAGTCTGAAATGGATGCGCCAGCGCTTCCCGAACTTCCAAAAATTCCAGACATGCCAAAATTCAGCAAATCGCTTGTTATGGACCAAATGACAATCCCCCATCTCCCATCCTATCCAAATAGTTCTTTTGGAAAAAAATTTTCTCAGAATGCTATCAAGGACGCTGTTTCTGGGGAAAAAGAGGATGAAGAGGATTCGCATGCAGATGAATCTTATGGAAATGAGATGATGCCTGAACCTCCTCAGCTTGGTTTCTTGAAAAGAACGACGATGCCCGACGAAGATTACACCCCAAAAACTTCTAGCTCATTTGGAAAACAACAAAGAGCTGAACCTGTTTTCATAAGAATAGACAAGTTCCAAGAAAGCCTAAAAATGTTTGAAGAAACAAAAAAGAAAATTTCCGAAATGGAGGAAATGTTTAGAAGCGTGAAAAAAATAAAGGAAGAGGAAGGCAGGGAATTAAGTCAATGGGAGATGGAAATACAAAAAATAAAGGGCGAATTCGAAAAGATAAATCGCAATCTTTTTTCTAAAGTTTAAGATGGCTGACAAAAAACTTATTTATGTCAAGTTTGAGTATGTTGAATCTCTTGAAATGAAAAAGGATATTTTAAACATGCAAAAAGATTTAGCAGACATGGGAGAAACAATGAGAAATTTTAATTCTCTAAGATCAAGAGAGTTGAAAACAAAGGTCAGAATTTATGCAAAAATAAAAGGTATTTTATTTTCAATGAAAAAATTGAAAAAAGAATTACCAGAATACAGAATTCCAAAGATATTCAATGAAAAGATAATTGAAGAAAAAAATTTCCCTGTAATGCCCGCAAAAAAATTTAGCGGAGATGGCAACATAGAAGCTCAATTAAGGGAAATACAGGAAAAACTTAATTCTATACATAGAAATAACTAAATTTTTAAAAGAATTATCCTTTCAACTTTGATGAATCGCAAAGAACTAATAAAAAAATATCTCGAATTTTTCAAAAGCAAAAAACACCAAATAATTCCATCAGCGTCGCTTGTTCCGGAAAATGATCCAACAGTTCTATTTACTACAGCGGGAATGCATCCGCTCGTTCCATACCTTCTCGGACAGAAACATCCTCTTGGAAAAAGAATCGTGAACGTGCAGAAATGCATAAGAACAACAGACATCGACGAAGTCGGAGACACAACACATCATACTTTTTTTGAAATGCTTGGAAACTGGAGTCTTGGGGATTATTTCAAAGAAGAGGCAATTGGATATAGTTTTGAGTTTCTAACCAAAGTATTGAAAATACCAATAGAAAGAATTGCTGTAAGTGTTTTCGCTGGAGATTCCGATGCTCCAAAAGATGAAGAAGCTGCAAAAAAATGGTTATCTCTAAGAATGCCGAAAGAAAGAATTGCATTCCTTGGAAAAAAAGACAACTGGTGGGGTCCTGCGGGCTTGACGGGTCCGTGCGGTCCAGATACTGAAATGTTTTATTGGAAACCAAAAAACATCAAAGCGCCAAAAAAATTTGATTCAGAAGATAAAAGATGGGTCGAAATATGGAATGACGTTTTAATGCAGTACGTAAAAAATCAAGAGGGAAAAGTCATTGAAGCAAAACAAAAAAATGTTGACACTGGAATGGGAGTCGAAAGAACAATTGCAGTGTTGAATGGTTTGGAAGACAACTATCTTGCAGACATGTGGCTGCCGATAATAGAAAAAATAGAAAAAATATCTGAAAATAAGTACACTGCTCATGAAAAAGAAATGAGGATAATCGCAGACCACATAAAAGCCTCAGTTTTCATAATTGGCGACGGTGTAATCCCAAGTAATACAGAAAGAGGTTATGTTCTAAGAAGATTGATTAGACGTGCAATAAGATATGGAAAAGAACTCGGAATGAAAAATTTTACAAAGGAAATAGCAGAGCCAATTTTCAAAATCTATGAAGACTATCCAGAGATAAAAAAAGGCAGGGAGAAAATTATCGAAGAACTTGAAAAAGAGGAAAACAAGTTTTTAGAAACCATTGAAAATGGAATGAGAGTCTTTGAGAATCTTGTAAGAGACAAAAAAAATCTTTCTGGAAAAGAAGCTTTCTTATTATACCAAAGTTACGGATTTCCTCTTGAACTAATTTTTGAAGAATGCAAGAACAGAAAAATAAAATTTAACAAGGAAGAATTTTTGAGGGAACAGGAAAAACATCAAGAACTTTCTAGAACTTCCACAAAGGGAAAATTCACAGCAGGTTTAGCCGACCATTCTGAAGAGTCAACAAAATATCACACTGCAACTCACATGCTACATAAAGCATTGAAAAATATTCTTGGAGATTCAGTACAGCAAATGGGAAGCAACATAACTCCAGAAAGATTAAGATTTGATTTCAGATTTTCAAGAAAATTAACAGATGAAGAAGTAAAAAAAATTCAGGATTTGGTCAACAAAGAAATCAAACGAAATTTGAAAGTTTCTTTTGTTGAAATGCCTTATGAAAAAGCGGTAAAAACTGGAGCCTTGTCTTATTTCAAGGAAAGGTATCCCCCAATTGTAAAAGTTTACAGCGTTGGAGATTTCTCAAAAGAGGTTTGTACTGGGCCTCATGTAAAAAACACAAGCGAGATGGGGCATTTCAAAATTGTAAAAGAAGAATCTGTTTCTGCTGGCGTAAGACGTATAAAAGCAATACTTGAATAATTAACCTGCGTTATATTCTTTCGCCAAACCATATTTGTTTTCCAAATTGTTAAAAGAAATAAATTTCATCGGATTAAAAAAGAAACTCTTGCCATTCAAGGCTTTTCTTATATCCATTAATGCTTCTGCATCTTGGTATTCATACATGTCATCACTTAGAGAAGCTCCGTTGGAAATTAAGAGAACTTGTGGTTTTGATTGTATTGTCAAACCTCCAGAATAAGGTATTGTGGTATCTGAAATTATTGCAGGCCCAGTTGTCTCAACAAAACAATATCCAGTTTCGTCCCAGCTTTTGTCAAGCGGACATTTTATTCCGATTGATTCATGATTCTCTTCTTGATTATAGAAAAGCGCAACGTCATATCCAATTTCTCTTAGCAAAAATGCGAGGAGTTCCGATTTCTCTCCGCAAATTCCATGTCCGTCATAAAGAACTTCATATGGATGTCTTGAATAAATTACCTTTGTATCTCTAAAGACTGTTGATTTATCGGACAAGCCCCAAGGAATATTCTGCACTATGCTTATTGCAATTCTTGCCTGGTCTTCCTTGTCTGGCGCTCGATTTTGAATTTCAGCAACCAACGGCAAAAGCAAATATCTCTGTTGTTCTTCATTTATGTCTCTAAGTTTAAAATCAACTCTCGACGGTTGCGCAGTTAAATTGTAACTTATGCCTGCAGGTAATTTTGACAAATAATCTGTCAAACCGCCATAAACAATGTAATTGAATTTATTTTCCTGTCCCCTTAAAACATATTTCAGAGTAATTTCCTTTGGTTTGGTTTGGAAATCAGAATCGCATGTATCTCCGACTTGAGTAAGGTTTCCAGGGCAACCGCAAATTGTTGCCTTCTCTCTCAACATTCCATTTCCGCAGAAATACGGCTTATTTGTCGAGCATGTTTTTTCCAGAGAACCGTCGCTGCAAACGGGATTTTTGTATAAAATTTTTGTAATTGGATGCAGGAAAATAATTGCTAGTGCAATCAGGACAAAAATAAAGCAAAGAGATAATGTAACACCTAATTTTGACATCAGAATATGTGGTAAAATAATTATAAAAATCTATTTATAATTAATTAGAAACTCGGATTTCAAATCTTCTTCAGTCACATTTGGAAATTTTTTCTTGAAATGATATGCCCTTTCTTCAGGCGTTGTTATTTTATCTCCATTTCCAAAAGAATCAATTTCCAAACAAGCATTAGTCATGTCAGTTATATCAAAAAAATCCTTTCCGCCAACATCAGGTCGTTCTGCTTTTCTCTTATTAAATTCGTCTGCACCCATATTAAGCTTTGCAAGTTTGAATAAATAAAGCAAATCATAATGATCTCTTCTGTAGATAAAAATGCATTCCTTAACTTGTTGTGTTTTTTCATCTTCAAAACCAAGATAATAACCTCTGGATTCACGAGGATAATTGTATTTTTCTTTCATTAAATCCATGGAATTACCGACTAAATTATTATAGCAGCCAGCCAATAAAAAAGTCAAGCCAATATACAAATTTTTTTCGAGAGAACTTTTTAAAATTTTAATCATATTTTTTGCTTAGTTTAAGTTGAAGTGTCGCTTTTGTTTCTTCTGGAACTGCTAATCCATCTTTATTTCCATTTAATGGATTTCTATCGACATCATTGCAAGCCTTAAATATTTCTTCCTGTGTGTATAAACCGATTCCAGCAAGATAAGCTCCTGCGACTTTCTGGCTTTCATTATGCTTTCGCCAACATTCAGCTCAAGAATTTTGAAAAAATTGTCCCAGCTTCCAGGTTCTTTTCTATACATAAAAACACATCCATCACCAACCCTGGAATAATAACCTGCAACATAATCTTTCCCGCCAAGTTTTTCCTTCATTTTTATTGCAGAATTAATCAATTCAACGTTGTCCCCAGAACATCCAACAAGTAAAGAAGCCATGCCAACCATAATTGTCGTTTTGCTTTTATTCAGCAAATTAGTCAACATCTCGAACAAAGTGTATGGGCATTTAAAAAAATTTGTGTAAAGAAATATTCATTCCAGATAAATTCCAGGTCTTCCAGGCTTGACTTTTTTGGATTTGTTTTCTGGGTCGTGTTTATTCTTATCATTAACCGCAAAAATTTCCAAAGAAAGGTTTACTTTTTCTTTTATCAAATCCAAGTTTTCCAAAAAAAGAGTTTTCTCATTTGGAAGAACATAGATAAATAATTTTGTCGCTTTCTTGCTTTTCTCTTTGAAAATTTTTAAGACATGATTTATGTCGTTAATTGTCTGTTCAATCAATTTTTCTTCCTTCTCAATTTTTTCATCTATTTTTGATTTGTCAGCAACTGGCCATTCAGAAAGAGAAACAAAATTCTTTCCATTAATTTTTTCCCATAATTCTTCTGAAAGATGCGGAACAAAGGGCGCAAGAATTTTTATGCACGATTCCAAGTCTTTCTTGCTCATTTCTTTTCCATCAAGATAGTCAAACAAACCCCTTATTTTTATTATTGAAAGATTGTATCTTAAATTTTCAATCTCTTCGGTAACGCTTTCTATTGTTTTATTAATCTTGTTTTGGACTTTTTTGTCAGATTTTCCAATCTTAGTATTTGAAAAAAATTCCGGAAGTTTTGAAACAAATTTGTGAATGCTTTTCAGTCCTGTTGCATTCCACGAAAAGTCGCTGTCTGGAGAAGCCATTGAAATCAAAAACATTCTCAAGGAATCAGCCCCGTATTTTTCACACATTGTCGTTGGATCGATAACATTTCCTCTTGATTTTGACATAACGTATCCGTCTTCGCCGTGAACCATTCCCTGATTAAACAATCTTTTGAATGGCTCATCTAATTTTTTTCCTGCAAATCCCAAATCCCTTAAAACTTTTGTAAAAAATCTTGCATAAATCAAATGCATGCAGGCGTGCTCCGCACCGCCAGTGTAAAAATCAACAGGCATCCAATAGTCTGATTTCTTTATGTCAAACAATTTGCTTTTATTTTGTGAATCTGTAAATCTCAAGAAGTACCAACTAGAATCAAAGAAAGTATCCATCGTGTCAGTTTCTCTTCTATAATTTTTTTCTTTAATTTTTATTTTAGTAAAACTCTTTGACGTTTCGAGAGGATTCCCCTTTCCAAATTTAATGTCGTCGGGCAATTTCACAGGTAAATCTTTTTCATCAACAGGGAAATCTTTTCCTTTCTCATCATACAAAATGGGAATCGGCGTTCCCCAATATCTTTGCCTTGAAACAAGCCAATCTCTCAAACGATATTGAATCATTTTCTTTCCGAGTTTTTTGCTTTCAAGCATTTTAATCACATGCTCTTTCGCCTCTTCGGAAAATAAATCATTTAGTCCTTGAGAATTAATCATTCTTCCAGCGCTTGTATATGCCTTATCCATAACAATTCCTTCTATATCAGAATTTTCTGGCCTTATGACAATTTTTATTGGAATCTTATATTTCTTTGCAAATTCAAAATCCCTTGTATCGTGTGCCGGAACAGCCATAACCATTCCGCTTCCATATTCAGCCAAGACAAAATTTCCAATCCATATCGGAATTTTTTCGTTTGTCAGTGGATGTTTTGCATATGAACCAGAGAAGACACCATCTTTTTCCAGCTTGTCAATATCTTCTTGTTTTGTTGACTTTATTTTTTTCAAGAATTTTTCAACTTCTGACTTTTTTTCCTTAGAAACTATGTTCATTAAATCAGCGTGCTGTGCCGAAATAACTAAAAATGTAACCCCGAAAAGTGTGTCAGGGCGTGTTGTAAAAACAGGAAATTTTTTTCCATTAATTTCAAAATCAATTTCCGCCCCTTCGGATTTTCCAATCCAATTCCTTTGCATTATTTTAATTCTCTCAGGCCAGTCAAGATTATCTATGTCTTTCAAAAGCTCTTCTGCGTAATCTGTAATTCTGAGGAACCATTGCTCGAGATTTTTTATCTCTACATTTGTATCTGCATGTCTCCAGCATTTTCCATTATGAACCTGCTCATTTGCAAGAACCGTATCACATTTTGGACAAAAATTCACGGGAGCTTTTTTCCTAAAAGCAATTCCTTTCTTGTACATTTGCAAAAAAATCCACTGGTTCCATTTGTAGTAGTTTGGGTCGTGACTCATAATCATCCTGCTCCAGTCATAACTCAAGCCAAGCATTTTCTGCTGCTTTATGAAATTTTTTATTGCGTCGTCCGTGAAAATTCTTGGATGAGATTTGTTTTTTATTGCCGCGTTTTCAGCAGGCAAACCGAAAGAATCGTAGCCCATGGGATGCAGAACATTGAATCCTTGCATTCTCTTGAATCTTGCATAAACGTCTCCGATTGTATAATTGAACGCGTGTCCCATGTGCAATCCGCTTCCAGAAGGGTAAGGATACATTTCTAAGACGTAGAATTTTTTCTTTCCGGAATCTTTAGGCTCAAAAACTTTCTTCTCTTGCCATTTTTTCTGCCACTTTGATTCTATGCTTCTAAAATCATATCCACTATCTTTGGAAGCATAATGAAAATCTTTAGTTTTCTTTATTTTCTTGAAATCATATCCCATTACAACAAAATTACTCAGCAACTTTTAAATATTACTTTTCCCTCAAATTAAAAAGGAAAATGAATGTCAAGAAACCATGGGTGTCTTACAATGATAACTTCTAATTTGTCCGGGGAGATTATTTACAGTAATTCTTCCGATGCGCATTTGCTTTATGACAAGAGCCGTTTTGGGGAGAAAGCTGATGGAAAGATACAATATTCTTTTTACGAGGCAATTTTCCTAGTCGAGAAAGAAAAGATGGAAATTTTCTCAAGAAGCCAGAAAATTTCCCACAAAGAGCTTTTGAAAAAAATATCGCGATTTGACAAGAAGATGATGGTGAAATATCTAGTCTTCAAGGATTTAAGAAACAAAGGATACATCGTGAAAACTGCATTGAAGTTCGGCGCAGATTTCAGAGTTTATGAAAAGGGAAAAAATCTTGGAAGCGGGCATTCAAAATGGATTGTCTTCGCTGACCACGAATCTAAAAAATTGACATGGCACGAATTCTCGGCTAAGAACAGAGTTGCGCACAGCACAAAAAAGAATCTTCTCCTTGCAATAGTCGATGAAGAAGGCGACATAACCTATTACGAAGTCAAGTGGACGAAACCATGACGACAATCCCAACAAAATTTATAACTTCCACGTTCTTTGATTTTTCATGTATCAACGTGACGCTTCCCAGATAAAAGATAAAATTCTTTCTACTTTGAAAAGACGCGGTCCATGTCTTCCAGTGCATATCGCCAAGGAATCCGAATTGACGATATTGTTCGCTTCCGCTTTTCTTTCAGAATTAATTTCAGAAGGAATGGTTAAAATAAGCGTCATGAAAATTGGAAGTTCGCCGATTTATTTTCTGCCAGGACAGGAATATATGCTGGAAAATTTCTCTGAGCATTTGAGAAGCAAGGAAAAAGAAGCTTTTGATTTGCTTAAGGATAAAAAATTTCTCAAGGATTCTGAGCAAGAGCCGGCAATAAGAGTCGCCTTGAGAGCAATAAGAGATTTTGCAATTCCGATAACAAGAAATGGGGAAGGTTATTGGAAATATTTCAAGATTGATGAATCTGAATTTGTAGAACCTCGTGCTTCGGTTTTGGAAAAACCAATTGTTGTAGAATTAAAAGAGGAGACAAATGAAGAACCATCAATATTAATTGTAGAGGAAATAAAACAAGAACCTATTGTTTTGGAAGTAAAAGAAATTGAACGCATTGATGAGTCGGTTAAAAAACAAAAAGTTCAAAAAAAGCCATCAAAAAAATCAGATGATAAATTCTTCAACCGCGTGAAAGAATTTCTTGAAGAGAAGGACGCCGAGATTTTGGAAATAATTTCTGCTGGAAAATCAGAATTAGTTTTAAGAATAAAATCAAAGACGAAGGAAAAAATCCTCGTCGCATATAACAAGAAAAAAATCAGCGAGAAAGATATTGTATATGCTCATAAAAAAGCGCAAAAATATGAAATTCCTTTTTTGATAATGAGCCGCGGGGAAATTTCAAAAAAACTCAGCGATTTTATTGAAGCCGTGAAGATTTTGTCGGATGTGGAGAAGATATGATAAAATTTTTAAACTAATATGATTATAACATTTGATAATGGAGGTACAGACAAAAAAGTACTAAGAACATAAAACTAAAATTAACACAGCACAAAAAATTTACAAAAATTACAGCTACAAAAAAAATCAAAGTCACAAAAATTCAAAATAACTAAAGGCAAAACACTAAAAGCTAAAAGTAGCGCAAAAGTAAAGCCACAAAGTTCAAGAAAATTACAGACACTACATTCTAAAATAACACAGCACAAAAAATTTACAAAAATTACAACCACAAACAATAATAAAAGTTGAAAGTTCTAAGTAATTTCTGTTTGTTCAGAAATGAAAAAAAGATTTGTAAGTTTAGACAATGTCTATAAACTATTACTTATCGTGAAGATGCTTTGGGAGCTTTGCTCCCACATCTTTTAAAAATTCTTCCTTATTTCTTATGCAACTTCAATTCGTGCTGTTTCTTGTGCTTTATTGATTTCGCCAAAAGCCCCGCGATTTGATTTCTGATTTTCTTGCTTGGCAAAAAATTTCCAAGAATTTTTTTGTTTTCCACAAAATTATCTGTGAAAGAAATTCCTTTTTCAACTAACGTGTTCGCGCTTCTCCTTATCAGTTTTGATTTTGATTTTCCCATTTTATTTTACCAAAACTCCATTTAGTATTCCCTCTTGCGTCGGCCTGTTTGTTACTCTTACCTTTCCAAGTTGCGTTTCAACAATCGTTCCTTTTGTGATTATGTTTTGTCTCGCCAAGAATCTGTTTGATGGAGTTTCAAGAACGTTTTTTATTTCAGTCTTCTTCGTCTTTCCGTCGGTCTGAACATTTATCGTCTTCGCTCTAAGCAAAAAAGTCTTCAGGTTTCCACCCATTACCTTCTTGGATTTCCTTTTATCATCGCCAAGTCTAACTATTTTCTTCTGTCCGGCAAGCTCGAAAGACTTTTTCTTTCTATTCTTGATGTACTTTCCGCCGGAGATTTTTCTTCCTTTATTCATCTTATTTTATAAGTGAATTATACAAAATTTTTAATTTTAGTTTATTCATTTTACTTGTTTAAATGAATTTTACAAAATCTTTCGATTTTAGTTTGTTCATTTTAGTAGACAAAATTTTTTATTTAAATAGCTTTCTATGAGATTTCCGTTCAAGGACAATCTCATCCACAGCGAAGCGAGGACAAATATGAGATGTATCTAAAAAATCACGAAAAGATTTATAAACAAACTATCCAAAAATAGTTCATGGTTAACGGAATGGAAAGACCTTTAGATTTGTTAAATAGTTCAAAGGGCAAAGAAGTCCTTGTTCAGTTGAAAGGAGAAAAGCAATTCGTAGGAACGCTTTTGGCTTTTGACATACACATAAATTTGATTCTTGACAACACGAAAGAAATGCAAAACAACGAAGTCAAGAGAAACATAGGACTAACTTTCTTGAGGGGAGACACAATCATATTTATTTCTCCGGCATCAACGACTTTCAAGAAGTAAGAATAATTATAAAATGGGAAAAGAGGAATTTAACGCTCCGCACAAAGTAACTCCATTTGTAATTATAGTCAAAAAAGATTTTAGTGGTAATATAACTCAAATAATGGAAAGACCTTGTGGAGATAGTTTAAATTTGGCTAGCACTTCTGGAGCTCATTATTTTGTCAATAATAATTTAGAATGTCATTATGATTTTTTCTTGGGAGCAAATCCAATAAAAAAAGAATACCCTGAAAAAGAAGGGAAGAAATTCAATTCACCCTTTTGGACTAATGGCTCTACCTGGGGATTTACTTAACACTTGGTTTTCTTGGGTGGGCGGGTGGGAACAGATTTATATAATTATTTTCTATAATACAAATATGATTAAGATAACTTTCTTGGGAACTTCCGATGCCGTTCCAAGCGCAAGCAGAAATCATACTGCAATTCTTCTTACATATGAAGGGGAAAACATTCTTGTGGATTGCGGAGAGGGAACACAAAGACAATTTAGAAAAGCGGGATTGAATCCCTGCAAAATCACAAGGATTTTGCTGACGCACAAACACGCTGATCATTCTATCGGATTAATTGGCCTGCTGAAAACTCTTGAGCTAACTGGATACAACAGAGATTTATTTATCTACGGTCCTAAGGGAACAAAAGAATTTATCAAGAATATATTTCATGCATTTGGCGAAGTCGGAAATTATAAAATTCACGTTGAAGAAGTTTCAGGAAAATTTCTGGAAACAAAAAAATTCACGCTTGAAGCAAAAAAAATGTTCCACGGAGTCAATTGCAATTCCTATGTTTTTTTAAGAAAAGGACAA
>Ga0315281_10002564_pt1 | contig 26893 bp, 25 predicted proteins | sample YL17G07_0_MG_FD_204540 | JGI IMG/M metagenome (GOLD analysis project Ga0315281, IMG submission 204540) | Sediment microbial communities from Yellowstone Lake, YNP, Wyoming, USA - YL17G07_0 | ecosystem: Environmental > Aquatic > Freshwater > Lake > Sediment | place: USA: Wyoming | collected...
TTCGTGACCGGGCTCGCCCTCGAAAGCCTGAGCGCGGACCTGACGAGTTTCGTGCCGGGGCGCCGGCTCGACGACAACGCGCATGTGATGCTGCGCTTCAAGGGCGGTGCCAAGGGCATGCTCTGGGCCAGCCAGATCGCGCCGGGTAATGAAAACAATCTCGGGCTGCGCGTCTATGGCGACAAGGGTGGGATCGAATGGCGTCAGGAGGATCCGAATTATCTGTGGCATACGCCGCTCGGTGCGTCCAAGCGTCGTATTACCCGAGGCGGTGAGGACGCCGGGTCCGAAGCCAACCGGATCACGCGCGTGCCCCCTGGGCATCCGGAAGGCTATCTGGAGGGGTTTGCCAATATCTATACCGAGGTCGCGCGCGCCATCCGAGCAAGACGCCAGGGCCGGGCGGCCGAGGCAGAGGTTCTTTTTCCGACTGTCAAGGATGGTGCCGAAGGGGTCGCTTTCGTTGAGGCCACCGTCGACTCCTCAAGGCAAAACGGAGCCTGGGTCAGACTCGGTCGATAGAGTCCAAAGAAAGCCACGCTCGAGGTCGAGCCACCGCTAGGGGGTGGGCAAGACACCGGGCTTGACCGCCTTGTGGAAGGCAACGACCCCGGCCAGCACGCGCCGGCTGGCAACGTCGGAAAAGCCGATGTGGGACAACAGCTCCGAGAACTCCTCGGCGGAATAGAACTGCTGGATGGCCCTGACGAAATAGTTCCGGCAACGCCAGGCCGCCGGTCCGCTGCGGAATAATAGGGCCGTCGCCGTCACGCAGGCCTTCAGATAGGTGCAGTAGAGCGCTTCCACGACGGGGCTGCGCGGTCGCAGCATGTCGCAATGGTAGAAGGCGCCGCCGGGTTTAAGAACCCGCTGGACCTCGGCCAGCACGTCGATGATCCGCAGGTGTCGGGAGGCCCATCCCAGGGTGATGATATCGAACGACTCGTCCGGGAAGGGCAGGGTGTGGACATCGCCGATGATGCTCTCGATTTCGAAGCCGCGGGCACGAGCGGCGCGCTGCCCGACCTGCTGCATCGCCGCGCTCATATCCATGGCGCAGACTCGGGCAGTCGGCTCACGCCGCAACAGCCCGAGGCCGATGGCGTTGGTGCCGGCGCAGATGTCCAGTACCCTCGTGCCCGGCCGCACATCGATCCAGGTTACGAACCGGCTACGCCAGCGGCTGTACAGCCCAAGACTGGCTACGTCGCTGGCGAGTTCATAGTAGGGCGCGATATCGCGGAAGACGGAATGAAGTTCGGTGTCCCAGATGCCGGTGAATTCGTGCCGGCGGGCCAACTCCTTGGCTGAATGCCAGGCCACATTATCCTTTACTGCCGCGTAATTCATCTGCATCTCCCTTTGGATCCTGTCGAAGCGGCGGCTGTCCTTGCTGACGTCACTCTTCGCCACCAGGATAGTCGATCATAGTCGAGCCGCCTATCGCCCTTGTCGATCCGTTCGCCCTGAGCGGGCGTCCTTGAGCGCCGGATGATGACACGTCACCGCGCTTGGTGGGTCATTTTTGCGCCGGATAGGGGCTTCGGTGACAAAAAGCCGCAGCGTCGCCGCTCGGTCGAGCCATCCAGTCCGTCGGCCATATCATGTCCTTGGTCTATGCCGGGCAGCCTCCACCATCGATACCTCAGTGCGAGGTAGTCGGGTTGGCGTCTCAGACTCCCTTTACCATCCCACCGTCAATGATGATGTTCTGGCCGGTGATGAACGCGGCTTCCGGCGAAAGCAGGAAGGCGACGGTGCTGGCGACCTCCGCTACCGTGCCGAAGCGACCCATCGGAATCCGGGCCACGATTTCGGGGCTTTCGGGCCAACTGTCGATGTATCCCGGGAGGAGATTGTTCATCCGGATCTTGGCCGGCGCATAGCGCTGCGCATAGAGTTTGGTGAAGGCCGACAGACCGGCGCGGCCCACGCTCGATACAGGAAAGGACGGTTCTACCGCTCCCGTCGCCGAGATGTTGACGAAGGCCCCGCCTCCCGCTTTCTCCATAGAGGGCGTAACGAGGCGCGCCATCCGCACGACGTTCATCAGGACCATGTCGAAGCCCAAGCGCCACTCAGCGTCGGAAATCGCCAGTAGTTCGCCCGTGGGCGGGTGGCCGCTGTTATTCACGACGGCGTCGATGCGCCCAAACCGGTCCAGAGTCGTCTTCACGAGTAGTTCGATATCCTTGGGCTCGGTGATGGAACCGCGCACCGCCAGCGCACCGATCTCCCGCGCCAGCTTGTCAACGGCTTCGGAGGTCGAAAACACGACCACGGCATAGCTGCGTCGGCTCAGTTCGCGCGCCGTGGCCGCTCCCATGCCCTTGCTGGCCGCCGTGATGATCGCAACCCGTTTCTCGTTCATTTTCTGTTTCATCCCCTCGATTGGCGCGGATAGATTCACCCGTTATTCGCCGGATGGCCATGGATCGGCGTGAAGGCTATCATTTTGTTGGAGAACCAGAAAGGAGTTGATCTTGGAGAAGCGGATCATCGTCATCGGTGCCGGCATCATCGGCGCCTCCATCGCCTGGCATCTGGCCAAGGCCGGGGCCAAGGTCTCGGTGCTCGATGGGGATGAGCCGGGCGGGCTGGCCACGCGTTATTCGTGGGCCTGGATCAATGCAAGCTGGGGCAATCCCCATCCCTATTTCCGCCTGCGTGAACGCGCAATGCAAGAGTGGCGGCAACTTGATCGCGAAGTGTCGGGGCTTTCACTCAACTGGTGCGGCGGCCTGATCTGGGATCTGGAACCGAGCGCGCTCGACGCCTACGCGCGCGAACAGTCGAGCTGGGGCTATGGCATCCAGCGCGTCTCGGGCGGGGAGATTCAGCGCCTCGAACCTAATCTCAGGGGTGTGCCCGATTACGCCTACCACGTTGCCGGCGAGGGCATGATCGAGCCCGTCGCCGCGACCCGCGCGATGTTGGCGAGTGCCGCGGCGCTGGGCGCGAAAATTTTCGCCCATACGCATGTCACGCGGCTGCTCGAAACCAATGGGCGTGTGATCGGGGTGATGACGCAGGAGGGGCCGATCCACGCCACCGAGACGGTGGTGGCGGCGGGCGCGGGTGCGGCCGAACTTCTTGCCTCGGCGGGCATTACGTTGAAGGTGAAGGCGCCGCCGGGACTCCTTGCACATTCCAGGCCCGCGCCGCGATTACTGCGTGGCCTCGTCATGACACCGGGGCTGCATGTGCGCCAGACGGTCGAAGGGCGGTTCGTCGCGGGCACCGATTTCGCCGGGGGCGATCCCCTGGACCGGGCCGATGAAATGGCGCGTGACCTTCACGCCAAGATGCAGGCGTTGGTGCGCGGGGCCGAGGGCATTGAGTTCGATTTCCATACCATCGGCCATCGCCCCACGCCGGCCGACGGCTTCCCGGCCATCGGACGGCCCGGGCGGCGCGAGGGGCTCTATGTAGCGGTGACGCATTCAGGCGTGACGCTGGCACCCGTCATCGGCCTGTTCGCAGCGCGCGAACTTCTCGGCGGCCAGCGCGACCCACTTCTTGCGCCCTACCATCCGGATCGACCAGAGTTGGCATGAGGCTTCGTCCGTTTGACCAAACTCAATCACGCCAGGCAAGCGGGTCCGCCCAAATCAGCCGTCAAATCCGCGCCGAAACAATTCTAGTTCGGAGCGACAACCGATATGGAGGGTGTTTTGGAGCGGCAAACCTATCCACCGCGGCTATCTGCCCGCTACCGCGCCGCAGTCGGCCTCGATCGCCGACAACTGCGACAGAATCGAGCCCTTGTCCGGTGCATAGGAGCCGTCGAAGGCAGCCGAGCCGATGGTGAAGGCATCGACGCCGGCGGCGGCCAACGCCCTGATCTGCGTCGCGGTAGAAACGCTGCCGGCGACGATCAGGCGTCCGTCGCCCAGGCCACGCCGGGCGGCATGAACCAGGTCAAGCGGCTCGGCCTCGGTGGCGCGATAGGCCAGGAGATCGGCCCCGGCGCAGCCCCGGGCGACGAAGTCGCGGCAATGCGCTTCGACATCCTGGGGTTTGCCGCCCAGTTTCGTCGGGTGTCCGGTCGGGAACCCGGGAAAGGGGCAATATCGGGTTCGGCTGCCGGCCAGGATAGCCTGGACGCCGGCAACGTCGGTGCCGCCCAAGAGCATGTCAATGCCCAGCTTGGCGGCAATCCGCGCGGAATGCAGGCAGGCCTCTGGTGTCGTGCTGACGACCTCCATATAGGTCGTCGCCCCCGAATCGCGAATCGCCGCTGCCAGGGCCGTTAGGGTCGCTGCGTCGACGCCCACATCCTTGAAGCCGACATGACGCAGGCGAAGCGGGCGGATCAGGGCAAAGAGTTCGAGACAATCGGAGATGGTCCGATCCTGGCGCGTTAGCATAAAAATGAAATCCATTTATGGTCTCCGCTTGAGTAGTGGGTGAATTGTCGGAGCGCCCCGGCGGCGATCTAACGGGGCTAGGTGAGCACTGGAATGGCTTTGGTCTGACCGTAGGTTCTGAATTTGTCGATCACCCGGTCGATCTCGGCCTTGGAGAGGATGTTCGGCTTGCCGATCTGCAGGGCGCGCCAGTATTGCGCGGCGAGAGTTTCGACCTCGACCGCCAGCCACATCGCCCGCTGCAGCGTGGGGCCGACGACAATCATGCCGTGATTGGCCAGCAGACAGGCATTTCGCCCTTTCAGCGCCTTGACCGCATTATTGGCGATCTCCTGCGTGCCATACGTGGCATAGGGCGCGCACCGGATGGTATTACCGCCGGCGGCCGCGATCATGTAATGCAACGCCGGAATACCCAGGCCCAGGCAGGACAATGTGGTGGCGAACATCGAATGGGTATGTACGACGGCGCCTACCGCCGGCCTGGAGGCCATCAAGGCGTGATGAAATCGCCATTCGCTCGAAGGCTTGCGCTTGCCGATATGGCTGGCATCGGGGCGCATCAGCACGATGTCGCCAGGTTTCATCTCATCATGGGAGACTCCCGATGGCGTCAGCAGGAACCCTTCGGGGACTCGCACACTGATATTGCCCGAGGTTCCCTGATTGATTCCGCGGCGGTTCATATCAAGACAGGCGAGGGCGATTTCCCGACGCATGGTTTGGTACTTCATCTGAAGCTCCCTAGCTTGATTCTTGAAGGGGCTTTGAGTCTGGTGCCGGCATTTCAATCGTCGTTCCTGGTGTCAGCCACGAGCACCTCGAGTGGCAACGCGGCGAGCGCCTCGGCGATCTCCGGATCCGGCACCCGGTCGGTGACGAGATGGGTAACCCGCTCAAAATTGCCGACCCGGACGGGAGCGAAGCGGCCGAACTTGCCGTGATCCGCGACCACGACGGCGGTTCGGGCCGATTGCAGCATCAGGCTGTGGAGTTCACCCTCCTCGCGCGTGTAATCCATCAGCCATGCCGTCGGCGAGATGGCGCCGGCGCCGATGAAGGCGAAATCAGCGAAATAGTTTGCCAACATGGCCGTCGTATCCCGGCCAAGCGTGGCTCCATTGATCGGCTGCACCTCGCCACCCAGCATGTAGACGCGATTGCCGTTGTGTCCCATCAACCTCGCGCAGCCGATGACGCTGTTGGTAAAGACCGTGAGGTTGCGGCGGAGCATCAGGGCCTCGGCGACCGCTTGCACCGTCGTGCCGCTGGCCAGGATGACCGAGGCTCCATCGGCGACCAGACCGGCGCCAACGCGGCCGATGGCCCGCTTGCCGTCGGCATTCATGGCCTGTCGTACGGCGAGGTCTGGCTCGCTGTGCTCGGGCGACAGGGCGCCACCATGGGTCTTGCGTAGGTGGTGGCCGTCCGCCAGCGACACGATGTCGCGCCGGATGGTCTCCCGCGAAACCTTCAGCTTGCGTTGGATCTCCGTGATCGAAATCGAGCCACGGGCGTTCACCATGGACAGAATAAGGCGCCGTCTTTCTTCGGCGAGCACGGTTCGTATCCTTCTTGCTCGGCACGAGGCCGTCGCTCAGTGCGACCGGCTGGCCGAAGCCCGCGACACGGCAGGGTTCAATCGGCCGGCGATCCGCTCCCGAGGCCTCATTTAGCACTGGATTGCACTTTATAGCAATAATGTTGTGTTTTGTGGCGCCTAGAAACGAGCTGACCACCCATGTCGGCGCATTTCCTGCCGGATGGGGGCTAGGGACGAGGCGCTGGCGTTCGCCGACGACGTCAAAGCATTACGGCGCGCCGTTACACCTTCGGGTTACCTGTCATCCTGGCGAATACCAGGCGGTCCTTGTGCTCCCGCATGAGCATCGCGAAGGCTGGAATGGTGTCGAGGCCAAGGCCCAGGGGCAGGCCCGTTTCGGGATCGGGCTGAATTTTGGCGTAGGCGTGCGCGCCGACCTTCTCCCATTTTCCGGCGGGTTTCTTGATTTCGAGATTCACGACTGTCGTCTTGAACGACAACCGGACGATTGCCTCCTTGGGCGAGGATGGCTTGGTTAGGCTCGGGCAGCCGGCAATCATCTGCCAGCCATTCGCCAGCGCCCAGCTCGTCAGCTCATCCTTGGTCATGTTGTGTTATCCCCATCGTTGAACCTGTCGTACGATTTGGCGCCAGGGAAAGCAACATGCGTCACTAGTACAGGGTTTGAAAAAATGACACCCCCGGACATGGTCGCCAATCCTACCTTCGGCGGGCCCAGCGAAATAGGCTGTTCATGACCGTGATCACCGCGCTCTATGCTGTCTTTGTGGCAACTGCGGCGGCAAGACGCCCTGGCGCTGACTGGGTGCCGGGGTCGAGGCAGCCAGACAGGGGCGAAGCCGGCAAACGGTTCAGCGCAGCTTGCCGACCTTGTCCATGAATCGACGCACGCGATCCTTGTCCACGACCTTCCAGGTATCGCCACCACGTTTGAAATGCGTGCCGACGATCGCGCCATCGCCGATCTTCAGGATATCCGCGACAGTGTCGATGTTGACGCCGGTGTTGGCAAAGACCGGGACGCTCGGCACCGCCTCCTTGGCGAGTTTCAGACTGGCCGTCTCGACCGGCTGCCCGGTCATCGGACCAGAGACGAGAATGACGTCGGCCAGTGATGAAAATACGGCGCTCCTGGCCCGCTGGGCGATACTCCGTGTGCCTAAGGGGGAAGCAAATTCCGCGTTGATATTGAACATGAGTTTCAAATCCGGCCGCCGACCGTCACTGCGCAACCTGACGGCGCCCGCCGCGTCCGGCGCCCAAAGGCCCATGTCGGATTCATAAACGCCGGTGAAGATCTCGCGGGCGAAGGTGGCGCCGCTGGCGATCGCCAGGCTGACGCTTGCCACCGGATCCCACAGGTAGTTGACCCCGAACGGGCCCTTGATCAAGGGTTTGAGGGCGCCGATGGCGAAAGACATGGCGGCCAGCGCCACGGGCGAGGCCTGGAGCAGATAGGGCCGGTCGCCCTCGTTACCGAACATAATCGAATCGACCCCGCCTGACTGAAGGTTCTCGATGTCCTTTGCCGCCAGGTCGGTGATTTTTTCCATACCGCCTTTCGCATCGTAAAGCGGCGACCCCGGCAAGGGCGCCAGATGGACCATGCCGATGATCGGTTTGGCATGGCCGAAGGTCCGTTTCAGCGTTGAATGGCTGGTTTGCATGGTCTTGGCCTCTGGGTACGGTCGAACTGGCGAACGGCTCACAGCCGATAGAATTGCGCGGCGGTCTTTCCGAATATCGCTTCCCGATCCGCGGGCAGGACAAGATCCGCGACCATCCCTGCCCAGCGATCATAACTTGCGGCCAGCGTCAGTACCGGCCAGTCGGAGCCGAACATCACGCGATCAGCGCCGAAGCTCTCGATGATATGCCGGACATAGGGTGCCAGCGTCTCCTTGCTGGCGTCCTTTCCAGCTTCCGTAAGAAGCCCGGAAAGCTTGCAGAATGCATTGGTGTTACGGGCGATCTTGGCGATGTCCCGGGCCCAAGGCTCGAAAGCCCGATCCCGGATTGCCGGCTTCATGCAGTGATCCACGACCACCCGGAGATCAGGATAACGCTCGAAAATGCGCAGAAAGTTCTCGAGATGGCGCGAAAACCCCAGCGCATCGAAGGAAAGATCAAGGTCGATGCAGGCCGCATAGGCCCACTGGATGTCCTCTCGTAGCATCCAACCGATATCTGGGATGTCCTGGATCATTGGCCGAACGCCGGAGAATTTCTTGTGCCGCGCTAACTTGGCCAGGATATTTAACTGCGTGGGGTCTTCAAAATCGACCCAGCCGACGACTTTTCCGATGACGTCATTGGCATCGGCAAGACCCAGCAGATAGTGGGTTTCAGCGACGGTTGGCGCCGCTTGAACCAGTACGGCGCGATCGATCTTATGCCGGCTGAAATGAACTTGTGCATCCTGGCATGAATAATCGCGCCGGATGGGAGCAAGCGTTTCGGAACCTGCCATCCAATCATAGTCCCCGCGGGCAAGGCTCCAGAGATGGAAATGCGAATCGATCCGCATGACGAGTTCAAGGAGTAGGAGCTTGGGGGAGCAGCAGGCCGCGTGACTTCAGATCCCGCCACAGCGCGGCGGGGATTTTCCGCTTCAGGAATTCGATATTGGCATTCATCTCCTTGAGTGCCGCGGCGCCTGGAATCACCGACAGAACCTGCGGGTGATACAGCGGAAACTGTAGCGCTGCTTCGGGCAGCTTGACGCCATGGGCCCGGCAGACCCCGTCAAGTTGCCTGACGCGATCAAGGATCACGTTCGGTGCCTTGTCGTAGTCGTAGGTCGCGCCCTTTTTTGGGCCTCGCGCCAGAACGCCGGAATTATACGGGCCGCCGATGATTATGCCGATCTTGTTCTTCTCGCACAGGGGCAGAAAACTGTTCATCGCCGCCTGCTCAAGCAACGTATAGCGCCCGGCGAGCAAGAAAATATCGAAGGCGCCGCGGTTGGCCAACATTTCGCATACCTGCCATTCGTTGACGCCGGCGCCGATGGCCTTGACGACCTTCTCGTCGCGCAGACGCGTCAAGGCGCGGTACCCGCCGGCCATGAATTCCCTCACCTTGGCGTCGCGTGCAGCCTCGGAGCCATGATTGGCCACATCAATGTCGTGGACAAACAGGATATCGATACGGTCCACCCCAAGCCGTTCCAGGGAATCTTCGAACGATCGCATCACTCCGTCATAGCCATAGTCATAAATCTCGCGGCGCGACGGCGTCTCAAAGAATTTGCCGATCCCGGTGCGCTCTGCCGGGGCGCATGCCGTCAGCCGTCGGCCGACCTTTGTCGAAAGGATATAGTCATCCCGTTTCTTGCCGCGCAAAAAGTGGTTAAGGCGTGTTTCGGACAGGCCAAAGCCATAAAGGGGCGCGGTATCGAAGTAGCGGATGCCCGCCCGCCAGGCGCGGTCCAGGGTATCCTGCGCCGAGCGCTCGCTGATCGGGCGGAAGAGATTGCCCAAGGGCGCGCTGCCAAAGCCGAGAATCGTAAAATCAAGCGCGGCGCCCAGCTTGGTCTTGAATTTTCTGCGTTTCATCGTCACCCCCGTTGCTTGGCCCGATTATCGTCGCAAAGGTCAAATTCCGATACAAGTCGATTTGCCTGTCGGCCGTTAGGGGCGCAATGTTGGAACCCGGTATCGCCGCCGGGTCGCGTTTTGTTCTGTTCGCCCCCGGCGACAGCCGCGCGATGTGGCGGAATTACCCGTGGGCGGCCACTGGCCGGGGCTTCCTTGGCGTTTTTGCAAGAGATAGAGATGGAGTGCTACATGCTGAAGAACCTTGATCCTCTGCTGAATGCCGACATTCTCTATGCGTTGCGGGCCATGGGTCACGGCGACGAATTGGTAGTTTCGGATGCCAATTTCCCGTCGGACTCGATCGCTCGGCAAACCCGAGTCGGGCGGCTGCTACGCATCGATGGTGCGAGCGCTCCGGTTGCGGTCAGGGCCATTCTTTCGGTGATGCCCCTGGACGGTTTTGTCGATCATCCAGCCTCGCGGATGGAGGTCGTTGGTTCGCCGTCCGAGGTTCCCGCCGTGCAGGCGCAGGTTCAGGCCGAGATCGACCGCGCCGAGGGAAAATCCTGGCCGATGGCGCCGATCGAACGGATGGAATTCTATGAAAGAGCCAAGCGGGCCTACTGCGTGATTGCCACGGGCGAACGGCGCTTCTACGGATGCTTCCTGTTCAAGAAGGGTGTCGTGCCGCCTGGGTAGTAATCGGAAAAGCTAGCATTTCTTCTTTTTGATGCCGAGCACTTGGCGCAAATGGGCCAGTACAAGATCGCGGCCGTGTTCGCCCAACTTCTTCGAGGCGTCCTTGGCGCTGCGCGTATACCACTTCTTGGTCGAAAGACGCTTCATCTCGACGCCTTCGGGGCATAGGGCCATCATCAAGGACGTCTCGCCCTTGGCCGCGTGATCAAACGGGAATTGGCGGATGATGTCCGAGGTCATGAGCGGATGCCCCTTTATCCAATTGAAGGGGTCCTCGCCGCCCGCTTGCTTGGCGTAATAGTTCGCCATTTTTGCATCGCCCCACCAGCCTTCGCCGCGCTCCTTTTCGAGGAATTCGAAGATGGCCTGGCGGGCGGCAAACTTGAAGGCAAGATCGGTCGGCATGCCGACGGTAAAGTTCTCGGTTTGGTGATGAATGAGAAAATGAATATTTCTGAAACCGATGCGCAACAATCCACGAAACATATCCTGGGCGAAAGGGAACAACTTGTCGGCGCCGACATGAAGCGATCCGTTTCCCTCGGGCGGCTCGACGGCGTAGCTGCTGGCCCCATAATAGAAAGGCGGCAGGATCACCAGATCGGCCTCGTTTTCGAGGAGGTCCAGAATTCTGGTCACGGCCAACGTATCCATGCCCACGGCAAGATGCTCGCCGTGATATTCGAGCACGCCCAGCGGCAGGATAACCGGCCAGCTTTGCTTAATCGCCTCGCGGATTTGGTAGGGTAACATCAGCTCGTAACGCATGCTCGCCTCCTTCAGCTTGCCATGGTCGGGCGGAAAGGATAGCAGAGGGATAAGAGCCAGGATTATGGCATATATGGCCGCCGGCCGGGCAAGGCGAGGTTTCCGTGGTCTTTGAGCCGGTCCACAACCTCATCGGGGATGAATTCCATGCGGACAGTTCTCTGTTATGGCGACTCCAACACCTGGGGTTCGATCCCCATGACGCACCTTGAGGATCGGCGCCGCTTTGGTATCGGCGAGCGATGGCCGGGAATCCTGCGGCAGCAGTTGGGTGACGATTGGCATGTGGTTGAGGAGGGCCTGCCCGGTCGCACGATCTGTCGGGACGACCCGGTGGAAGGGTCGGACCGGAACGGCCTCACCTATCTCTTGCCCTGCCTGCATAGCCATCGGCCGCTCGATTTCGTCGTTCTCAAACTCGGCACCAATGATCTCAAGGCACGGTTTGGCGCCTCGGCCGCACAAATTGCGGATGGGCTGCATGCGCTTGTGGAAATCGTCAATGCCAACAGCCGCCTTGATGGGAAGCCGCCTCGCTTGCTCATCGTCTGCCCGGCACCGATCCTGGACGTGGGGCCGCTGCGTGCCATGTTTTTTGGCGGCAGCCTAAAGTCGCGGCAGTTTGGCGCGCTTTATGGCGCTGTCGCCAGCCAGCATGACGCGCTCTTTCTTGATGCTGGCGCCGTCATCTCTTCTAGTTCTATCGACGGAATCCATCTTGAAAAAGATGCCCATGCCATCATTGGCGGAGAAGTCGCAAAAATTGTTCGCGGCGCGTGTTGATCGAAACACCCATAGCTATGAATGAGTTCTTGACGCCATTTTGAAAATAGGTGAATTGTCGTAACTCAAGGGTGGGCGCGCGGATGCAAGGCAGCAGGCCAGTTCTGACTAAGACCATCACCCGGCTCCCCTATGCCACGCGCCTCAATGGCTTCAGGGCCAATGCCGCCGAGGTTTGGCCAGGGCGCAACCGCATCACCTCGCTCGATTTGCTTGAAAGAGCCGCCAGCGTCGCGGGCCTAAGCGCTGTCGATCTCAATTTCCCCGATCACCTCGACTTTACCTCGCCGAGCGAGGTTCGCGGCCGCATGCGCGATCTCGGTCTAAGCCTGAACGGCTTTGCCATGCGCTACTACTCGGAACCGGGTTTCAAGATGGGTGCTTTCACGCATCCGGACCCTGTCTGGCGGCGTAAGGCGTTGGACCTGACCAAGCGTGGCATCGACGCCTTGGCCGAGACGGGCGGCAATCTCATGACCCTGTGGCTCGGTCAGGATGGCTTCGATTATCCATTTCAGGCCGATTATCGCCTGCTGTGGGACCAAACTGCCGAGGCCCTGGTGGCCCTTGCCGGCCATAATCCCGGCATCGATATTTCGATCGAGTACAAGCCCAACGAGCCGCGCGCTTTCAGCCTGTTACCGGATGTCGCCACCACGCTGCTGATGATTAGCGAAGTAGGCACCCCCAACTTGGGTGTCACGCTTGATTTCGCGCATATGCTCTATGCGAATGAGATGCCCGCTTGTTCGGCCAGCCTGGTCCACCACAAGAGCCGGCTGCTCGGTATCCATCTCAACGACAGCTACGCCAAGCGGGATGACGGACTTATCGCCGGCAGCGTACACTTGGCACAAACACTCGAACTTCTCTTCATGCTGGACAGATTCGGATACGAGCGGACGATTTATTTCGATACCTTCCCGGATGCGACGGGGCTCGATCCTGTGTCAGAATGTTCCGCCAATATCGCGGCAGTCGAAGGCATGTTCCGTCTTGTCGGCAGGTTGCGGAATAACCACGATTTGGCGGCCGCAATATCACGCCAAGACGCCGTAACCAGCCAGAGAATCCTGCAATCAACCCTGTTCGATGCAATTTGATGGATGTTTCCGTTGTCGGCAGCCTTCATCTTGATGTCATGGTGCACGCACCACGATTGCCGTGCCTCGATGAGACGGTGGTTGGTTCGACCTGGCACTATCAATGCGGCGGTAAGGGCGGAAATCAGGCCGTTGCCGCGGCACAGTACGGGGCGCGCACCGCTATCGGCGGTCGAATCGGCGCCGACGATTTTGGTCGGCGGCTGCGCGACAACTTGAGGTCGGCGGCGGTCAACGACGATCACGTTGGTGTGGATTCGTCGGTTGGCAGCGGTATGAGCGTCGCTATCATCGAGGCTGGCGGCGAGTATGGCGCCGTCATCGTCTCAGGTGCCAATCTCTCCTTGGACCCACGGTCCATCGAGCGTCAGTGGCAAACGCTCTGGCAGAGCCGAATTCTTCTCTTGCAGAATGAACTGGCGCCGGACGTGAATGTTGTTGCCGCGCGCGCCGCGCGCGCGCAGGGCGCCCGGGTAATCTTGAATGCCGCCCCGGCCCGGACCTTGTTTCCCGACCTTGCCGGGCTGGTCGATATAGTGGTGGTAAATCGGGTGGAGGCCGCCGGGCTCGTCGGCTTGCCTGTCGAGAGCCTCGAAAGCGCCGAAACGGCGGCCCGTACTCTGTGCCGGCTGGTCCCGCATGTCATTGTCACGCTCGGTCGTGATGGCTTGGTACTCATGGAAGAAAACGGTGCTCCCGTGCGAATGTCGGCATTGCCTGTCGAGGCCGTTTCCAGCCACGGGGCGGGCGATTGTTTCTGCGGCGCGCTCGCAGCACGATTGGCAGGTGGCGATTCCTTGGCGGGGGCCTGCGATTTTGCACGCGTGGCGGCGGGCCTATTTGTCGCCACGCCGGTACACCTGCGGCGGGGGGTGACGGCGCAAGAGGTGCTTGCCCGCTGTGGTACCAGTCACTAGAGTCAGGCAGCGCTCTTTGAATTAGCGATCGGGACGAGTGCGCGATTTGCGCAACAGGAAGCAACGCCATGGCCGCAGTTGACGTCACCGAGGTGCGCAAGGCCTATGGCGCGATAGAAGTCATTCATGGCGTGACCATGAATATCCCCGATGGCGAGTTCGTCGCTCTCGTTGGCCCTTCCGGCTGCGGAAAATCCACTCTGTTACGCATGGTCGCCGGTCTCGAGACGATTAGCTCGGGTGAAATTCACATCGGCAAGCGTCTGGTCAACGACCTGCCGCCCAAGGACCGCGATATTGCGATGGTATTCCAGAACTATGCGCTCTATCCGCACAAGACCGTTGCCGAAAACATGGGCTTTTCGCTGAAGATGCGGAAAGTTAACAAGGCGGAGATCGAGGCGCGTGTCCGCCGTGCGGCCGAGATATTGGACATGCTGCCATATCTTGACCGCTTCCCGCGCCAGCTTTCGGGTGGCCAGCGACAGCGCGCGGCGATGGGTCGTGCCATCGTGCGCGACCCGGAGGTGTTCTTGTTCGATGAGCCGCTTTCGAATCTCGATGCCAAGCTGCGGGTGCAGATGCGGGCCGAGATCAAGGAACTGCATCAGCGGCTGAAGACAACCACGATTTATGTAACGCATGACCAAGTCGAGGCCATGACGATGGCCGACCGCATCGTCGTTTTGCATGACGGCCATGTCGAGCAGGCAGGGTCACCGTTGGATCTTTATGATCGCCCAGCGAACATCTTTGTTGCTGGTTTCATCGGCTCGCCGGCCATGAACTTTATCAAGGGGACTATCCGCGTCAATGGCAGGCCGACCTTCCTGGCCGAGGGCGGAATTGAGTTGCCGTTAGCGGCGGCGCCAAGGGAAGCGGAGGGCCGACCGGCAATCTATGGCATCCGCCCCGAGCACCTTTCCCTCGGCGGCAACGACGTCAGGCTCGAGGTCTCGGTGGTCGAGCCAACCGGATCGGAAACACAAGTTTTCGGTAAACTCGGCAACCAGAAAATCATGGGCGTGTTCCGCGAGCGGGTCTCGGCCCGACCCGGTGAGTTCCTGCCCATTACACCGGATTTGGCCGCAACTCACCTCTTCGATGCCAAGACCGGAGAACGGATTGCCTAGTGCGGCGAGCCTAGCCGCAAGTGGCGAATTCCTTTGGCCGATGCTTATCCGCCCGCGAGGCCCGGAAGGGGGGCGAGATTTCCTTCGCCGCCAGGAAACCAGAGCGGAAATGCCATCCCCTGTCGGTCGTGCCGGCCAGCGTCGCGGCTTATTTGGGCCTTGTCAATGTGGGGGATTCGCTCCAAGATTTCCGCAGCTCGGGGTAGGTGGGGGCTTGCGGCAAGTGGCCCCAGTTGGAGACGCTACCGTCTCTTTTTCCCATACTTGCCGTTAGGGTTCGTTACTTCTGATGAAGTCGCGGTGCTTGGTGAGCCATGGTTTTCGATGTCTCTCGACCCTTTCAAGCGTAGAGTCGCCCATGCAGCAAAGTCGCTCATGCCATGCCACAACAAATAACAAATGGGAGGATTTTCAATGCGAGTGGATCTTTACAATCTGTTGAGCCGCAGGAGCCTGCTGAAGGGGTCCGCGGCCGCCTCGGCCTTGGGGGTCGCCGGCGCGCTGGGCGCGTTTACCGGCAGCGCTCATGCAGCAGGCGATTTGCGGACGCAAATTCTACAAATCCCCGGCGTGGGCAAGGGTTCTCCAACCGATGCCGATTGGCAGAAAGTCGGCGAGTTGTGCCTTGAGGCAACCAAGGCCAACGTGGCGGAGGGAGAGTTCAAAGGCGTCGAACTGAGTTTCATGGGGCTCAACAACCAGAACCTGCACAATCTTCTGTTCCGCGGGCTCTTGAAGCCGTGGGAGGCCTATACGGGCGCGAAGATCACCTGGATCGATCTTGCCCAGGCCGACTACAATCCGCGCCTTCAGCAGGCCATCGCGACGGGGACCGTTGATTTCGACATTATCGAAATGGGCGCTCCGTTCGAAGGCGATGTCTGTGGCAAGGGGCTGGCTTCCGAGATGCCTGACTGGGTCAAGGCCCAGATCGACATGGACGATTATGTCGATTACCTGAAAGCCCCCGTGGGAACCTGGAACGGCAAGACCTATCGCATTTCGATCGACGGTGACTGCCATACCTTCAATTATCGCACCGACTACTTCTCCGATCCCGACCTTGCCAAGGCGTGGAAGGACGCGGGCAACGCAGGTGAATGGGGCGTGCCAAAGACCTGGCAACAGGTCCAGGCCGCAACCAAGTTCCTGAAGGGCAAGAAGGTCGCCGGGCAAGACGCCTTTGGCTATCTCGATCCGGTGAAGGGCTGGGGCGGGTTTGGCTTCTATTTCCTCGGCAGCCGAGCCACCGCCTATGCCAAGCATCCGGAAGACAAGGCGTGGCTGTTCGATCCCGAGACGATGAAGCCGCGCATCAACAACCCTGCCTGGGTTCGCGCGATCCAGGACGTGATCGACGCGCTTCCCTTTGAGCCCGCCGACCAACTCAACGCCGATCCAGGCACAACTGGCTTCCAGCAATTTCTCGCCGGCACGGGCTCGATGCTTTCCTGGTGGGGCGATATCGGATCCAACGCGAAGACCAGCGACTCGTCAGTCGTCGGCGATGTCTGCGGTTTCGATATTCTGCCCGGCTCGGACGACGTCTATAATGCCAAAACCGGCGCTTGGGACAAACTCGCGAGCGGCCCGAACTATGCGCCGAACATGGCCTATATCGGCTGGGGCGTTTACGTCATGGCGCGGGTCGACAGTGATCCGGTCAAAAAGAAGGCGGCCTGGAGTGCTGCCGCGCATATCGGCGGCAAGGACGTCTCGTTGTGGGCGTCGGCCTATCCTTCCGGTTTCCAGCCGTACAGGAAGAGCCACTTCAACATCACGGAATGGGTGGCCGCTGGCTATGACGAGCCGTTTATCACGTCTTATCTGAACTCCGAATCGAATTCCTACAACCATCCGAATGCGGCCGTAGAACCGCGCATTCCGGGCATCTTCCAGTATTACAGTGTTGCCGAGGATGAACTGCAGAAGATCTTTGCCGGTGGATCGGATGCGCAAACCGGCGCCGACCAGATAGCCGCAGCCTGGGAGAAAATTACCGACCAGATCGGACGGGAAAGCCAGATCAAGCTCTATCAAGCGTCGCTTGGCTTGTAGTTTCCTTCCGGCATCCGTTTCGTCGGAGAAGCAGCCTTCGGCTGGTGGCGAGGTCTCGCCACCAGCCGACCTGTTGCCTCAGCCGTTGCGGTTGGTCGGTGTACGGATCCGCGGGGCAGGATGTCGATTCGTAATTCGCCACCAGTCGTAACCGAAAGGCGCGACCAGGCAGCCTCGCCCGCAAGGGCCGCGACGTCGAAAATCCTTGGCCGGGTCATCATCCAAATCGCCAGCCTCGGGTTCGCCGCGATACTCCTGATGCAGTTCCTGCATGCGGCCGAAATCATTTCTCTTGGCTTCGATAATTGGCGTCCTGTGCTTTATGCCTATGTGCTCTGGGCGATTGCGCTCGGCTACAGCCAGGTATTGATCCGGGGCGAGCAGGGCCTTCGAGCGCTCTTTCTTCTGCCGGCTCTACTGTTCACCGTCTTGATGGTGATTTTCCCGACCTTCTTTGGGCTCTATATCGCCTTTACCGATTGGAATCTAAGTTCGCTTGAAGGTCGCCATTTCAGCGGGCTCGATAACGTCAGGGCGCTGTTGCAGGATGCCTATTACTGGAACGCGCTTCTCAACATGGTCTATTATGTGCTGGCTGTGCTGGTGCAGTTTACAATCGCCTTCGGGCTTGCCCTATTGCTCAATGCCGAGATACGAGGTCGCAAGTTCTTCCGAATCGCGTTCCTGATGCCGCTCATGCTCAGCCCGGTCGCCGTAAGCTGGATGATTGGCAAGTCGCTCATGGAATATCGTTTCGGCCCGGCCGCCACGCTGGCGCGCCATTTGGGTTGGGACAGCCCGGCCTTTTTCGCCAACCCCGTGATCGCCCTTCTTAGCATCATGACGATGGATGCCTGGGTCTCCATCCCATTCATTATGATCCTGCTTCTCGCCGGGTTGCAGGGGCTGCCCAAGGATCTATTGGAAGCGGCCAAGGTCGATGGCGCGAGTGCTTGGCAGACATTCTGGCAGATTACGTTCCCGCTTATGCTTCCCGTAAGCGTCACGGCTATTGTCATCAGAATCATCTTCGAGTTGAAACTGGCGGATATCGTCATCAACGTGACCTCTGGCGGGCCCGGCGGTGCGACCGACACCGTAACCAGCTTCATTTTCCGGGAGTACCGCGACCGCTCCAACGTCGGTTATGGGACGATGCTTGCCGAATTCTATCTTGTTCTCATCATCATCTTCGTGACCTTGTTGTTGAACTGGGTCAGCCGCTGGATGCGAAAGGTTACGTAGGGGAATGAACGTTGTGTCTATCCGGCCGCGATGGGAGTGGCTCGTTTGATGGCTGAAACGCGAGGGTCCGAGCCTAGGCGCGAATTCGATCCGAGGCACCGCGCCAAGGTCGTTTCGGGTCGCGCGTTGATGTACGGCGCGCTTCTTTTGTGGGCGTTCGTCTCTCTGTTTCCCATCTACTGGACGATATCGACTTCATTCAAGACCGCCGTGAACGTAACCCAGGGACATCTGATCCCCTGGTTGGACTTTGAACCGAACTGGAAAGGGTGGCGCTCGCTGGGCCTGTCGCCGGACACGATCGGACAGACATCGACGGTGCGCGAGGAATTCTTCCTAAGATTCGAGAACAGCATCCTGATATCTATCGGCGCCTCGGCGCTGGCGGTCGCTATCGGTTCGCTGGCGGCCTATGGCCTGAGCCGTTTTGAATACAGGTTTGGGATGTTTCGGAACAAGGATATCTCATTTTTCTTCCTTTCCCAGTTGATCCTGCCGCCGGTCGTTTTGGCCATGCCGTTTCTGGTTCTCTACAAGGAGATTGCCCTCCTGGACACTCGTATTGGGTTGATACTTGTTTACACGCTCATGGTTCTCCCCATCGTCATCTGGATCATGCGCGATCAGTTCGACACCATCCCCGTGGAGTTGGAACAGGCTGCCCTGGTCGATGGCTGCACGACCTGGAGCGCGTTCTTCTACATCGTACTGCCGATGGCTCTCCCGGGAATGGTGGCTTCTTTCATCCTTTCTATCGTCCTTTGCTGGAACGAATATTTCTTTGCCGCATTGCTGACAAGCGCCGATGCGAAAACCCTGCCCGTGATGGTTGCAAGTCAGACCGGATCGCAAGGAATAAGTTGGTGGTCGATGGCCGCGCTCTCGACAGCGGCGATTGCGCCGCTGGTCATGATCGGAATCTTCCTGGAGCGCTATATTGTCAAGGGCCTGACCGCCGGCGCCGGCAAGTAGATGCTAGGCAGACACTCCTGCCGAACGGATCGGCCCCGCTGGCCATCACGCCTGGGCGTCGAGGGCTTTCATCAAACTGCCGGTGTGCTGATAGAGATCGCGGAAAACCCGGTATTGGCGCCGGTAGATTGCCGCATGGTCTGGGTTTGGAGCGATTTCCGAAGCAACCGGATTCCAGGCCTTGATGGTCTCGGCGCCGACATCGCCGACAGCGACCGCGGCAAGGAAGGCATCGCCATAGGATGCCCCGATGGTATTCGTTCGTAAGACCTGATCGCGGCCGGAAATGTCCGAGGTAGCCTGCGCCCAGACGCGGTTCTTGGTGCCGCCGCCTACGGCGAATATGGCGCGCGGGTTCTGGCCAGCGTCGAGATAGGTCTCGATAATATGGTTGGTGCCGCAGGCAATGCCCTCCAGCAAGGCCCGGAACATGTCGCCGCGGGTATGGGTAAGATTGAGACCGAACAGAACCCCCTTGGCGTGGGGATCGTGAATCGGCGTGCGCTCGCCCGAAAAATAGGGAAGCATGACCAGCCCCCTAGCACCGGGCGGCGACCCTTCGGCCTCGGCAACAAGGGTCTTTACCGCCAGATCCGGCGTCAGGTCGCGGGCAAATTGTTGCCGGAACCAATGCGTCAGCGTGCCACTGGTCGCCAGGCCGGCCATGGACGCGTGCTGATGTGAGAACAGCCAAGGCGCATACCACAGGCGTGGGTCACGAACGCGCTTCTCGGTAATCATGATGATAAAGATGGTCGATCCGTACATGATCATCATGTCGCCGCTGTCGAGAACGCCGACGCTCAGCGCCTCCGCGGCCGCATCTATCGTACCCGTGATGACCGGAGTTCCTGGGGCTAGGCCGGTTTCTTCGGCCGCGCGCCCGGTCACGCCGCCGGCGATATCGGTCGTCCAAGCCAAGCGTGGCAAAAGGTCGAGATCGACGATGTCGTCGGCAAGCGCATCGCTCCAGTTCTTTTCATCGACCAGATAGAGGGGGGCCATATTCGCCGCCGTGTAGTGATCCATGACGAAGGCCCCGGTCAGCCGGTGAACCAAGTATGAAGTCGACGTCAGGATTTTGCGTGTTCTGGCGAAAATGTCCGGGCGGTTGCGCTTTAGCCAGAGAATCTTCGGGCCAACCGATTGCGAGGTCAACGCATTGCCGCAGCGAGCGACGAGCGTTTCCTCGCCAATTCTCTCCGTCAGCTCGGCGATTTCCCTGGCGGCCCGCGTATCGACGCCATAGAGAACGGCATTCATCAGCGGCTCGCCGTTGGCATCGACCGGCAACATACAGGGCCCAATGGCGCTGGTGCCGACGGCTGCGATGGAGGCTGGATTGACGCCGCTGTCGGCGAGGAGCTTTCGGCTGATGAAGGTGAAGTCGTCCCACCAATCCTCAACGGGGCGATGTTCGGCCCAGCCAGGTTGCGGCACGATCATCTGATGGGACTTGGCGGCGGTCGCGGCAATGCCGCCATTGATATCGACAAGCACGCCCTTCGATTCGAAAGTACCGATATCGATGCCGAGATAATATTTCATTCGATATGGTCATCGCGATCTAGGCTAAACCGGCCGTCGATAGAGGTGATGCCAGCCACCAGTAGGCGCGTCAGTCCCTCGAGATCGGCCAAGTCGCAAACCTCCAGTGAGGAGTGGGTATAGCGCGTCGGGAAGCCGAGATCGATCGAGGCGACGCCGGTGCCAACGACTTGGACATACGAGGAATCGGTTAGCGCGCCGATATGGGCGCTGCGCTGCAAGGAAAGTTTTTCGCGGCCGGCGGTTCGTTGGAAAAGCTCGACCAGGGCCGGATGGGGTATCGTCCCATTCAGCGTGCCCCGGCCATGAAAGCTGAAAAGGCTGATCGCCGGGCCCCCGCCCAGGCGCACGTCGCCCCTTGAGCCCATGTCCGGTGTGTCCGTGGCAAGAACGATGTCGAGCTGGATGGCAATATCCGGCATGAGCGCTTGCGCCGCGGAAACAGCGCCACGCAGGTTGAATTCCTCCTGCACCGAGAAAACAAGGTGGACCGTCGGATGTGTGCGTTTTTTTCGCAGTTCATTGGCGACGGCAATGATGACGGCGCAGCCGGCGCGATCATCGACCGATGTGCCAGCGATGCGCCCGCCGGCAAGCTCGACAACGTTAGGGGCATAGACCGCCGGCGTGCCGACATCGATTCCGGCCGCCAGCACCTGCGCGGCACTGCCAAAGCCACAATCGATGAACAGATCGTGATAGGGCTGAACGCGGTATTTCTCCTCCGGCGTCGTGGCATGGTGGCTCTTGTTGGCGATGATGCCAGGCACGTTTTTGCCTTTGCCGACCGGGAAAACAACCGATTGCGACGGCAGCGCCCGTTCCGGCACGCCGCCAACGCGCTCGATGCGAATGAGGCCGTTGCTCTCGATTTTCCGCACCACAAGGCCAAGCTGATCCATGTGGGCAAAAAGCATGACGGACGGGGCCGCGGAATCGCCCTTGAGTGTTGCTATCAGGTTGCCCATGCGGTCGGCCCGAGAGGCGATGCCAAGGCCCTTCAGCTCCTCGGCGATACGCCGGCGGATACGGCCTTCATGGCCACTAAGGCCCGGCTGCATCATCAATTCGCGGAGAAGCACACGAAGACGATTCTGCAACGGCGGTTCTTTCGACGGACGCGAGGCCATTCCAATTTTCCTCCGCTGGCGCGCAGGCCGTGCCCGCCGATGGCCGAGCCGGCAGGAGCAGCCCTGTCCCGGCTGCTTCTATCGGTCGTCGTTCTTACCCGGAACAGTAGCTACTGGGTCAGGCCCTGGCAATATCAGGGAAGGGAGAGGCTAGGCGTCCGCATTCACTGCTGTGGCGCCAGAAAGTCGGCGATATAGGCTCTGACGATCGAATCGAGATCAGGATCCTGGGGCAGCCCCAGTTTTAGCGCCCGCTCGAAATTCAACTTGATTGGCCAGGTGGCAACGATGCGCTCGATGACGGGGTCGCGCTTGACACTGATCGTGCCCAATGGCCGATCGGCAGCGACGCGCCTAAGGCTTTCCACCATCTCGCCCACGCTCACGGCCAAGGCGGGGAAGTTGATGGCCCGGTCAACGCCCAGCGATGCCCCCGGCGCTTCATAGAGCCGCACAAAGCCATCGACGATGGTGCGATAGCCTGAGATCGGCATGATCGTGTCCAGCCCGACCGGCAGCTCGCAAGCGACACCGTTGAGTGGCTCGCGGAAGACACCACTGGCAAAACTCGAGGCGGCCTTGTTCGGCTTGCCGGGGCGGATGATGACCGTGGGCAGGCGGGCCGAGCGGCCGTCGATGAAGCCCCGGCGCGAATAATCGTTGACCAGTAGTTCGCCGGCGGCCTTGGTCATGCCATAGGTCGTCTGCGGGGTCTGCTTGGTCGTATCACCGACCTCGGCGGGCATATCCGGCCCGCCGAAGACCGCGATGGTGCTGGCAAAAGTCAGGCGCGGGCAGGATCCGGTTTGGCGGGCGGCCTCAAGCAGATTGAGCTGGCCCGTCAAGTTGGCCTGCATCGCCAGATCGAAATCCTGCTCGCCGCCGCCGCTCGGAATTGCCGCCAGATGGAAGATGCCGATATCCGGCCGGTCGATCAGCCTTGCAACCGCTGCCCGATCGGCCATATCGCCAGCCGTCAAGCGAACTCGTTGATCCAAGCCCCGCGGCCGCTGTGCCGGAACGGCGACGTCAAGGAGTTCGATCTCGTCGATCCTATCGCGGCCATCCTTTCCGACCGCCAAGTCCGAAAGGCCGACGAGTCGCCGGGCTAGCATCAAACCGACAAACCCGACCCCGCCCGTGATGACAACTTTCATGATTTATCCAGTATGCATTGATGACCGACAACGAAATCTTCCCCTGTTATAGTCGTAATGACAAGGAAAACGCCTGTCCCTACCAAAAACTAGATTTGGCGCCTGGTGTGGCGCCAGACGCCGAATCGCGGCATCATTTTCCCCCTGCTGGAGATGATTAAACTGCTATGGCATTGGCTGGTCTCGCTGGTGAAGTCGCGCCGCCGGCTTGAGGCCGAAAACCTGCTTCTGCGCCATCAACTAAACATCCTGCGGCGCAAGGCGCCGCAGCGCCTTCGACTATCCAATACAGACCAGCTGGCGTTCGCCTGGCTCTGTAGGCTCTTCCCGGCCGTGGCTGATGCTGTCACGGTCATCAGGCTGGAGACCCTGATCCGCTGGCATCGGCCTGCTCTATTGCCTGGTGCTTCTCGCTCACGGCCGGCGCCAACTCTTGCACTACGCGGTAATAGCTCATCCGAATGCTGAGTGGGTTGCTCGGCAACTTGTCGAGGCGTTCCCATGGAATGAGGCGCCGAGATATCTGCTACGAGATCGAGACCCCCTCTATGGCGAGGTCATGAAACGGCGTCTGCGCGGGATGGGTATCCGGGATCGACCCGTCGCGCCACGCTCGCCCTGGTAAAACACCTATGTGGAACGGTAGATAGGCTCGGCACGGCGGGAGTGCACCGACCATCTTATCGTGTTCGGGGAGAGCCACCTTCGCCGGATCATGTCCAGCGACGCCAAATACTACAATCGAACCCGAACGCACTTGGCGCTGGGCAAGAACGTGCCCATTGGCCGCGCCATCGAGCGGTTTGGCCGGGTCGAGGCCCAACCCATGGTCGGTGGCCTGCATCACCGCTAGGCTCGAATCTAGTTTTTGGTAGGGACAGGGTCGATGCGAAAGACCGGATAGTCCACTGCGATCGCTTCAAAGGCGTATACCGGCGCGTCGTAGGGAACCGGCAAATGTTTCCGGCCACTGGTGGCAACTTGGCACCAAGCCTTGAGAATTGGCGCGCGTTCCCCGGGCGGGATTTCGGTGAGCCTGACCGGGCGTGATCGGCCCCGCTTGATAAATGCCTCGCCGCCCGCCGCGCGGACGTTTTGCACCCACTCCGAACCGTTTCCGAGCATTGAGACAAGATAGCGCTGGCCTTGATGGTGCGCGACAACGAGAATGGTTGACTCCAAACTTTCACTGTTTGGTTTTTTTACCTGCAGCGTGAGCAGGATTGAGGGGGCCAGGCCAAGCCCAGACACCCAGGCAAAGGCTCCGTTCCAAATTCTTGCCAGGCGGGTTGGGTGCCAATTCCGGTAGAAGAAGCGGAGGTAACCGCTTCGTTCGGCCGGATCTCTGCGAGACGCCCTCATGATTTGGCCTTGCGAATGCTGATACTCAAATCGTCTTAGGCCCGTGAAGGAAAGAATACCACTTGATCCTGCCTGTCCCTACCGAAAATATCATCCGGGGTGGCGCGGACGGGATTATCGGCTAGTCTCGGCGGGAATGGTCAATCTTCTCAAGTTCGCCGGCGCTGTGCTGGCGTCGATCCTGAGGCCGCCGGCCAGACGCGAGGCGGAGATCCTGTTTCTGCGCCAGCAGGTCTTGGTTCTGAGGAGGTTGGCGCCAAGTCAGCCTAGGCTGGGGCTGACCGACAGGCTGATCTTCGTCTGGCTCTATCGCCTGTTCCCGGCTGTGTCCGACGCTGCGGTAATCTTCAAGCCGGAGACGTTGGTGCGGTGGCATCGGCGGGGTTTTCGCCTGTTCTGGCGCTGGAAGCCCCGGCTCCGGGAGGGCCACCTGGCGATTCCCAAGGAGATCCTTGACCTGATCCGAGAGATGAGCCAGGACAACTGGCTCTTGGGGTGCACCACGAATCCACGGCGAACTCCTCATGCTTGGCGTCGAGGTCGCCTAGTCGACCGTCGCCAAATACATGCGCAAGCATTCCGGACGGCCCAGCTAGAGTCGGAAGACGTTTCTTCGCAATCATGCCGATGGTATTACTGTGGCTGAGTCGTTGCCCAATCCATGGTCGGTAGCCTGCATTACCGCCAGGCTCAACTCTAGTTTTTGGTCGGGACAGGGGTCAGCCGCTCGACAATCGCCAGTGAATTAGGAGCACGAGCGCGCGGAGTGGAGATTGACCGCCCGACGCGGATCGTGGAATATCGAGCACATTCGGCTGCTCCGACTAAAACGAGCGGCAGATCGACGGGGGGAATCGGGGGCGTCATGCTTATCGACGTACGGGAAGGCTACGCCGAGTTCCGGGGCTATCAAACTTGGTTTCGGGTGACGGGTGACTTGCGGGCAAGCAAACCGCCGGTGGTGATTCTACACGGCGGTCCTGGCGCCGCGCATGATTATACCGATGCTTTCAAGCTGTTGGCGAACGGGGGCCGGGCCGTTGTTCAATACGACCAGCTTGGTTGCGGCCGCTCGACGCATCTGCCCGGCAAGCCAGCGACCTTCTGGACCGTCGAAATGTTCCTGGCCGAATTCAGCAACTTGGTGAAGCAGCTAGGCATCGCCTCGGCCTATCACGTCGTTGGCCAGTCCTGGGGCGGAATGCTCGGCGCCGAACACGGGGTGACGCGGCCAAAGGGCCTGCGCTCGCTCGTCATCGCCGATTCGCCGGCCTCGATGGAACTCTGGGTGAAGGAGGCCAACAAGCTGCGTCAGGCCTTGCCGCCGGCGGTGCAGGCGACGCTGTTGCGCCACGAAAAAGCGGGCACGACCGATACGGCCGAGTACACCGCAGCGGTGCAGGTTTTTTACGATCGCCATCTCTGCCGCCTGAAGCCGACGCCGGCCGAGATGACTCGCAGCTTCGCGCAGATCGCGGCCGATCCCACCGTCTATCACACCATGAACGGGCCCAGCGAATTCCATGTCGTCGGTACGCTCAAGAAGTGGAGCATCGTTGATAGGGTCAAGCGCATCAATGTGCCGACATTGTTGATTTCGGGCCGCCATGACGAGGCCACGCCGGCGGTGGTAAAGCCCTTCGCCGATGGCATCAAGGGCGCGCGCTGGGAAATATTCGAACATTCGAGTCACGTGCCGCATATCGAGGAAACTGAACGTTGCATGCAGGTGATCGGCGATTTTCTTGCCGCGCACGACAAGGGGTCACGCCGTGGTGGTCGGGCCCGGAAAAAAACCAAGGGAGGACGCAAATGAGTTCGACAAGAATGCGGCTGGCGGGCCTGGCGGTCGCTGGCACCCTATCGGCCTGGCTCTGCGGGCCGGCGGCGGCGGAGCTTGATCCGGCGCACAAGGGCGGCACCATGCGCCTGCTTGCGGTCAGTGCCGGCGGCACCATCGACCCGCATATCAACTACACCTTGGAATATTGGCAGCTCTATCAGTTCATCTATGACGGGTTGCTTGCCTTCAAGAAGGCGGAGGGCACGGCGGGCTTTGAGGTCGTGCCGGATCTGGCCGAGGCGCTGCCGGCGGTGAGTGCCGACGGCAAGAGCTACACCTTCAAGCTTCGTTCGGGCATCAAGTTCTCGAACGGCAACGAGGTGACGGTCAAGGACGTGGTCGCCTCGCTGCAACGCATCTTCAAGGTCTCAAGCCCGACGGCGGGTGGCTTCTACTCGGTCATCGTCGGCGCCGACAAGTGCCTGGCCGAGCCCGCGACCTGCACGCTCGAAGGCGGCGTTTCCGCCGACGAGGCGGCCGGGACCGTGACCATCAACCTGACCCAGCCCGATCCCGAGTTGTTCCAGAAGCTGGCCTTGCCGCATGCCTCCGTCCTGCCGGCCGATGCGCCTTCCAGCGACGCGGGCACGGCGCCGATCGCGGGTAGCGGCGCCTACATGATTGCCGCCTACGATCCCAACAAGCAGTTGAAGCTGGTCCGCAATCCGCATTTCAAGGTTTGGAGCGAAGAGGCCCAGCCGG
>Ga0315281_10002566_pt1 | contig 26880 bp, 22 predicted proteins | sample YL17G07_0_MG_FD_204540 | JGI IMG/M metagenome (GOLD analysis project Ga0315281, IMG submission 204540) | Sediment microbial communities from Yellowstone Lake, YNP, Wyoming, USA - YL17G07_0 | ecosystem: Environmental > Aquatic > Freshwater > Lake > Sediment | place: USA: Wyoming | collected...
TCACTGTATTGACTTTGACGGAGAAGAAAAGAATGAAATGAATTTAAATAAAAGGAGGATCAAAAGGCAGGAGCTAAACCAAGGACACTGTTATCGGAATCGTACCTGAAAACATTATCGCCGACATGAAGCAAGGGGACGTAGTTTCCGGTATTTTTTAAGCCCGGACCCGAAAAATCGCGGTGTTGCAATGTTTGGTTTGCCCGCATATTATACTTTTTGGTGGGCGTATCAATATCTCAATACAGACTGGATATGGGTCTACGATGTTCTTAAATGGTTAGTACATATTTTAAGCGTTTGGCTGGTATATCGATTCGCTTCTGATTATTTACAAAAAGATCGTGCTTTCCTGGCAGCGATTCTTTTTATTTTCAGTCCGGTCCATGAGACCACGACATACTGGTACATAACGAGCGACTATGTCCTCACCCCGGCGCTGATCATGTATGCTCATCACTTGATTCGTGAGAACAAAGTTGTCAAGGGCTTATCCTTCGGCACCCTGGGGGCCTTCATGACGTATGCCTCGCCACCCTATACCTTCGGTTTGTCGGTCATATTTCTTATGGAAAAAGCATACAAGAAAGCGGCCCTTTTTTTGTTGCCGGGAGTTTTGTATCTTATTTACTATTTCTCGATCTCGGCCTTATATCCTTCTCTGGAGGTAAAACTTGAGCACAGTTTGACCCTGGGTGCGCTGGCAAAGAATTATATAATGCAGGTTCTTACTTTCTTTGACTCGGCAGGAGGACCTTCTTTCTGGTTTAAAATCCGTTATGCAATCGGTTCAATCGGTTTGTTTTCCTCGTTGTTGGCTTTTATCGTTATTACATTCATGGTGGTGTACTTCCGGTCTGAACGAGGACGGATCTCGGTAAGCATGTTCTGGGGCCTGGTAGCGGTATTACTCCTGTCATTCGGAATGTTATCACTGACGGATCGTTACGGCCAGATGGCATTTAACCTGGGGAATCGGGTAACAGTTTACGGATCACTTCTCATTGCTTTTCTCATTGCGTCATTGCCCTTGAGTAAAAAATTATTAGCTGTAATCGCACTGGTTTTTATAATACCTATATTCGGCCTGTCTGACTATTGGAAGTCCTGGAATGAGCAACAAAAGACCATTATTCATGCAATACGAGCGAATCCCGAGCTCTCACACCTGAAAAAAGACGACATCCTGCTGGTTACGGGAAACATTTTCAGCCGGTTAGGTCCTTTTTCGCATATTGAATTTTTTAGTATGCCCTGGCTTGTGAACGACATATTCAGGGATACCGTCAAGTCAAATAACATCATGGCTTTGACTCCCTATGTCACCTTCGACGGAAAACGTCTGAATGATCTTAAATTTGGCGGATCGATTGCAATTACAGGGAATGTCTATCTCTATCAGAGTGAGAAAAATCAGCTAATTACTGTTTCTCCCGTGGAGTTGCCGGATATCCTTGCTAAACGACCACCAGAGGTAAGGCATTGGATTCAGTTGATTGGTGATGGGCCGATTCGCTCGGCCGTTTTAATGCTTAGTCCACGTTTAGATTACCTGTTTAAATGATTAAAATTGAACACCAGAAGGAAGCTACCGGCAAGGCAGGGTGGCTGGGCACTTATGCAAGGATTGGTGAGGAAATGTCGGATAGTTTTATCTTGACAGAGGTTGGCCGCAGCCATCAGAAACCCACCGAACCAGCGAAGCCATGCGGCATCGAATAGCCGCGAGATAAGGGGCAAACAACATCTATGCAAACGCTAAGGAATCAGCGCCCTCTGTTCCGCAACTTGTCGCATCTTTATTATTCCAGTTTCATTATCCGTAGAATTACTCAGGGAATACATTTTTTGTCCAATATACTTGCATTTGTTAAGTTTTATAAAAACATCAATGATAGCGGCTCTGCTGAAATAATAGCTCACAATCAATTCATACCCTATAAATGGACATCGAGATATCTTGCGCTCTTTTTTTCAACAAAGGAACGCATGATAATTATTGAAAATCACTATAAGTATATAAATACCCATCTTACAACGGAATGCATCTCCTTGCTCAGAGATGGAATTACTCTTTGGTCGAAAGTAAATAGTTCAGACACGGTTACCATTGTTTTGACAGTCCCCAGCAGCGAATTTATGTTGGAAGGGGAACTTGCCTTAGTATATTATTTCAATTCGTTAAGTCTTTTTAAAATTCATTTTACAATAGTTCAAGGGAAGATGTTCAATCTCCATACGGAACAAGTCATTTTTATTGGTGGTTCTCAGGGCCGGGGAGGCGCCTCAAGTCAAATGCGATATGCCGCCAAAACCAACAGCGAAATTCACCCGCCGACCATGTTGGTTATCGCTCTGCAATCTATAGGAGTCGCATTAAAAATAAGTACGATAGTAGGAATATCTTCACACGCTCAAGTCTCCGAAACAGTGCACACTCGATATCAAAGCCATTTATCAACTTATGATAACTTATGGGAAGCCAATGGAGGGGAATGGCGTAATCATTTTTATTTTTTATCCTCAATACCTCACGTGAAGCCCATCACGTTGGTTACCCGATGCCATCGATCTCGCGCAAATAAAAAACGAAAAATCAAAAACCTGATCATGACGGATATTATAGATGACTTTGCATCATACATTTGATATTAATTTTTGCGTAAAGTGAAAACTATAAATATGTGTTTGCGGTAAATAGTTTTATGAATCAAAAAAGAAAAATTTTATTTCTCGTTACGGAAGACTGGTATTTCTGGTCCCATCGCTTGCCCCTGGCACGCCAGGCGCGGCAAAAAGGATATTCGGTTATTGTGGCGACGCGGGTGCAGGCGCATGGCCAGCGGATCCTTGATGAAGGTTTTCAGCTTATTCCCATTGGAATGTTGCGCCGCAGTAAAAATCTTTTGAATGAATTCCGTTCGATTCTGGAGCTTATCCGTATTTATCGAACTGAGCGGCCGGATATTGTGCACCATGTGGCGCTTAAGCCGATAGTATATGGGTCCTTAGCAGCGCGTATTACAGGGGTCCCAAGGGTGGTCAATGCCCTGGCCGGTATGGGGTATGTGTTTACGACGGATAATTTCAAGACTAAATTGCTGCGACCGGTTATTAAGTTGTTTCTTAACGTATTATTTGACAGGCCGAATACAAGAATTATCCTGCAAAATCCCGACGACCGGGACATGCTGATAAAGGCAGGCATAGTCCGCGGCGAGCTTACCAGGCTTATCCGGGGATCCGGCGTTGATCCGCAGACCTATTTCCCCACCCCTGAGCCGGAGGGTATGTTGACGGTGGTCATGGCATCACGAATGTTGTGGGACAAGGGAATAAAAGAATTTGTTGATGCCGCCCATCTTCTCCGAGCGGAACAGGTCAATGCCCGTTTCGTCCTGGTTGGCGACAATGACGAGCATAACCCTGCCTCGGTTTCCACTGCGCAGCTTACAGCCTGGAACATGAGCGGCGATGTTGAATGGTGGGGTAAACACGACAATATGCCCTCAATTTTCGCTCAATCCCATATTATATGTCTTCCTTCTTACCGGGAAGGCGTGCCAAAGGTCCTTATTGAGGCAGCAGCCTGTGGCAGGCCGATTGTAACAACGAATGCGCCGGGTTGCCGTGAAATCGTGCGTGACACGGAAAACGGCTTTCTGGTGCCGATTAGGGACCATATCTCATTGGCGCACGCTTTGCGAAAACTGATAAACGAACCCTCATTACGAAAAAAAATGGGAGCGCGTGGCAGGGAAATAGTTCTTAATGAATTCACCGTCGATAAAGTGGTAGATGAGACCTTATCTTTGTATAGCGGCCTTTTTCAATGAAAACAGTAGTCATTACCGGCGCAACGGGATTCGTCGGCACAGCACTTTGTCATCGCATGCTTCAGGAAAAATGTTCGGTACGAGGAACGATTAGGACTGCACCTCAAGCAGCCAGCCTTCCGAAGGGAGTTGTTCCTGTTTTGATCAGTTCTATTGGCCCGAATACCGACTGGTCAGCAGCACTTGCAGGCGTTGATACCGTTGTCCACTTGGCGGCCCGGGTACACGTGATGAAAGATTCATCCGGAGACCCGCTCACTGCCTATCGCCTCGTGAATGTAGCGGGGACGGAAAAACTGGCACGACAGGCCGCAGCACATGGGGTACGGCGTCTGGTCTATCTTAGTTCGGTAAAAGTAAATGGCGAAGAAACGTCCGCCCCATATAAGGAAGAAGATTGTCCTGCTCCTCAAGACCCTTATGGCATCAGCAAATGGGAAGCGGAAGGGATTCTGCAAAGAATTGCCGCTGAGACCGGCCTTGAGGTGGTCATTATCCGCCCTCCACTTGTCTATGGACCCGGTGTAAAGGCCAATTTCCTCAAATTGCTGAAGTTTATTGATTTGGGTGTCCCGATGCCATTTTCCAGTATTGACAACCGTCGCAGCATGATCTATCTTGGCAACTTGATTGATGCGATCATCATCTGTGCAACACATCCGAAAGCAGCCGGTCAAATCTATTTGGTAAGCGACGGCGAAGACATGTCGACTCCATTGCTTATTCGACAAGTGGCAACAGCGCTGGGTCGCAGGGCGCGGCTCATCCCATTTCCCCCATCCTTAATGCGGATTTTAGGCAAACTGCTCGGGAAATCATCTGCAATCGATAGATTACTCAGTTCTCTTGTCGTGGATAATAATAAAATTAGACGCGAACTTGGCTGGAACCCGCCTTTTACCACGTCAAATGGACTGAAAGAAACAGCAGGGTGGTTTAAAAAACAATCATAATGTATTTGTATTTATACCTTATTAAGCAGTATTCACCCGGACGGTCATGAAAAGAACTTTTGACCTTATCATTTCATTATTATTACTGATGGTTCTCAGCCTGCCTCTGATTTTGATTGCCTTGCTCATAAAGGTTACATCAGAAGGGTCGGTGTTATATTGGTCAGACAGGGTAGGGACAAACAATGCCATCTTTCAGATGCCAAAATTTCGTACGATGAGAATTGCTACGCCTGCGGTGGCGACCCATCTTCTCGTGGATCCTGATCAATATTTAACCCCGGTAGGTAAATTGCTTCGCAAGTCAAGTTTGGATGAGTTACCACAGCTTTTCAGCATTATAAAAGGGGACATGAGCTTTGTCGGGCCGCGGCCAGCCTTGTTCAATCAGGAGGATCTCGTTTCTCTGAGATCGGCAAAAGGGATACAGGTCCTTATACCGGGGCTGACAGGATGGGCACAAATTAACGGCAGGGATGAGCTGCCGATACCTGTTAAGGTTGAGTTCGATGAATATTATCTCAAGCATCGCTCTTTCTGGTTTGATATAAAAATACTATTTATGACTTTCATCAAGGTCGTAAGGAGTGAAGGGGTGAAACACTGAATTGAATGTTGAAAAATAGAACAAATGGTGCAATCGAACCGATCAGGTGATCTGAATCGTATGACAGTAACGAAACAAGCCCTGCAAGCTTCTTTTCCCTTCTGTTTTACCTGCGGTCTTCCGCGTATGCCTCGTGTCCTCTCTAGTACTTCTTCTGAACTCAAAACTAAGAATTAAGAACGCAAAATTGATCCATCGTAGGTGAATATTCCCTTTACACCTGCGCCGTGTTGTTGTATAGTATCAACATATTCAAAATAACCATTAATAATTGAGGGATTAACATAGTTCAAAGCTGAGTAGAAAGTTTTCATTAAGATAAAATGCGTCTTATGGAAACAAATTAAATAGTTTTTTGTTTTTTTATAACTGATTTTCACTGTGCATTTTATAATTTAGACTTGTCCGGGGGTAGGGTCCCGTCAATTGGGGATACCCCAAAAATACCCCATCGAAAGTGTTTACATCCTGATAGTTTTCTGATATGTTATCAATTCCCAGGAAGTATTATTATTGAAAATTACCCTGAAAGAATCCAAGATTAACTGTTTAATAGCGAGGAAGGTATCACATGTTATCAAGAATTAGCCAATTTTCCAAGCAGCTGTTGGTTTTTTTCGTTGATTCTGTCCTTATTATTTTATCATTGTTCCTTGCTTATATACTTCGTTTCAACACGCTGGATCTCAGTGCACACCTCGGTGAGATACTTGCCATCCTCCCGTTCATCCTTCTGATACGCCTCGGTGTTTTTGTGACTATGGGACTTTACCGGGGTATGTGGCGTTTCTCGGGGATCCACGATCTTGTCACCCTTATCAAGGCCGTCAGCCTCAGTTCAGGCCTTTCCATGGCATCGTTCTTTTTGTTTTACCGCTTGGTGGATTATCCACGCTCGGTTTTCGTCATTGACTGGTTTGTCATTTTGGTTTTCGTAGGTGGCACCCGTTTTGCGTACAGGCTTTACCACGAAGGGTGGCACCAACCGGAGAACAGCATAAAAAGCCCGGCAAAAAACGTACTCATAGTTGGCGCCGGGAGGGGAGGAGAAGTTATCCTCCGCGAGATGCTTGCCAACAGTCGTCATCGTCTCAGTTACTCACCTGTCGGATTCGTGGATGACAATAGAAAGAAACGGAATATGACCATCCACGGCTTCAAGGTGCTTGGCAATACCCGCGATATCCCGGATCTTATCAAAAAATACGATATAAAAGAAGTTATTCTGGCGATTCCTGCTGCTTCAAGTGCCGCCAAAAGACGAATTTTGCTGACCTGCAAAAGTGCCGGGGTAAAGACAAAAACACTGCCGGCAGTGATTGAACTTTTAAACGGATCGGCAAAGGTAAGCATGCTGCGTGAATTCCAAATTGAAGACCTTCTCGGTAGAGAACCGGCAAAACTCGACACCGCCTCGATCAGAAAATATCTGCGGGACAAAACCGTCATGATCACGGGCGCCGGTGGCTCTATCGGATCGGAACTCTGCCGCCAGGTGGCCCAGTTTTCTCCAAAGCGGCTCGTATTGTTCGAGAGGTCGGAATTCAATCTTTATCAGATCCATATGAATCTTCTTGAGCAGTTCCCCGGCTTGAAGATCCATGCGATAATCGGCGATATCTTAAATCAGCCCCGCGTTGAACAGACTCTCGCCAAGTTCATGCCGGAAGTTGTTTTTCACGCGGCTGCCTATAAGCACGTTCCTCTCATGGAAATGAACCCCATTGAAGCGCTTCAAAACAACGTCCGGGGAACGTCCATCATCGCGCACTGTTCACATGTTTACGGGGTGCGAAAGTTTGTCATGGTTTCCACAGACAAAGCCGTGCGCCCCACGAATATTATGGGGGTGAGCAAACGAGTCGCAGAACTGATCTGTCAGGGGATAGGGAGTAATAGCAAGACCCAATTTGTGACTGTTCGATTTGGTAATGTTCTGAACAGCGTGGGAAGTGTGATACCTCTCTTTAAGCGCCAAATTGAAAAAGGCGGGCCGATCACGGTTACCCATCCGGAGATTTACCGTTATTTTATGACCATTCCAGAGTCGGTCCAGCTCATTATGCAGGCCGGTGCAATGGGAAAAGGCGGGGAACTGTTTCTTCTTGACATGGGCGAGCCGGTCAAAATTGTCGAACTTGCGCGCGATATGATCTCCCTCTCCGGTCTTGAGCCTGACAAGGATATTAAAATCGTATACACTGGCCTGAGGCCTGGTGAAAAACTGTATGAAGAACTCCTGACCTCAGGAGAAGAGATCAAATCCACCCTTCATGAGAAGATCAAGGTCGCCGAATCGGAATGTATCGATTGGCCTGTGCTGATCAATAATGTTGAGACGCTTATGGACTCACTTCAGGGAGGGTTCTCCCGGGATGTTTTGCAGAAAATAAAAGATATCGTCCCGGAGTTTCAGCCGGAAAACGGCGGCCCCGCAACACCTACACCGTCATTTCATAATAATAATTATGAAATCTCACAAATGCCTGTTGAACAGCCTTTCCCTCAGACATCACATCACAATAAAAAGTCGGAAATCTATCTACGTGATACTAATGATACCAAAGATCAGCTGTAAGTCGCCCTGCCTTATTAGTGCCATTTGCGATTAGAGGTTTTACCTGATTTTGCCATTTCTTCCAGCATGAATTCAGCACGCCAGGCCTTCTAGAGAGACGTGGGGGCGAACCTGATTGTAATTGATACGCCATCCCCTAAGATCTTTCCGGCCTGAAACAACCTCCCGTTGCTTTCTAAAACCATCCATTTCAGTCTTTCTGTATAGGTATGAATAGAGCATTTCTCTTTTGGCTTGACACACACAATAATTGGTTGCTTTTATTCATACTTTTTGGTATATTCATGGCTCTATCGCTCGTAAGAATTAATAAGTAGTTCTGCTTTTCATCAGCAGTGTACATTCAGGAAGCACCTAAGCTAGAGTGCGTATCAAAACCTATTGCACCGCAAACGGCGGAATTCAACAAAAAGTGAGGTCAATTTTCCTTGAAAAGAATTTTATGCTTAGTAGTGGGTTATCTTGTCTTGATATTTGCGTGTAATAGTGCTGTTTTCGCGCAAGTCGTCGTAGATAGTTCGCTAGTATCTAGTATTACCTCCAGCTTAAAACAAGGACAACAACAAAATGGTACTCAGGCTTTGGGCTTGGGTATTGTTCAAGAAATGGAAAAAGTCGATCCTCAAGCTTCTCAAGCTTTTTCATCTGCAATAAATAAGGGAGATTTTGATACTGCTGGTAAAATATATAAGGAATTCCGACAAACGCACCAGGAAGAGCTAGGACTTGACACAAGGGGCATGGATGCCGAGACAGCTGGGAGCATTAATAGCGCGATCTCAACAGGTGATTATAAATCAGCTCGGAAAATTTACAACAAATTCCTCAAGTCGATGAATATAAAAACCCGGCTTGGCATTGGCAATTTAGATGAAGCAACTGGGGAATTCAATCAACCGTCATTGCTTGAAAGTGTACTTTCCGGCGACTTCCCCAAGGATATTGTTTCAACTCCTCTTCAACAATTCGGATATGCAACTTTCTACAAGTACGCCTCCAGATTCACCTCCCCTGAAAATACGCCAGTAGGCCCGGATTATATCATGGGTCCCGGCGATAATTTCACCGTAACCTTATGGGGTACGACAGAAGGAATCTATAAGTTGATTGTAACCAAAGAAGGTAACGTGACGTTGCCTAAGGTGGGAGTTGTCTCCATTGCAGGATTAAGATTTAGTGAACTGGAAAATGCGCTGCGGCGTCATCTTTCCCGCTATTATTCCAATTTCAACATAAATGTTTCTATTGGAAAACTCAAGACCATTACCCTTTACGTGGTGGGTGAAGTAGCGAATCCCGGCAGTTATGTCGCAAGTTCGCTTACAACTGCCTATGGAGCCTTATTCTTAGCTGGAGGACCGACTAAACAAGGTACAATGCGTAAAATCCAGGTTATGCGCGCCGGAAAAGTAATGAGAACCCTGGATATGTATGACTTCCTGCTTAAAGGAGACAGAACGCAGGACATTAGACTTCAGCACGATGACACTATTTTCGTACCGATTATCGGGCCGGTGGCCGGGGTGGCTGGCTCGATTCATCGTCCCGCAATTTACGAATTTAAAAAAGGGGAAACCGTTGAAGACCTTATCCGTACTGCCGGTGGTTTGTTGCCGATTGGCGCGGTAAACAGGGTTCAGCTTTATCGTTTTGTAGATAACCATAAAAAAATTGTACTTGATATTGTGCCTGCCGCCGTTCCTGTTGACCGCAAAAAGAATGGGCATGATACTGCAGATGAATTGCTGGAAAAAGCCCAGAATATGGACTTGATTAACATCATGCCTATAAACGATAGCGTATGGGAGAGCGTCAATCTTCAGGGTGAGGTGAGAGATCCAGGTGAATATCAATGGAGGCCAAATCTGAGACTGAAAGAAGTGCTTTTGCTTGGGCAACTTCTTCCTACCGCTGACCCGCTCAGGGCTGAGATCGTTCGATTGACTGACGATCATAAGAGTCGCAATTTTATAGCCATCAACTTAGCCGATGTTCTGTCGGGAGATGAATCAAAGAATATTTTTCTTCAACCTAAAGATCAAATCACCATTTACGACGTAAGCAGAAAAGCGGAAAAGGTCAATATAACCGGAGAAGTCGTCAGCCCTGGAGAATATATAATTTACAAGGACGAAAGGTTGAGCGATCTCTTGAAAAGGGTAGGGGGCCTTAGAAATGAAGCATTCACCTACGGTGCCGTATTTAAGCGAAAAAATGTAAAAAATGCTGAGGCCAAAAATCTATCGGTATTTATAAATAAGATGCAGCAGCAAGCTTATGTTACAGCCGCCAAGGGATCAACTGGAACGTTGAGTTCTGACCAGGCGGGTTCTTATTCAAATGAGATGTCTATGAATACAAGCATGATCAGCAACATGAAAACTGCGCTTGCGCAATTAGAAGGAAGAATAGCGATTAATATTGATTCCGACATAAAAAAATGGGAAGGGACCAAGGATGATTTGTATCTTCAGGATGGTGACAGTCTTTTTATCCCCAAGCGTCCACAAGAAATCACGGTCTTAGGTGAGGTTAATAATCCGGGAGCGCAGGTATTTATTCCTGGTTTTCAGGTTCGTGATTATCTAAATCAAGCTGGAGGCGCAACCAATAACGCCGACGCGGGAAATATCTATGTGATAAAAGCAAACGGGTTTGCAATAAGTGATAGTACACCTTCTGTTGGAAACATAAAAAAAGAAATTCTTAATGTCGGTGATACTGTTTTTGTACCCCAACAATTAGAGCGGAATGTTGCTTTGAGGATGTTTGCAAATATCCTTGATATCTTGTTTAAAACGGCAGTCATATTTGCGACTATTTCGGTAATGCATCTATAGTTATTTAAACATAGCCTACGGGGTTGTCCTAGCCAAGATAGTAAAGATTTTGTTGACTGTGACATCCCAGAAGCTAACATGACCATTACTCTAAACAATAATATTTATTAATTTAAAGGAACAATTATGCAAGAACAAGAAGCTGATGAGGAAATAAACCTGATACCGTACCTAAAGACGGCTTGGAACGGAGTTTTGCGAATAAAATGGTTTTTGATCGCACTCATTATAATATCAATGGTCATAACGTCTGTCGTAAGTGCGCGACTGACCAAGTATTATAGAGCTGAAGCCGTATTTGTAACGACCGGATCAGAAGCCGGCGGGCTTGGAGCACTAGCTGGAATTTTTGGAGGTAGCGCCAGTAGTTCTTCTGATAATCTCATGGTATTCTTAACCAGCAGAACCACCGCTGAAAATGTCGTCAGTAGATTAAACTTAATGAAAATATTTTATAGAAATGCCTGGGATGAAACTACGGGAACATGGAAAAATCCCAATAACCCTCCGCAACTGGCAGATGCTGCAATGAATCTTAAAGGTATTACCACGTTTAAGAAGAATAAAGATGGCTCATACTTAATTCGTGTTGAGTGGAAAGATCCAGTACTCGTAGCAGACATCGCAAATCACTATGTCATTGCCCTTACTGATTCACTCAATAATAATGCTGTTAATACAACTATCCGCGTAGTAGACAAAGCGCTGCCTGCTGCGGGCCCTTACACGCCTGATGTAGATAAAAATGTGAAGATTGCCGGAGTGATTAGTCTTTTGGCAGGAATATTTGTTGCGTATGTTATTGAAAGCCGTCGTGAGAAAAAACATAGTGCATGAACATGAAAAAGAACTTACTTTAAAAAGAAAACTCCACTACGTTCTACTTTGTGCCTGCTGTAGTCTCATCTCAATCATTTTCCACCCTGCTTTTGTTGTTGCCGAAGATAACGAATTAGTTAACCATCCAGTCAATTTGTCGGGCCTTACCGGTCTTTTGTTCACTGCCGCGCCTTATACGATTTCGCCTGGAACCGTGGAGGCCGGTATTTCCGTCCTTTCTGAAAACAGCGTCAGGCCTGATTACACAATCACCGAATATCCTTTCAGCGTAACTGTTGGCATGTCGAATAACTCAGAACTTGCACTAAAAAGTTCATATTTTACCATCACGGAAGGTCCTACTGGCACGAACGTTATCACACGTGAAACCGGAGACATTGAACTGTCTTACAAGTGGGATTTCCTTCCCCAGACGGAAGCCTCAATGCGTCCTGCTGTTGCACTGATCGTCACAGGGATCGCACCAACGGGGGAAAATAGCGATTTGAAAATAGTCGCGGTTTCTCATTGGGGCATGCGCATAGGCATTGCAACCGGGACTGAGGTAAGTTGGAAGGACCATACTCTTGGAATCTATGCCGACGGTCAAATCGCGGGACAGGACCTCACGGAAAATCGTCTCATGGACCTGTACGGCATTTTTAACGCGGGACTCATTTTCCCAATCAGCAAGTATCAAAACCTTCAGATGTTTATGGAGTATTCACTTGTATCGGGGAAGGACAAACTATCCCTGAATGGAAGCGACTATACAGCATTGACCTACGGATTGAGATTGGTAAACGATCGCTTTAACCTGACCATAGGAACACAGTTTATGCGTAAGAAAATCGAGGGGTATGATAGTTCCGGCAGGGTAATAGGATTGCTGAGCCGGAAGTTTTAGATGCTCATGCAGATATAAATAAATATAATAAATCAATGCTATATTGCATTAATTATATGAATAACATTAGATTTATACATTGTCCGATAATGTATATTATGTCAAATCACAGATGTTCACTCCTTATCTCATGATATTCTCCATTAATTCCCTTTTCCCGGTCTGTCTCTATTGTTTTTCTATCGTGTTTTAATACCATTTGCGCAAATCGTTTCCTTATTATCAATCCGTTGTCTGATTTTTTTCAAGTTGTACTGATATTTTGCACTTTCAAAGCTCCATGACGATGGATGCCATAGATGAAATACTATCGCAAGGCCTCTCACTGATCTGACCTGTTTACCCTGGTTCAATACCCTGATCCCCAGATCGTTGTCCTCTAGAGATCCGTCCAAAAAGTCCTCGTCACATCCGTTAATATCGATAAAAAGCTGCTTAGAGAGACTGAAATTGCATCCCCAGACACCATCATCAGGTATAAAATTCCGGTGCATTAAACTCCTCAGCAACGGGTTCCTGATCTGGAACGCTTCCTCGACCTTTCGTGATCTTCCCTTCCGTGACGAATCAAGCAAAAGCCTCAGGTTCAGAGCATTCAAAATTGTGCCTTCGTGAAGCAATTGTTCGGTCAATTGCCTGCCAAGATCGACTCGCTTGCCGCTCAAAATGGTGGAAGGGTCGCTGTGTTCGACATGGGCCCTCAGAAAATGACGATGAGCCATGCAATCGCCATCAATAAAGACCAGGTAATCTCCAGTTGACTGCCGCACTGTCTCGTTCAGGATCTTCGGTTTTCTGAACCCGATGTCCTCCTGCCATACGTGCTTAATCGGGAATGCGTCCTTGAGCGTTTGTTGCATCTCCAACACAGTGTCACGTGTTTCTGATGTGCTTCCATCATCGGCGATGAGTACTTCTGAAGGCGGCATACTCTGGCGTGCCAGGCTCAGGAGCGAGAGTTTGAGCGCCTGTGGACGGTTATAAGTTGGTACAATAACGGATAGATTCATGCTTCTACCTCTTCAGTAAAGTGTCTTCACAAAAATGTCTTCACGCGGCCCATCAAGCATCAGTAAGTCTCTTCCCTTATTTTTCCCATCCCCCGATTTTTCCCGCATGATAAGAGCTCCGGACGAGTGGTCCTGCAACGACGTGTCGGAAACCAAGAGCAAGAGCTTGATCCCGCATTGAGGAAAACTCATCAGGATGATAATACTTTTTTACGGGTATGTGGTTTTTGTCCGGCTGAAGATACTGGCCGATCGTAAGGATCGAACACCCGTTCATTTTGATTTCCTTGAAGACGGAAAGGACCTCATCAGAGGTTTCTCCTAACCCGAGGATGAGCCCCGTTTTTGTTACCGCTCCATGTGCATGAGCGCGTGCCAGCAATTCCAAAGAACGCTTGTAATTCGCCTGTGGCCTGACTTGCTGATAGAGAGAAGGCACCGTCTCAAGATTGTGATTCAAAACATCCGGTGAGCTGTTTAAAACGGTGTTGAGTGCTGCCTCGGATCCTTGAAAATCCGGAATCAGCACTTCAATACGGCATTGAGGCGACTGTGCGCGAATTTCCCGTATTGTCGCTGCAAAGATCGAAGCCCCGCCATCAGGCAGGTCGTCCCGTGTTACTGAAGTAATAACCGCGTATTTCAGCTTCAGGGCTCCGACGGCATGAGCTACCCGGTTAGGCTCATCGATATCTAGATCCACCGGCGTTCCCTTTGGTACATTGCAAAACCTGCAACCTCTCGTGCAGAGATTGCCGAGAATCAGGAATGTCGCGGCGCCATCGCGCCAGCACTCCGCTTTGTTCGGGCACGCTGCGCTCTGGCAAACGGTATGGAGGTTGTTGTCCGATACTAAACGTTCAAGACCATGCGACCGCTCATTTGACGCAAGGCTGATTTTGAACCAGGGCGGCAATCGTACGCTCCGGAAATCCTGTACGGGTTGATTTGCCATCACACCTTCTCTTTTAGCGCGTTCGCGATTACCTGATCAATGGTGTCTACGAAAATGAACTCCATTTCTTTGCGTAAATCCTCGGGCACATCTTCTATATCATTTTTATTCTTTTCCGGCAAAATTACTGTCTTGATGCCCGCGCGTTTAGCAGCGAGCACCTTCTCCTTCACCCCGCCGATTGGCATGACTTTGCCGCGAAGCGTGATCTCTCCGGTCATGGCAAGATCATTTTTAACCAGCCTGCCGGTGAGCATGGACACGATCGCCGTGGTCATGGTAACGCCGGCAGACGGACCATCTTTGGGGATTGCGCCGGCCGGCACATGGATGTGGATATCGCTCTTCTCGTAGAAATCTTTGTTTATGCCGAAGGACTCCGCCTGTGAACGCACATAGGAAAGCGCGGCTTGGGCTGATTCCTTCATAACGTCGCCAAGCTGGCCTGTGAGGATCAGCTGCTTATTTCCCGGCATCTGCGTTGCTTCGACAAAAAGTATCTCCCCTCCCGCCGGCGTCCAGGCAAGGCCCGTGACCACACCCGGCCGGTCGATCATGATCGCTGTTTCAGCAAAAAATTTCGGCCTCCCCAGGTACTCATTCAAGTCCTCCGCTTTGACGGTGATGGGAGCAGGTTTGCCTTCTGCCACAACCTTCGCCACCTTACGACAGACATTCGCGATTTCGCGTTCCAGGTTCCGGACACCCGCTTCGCGGGTGTAATCCTTGATGATCCCCCTGAGCGCCTCGTCCTGGATCACGATCTCTTCGATCCTCAGCGCATTTGCCTTGATCTCTTTGGGGATCAGGTATTTTTGCGCAATGTTCATTTTTTCGTGCTCCGTATACCCCGGTAGCTGGAGCACTTCCATCCGGTCCAGGAGCGGCGGCGGTATCGTTCCGAGCTGGTTTGCCGTGGTGATGAACATGACCTTCGAAAGGTCAAAAGGAACATCGAGATAATTGTCCCGGAAATCTTTATTCTGCTCCGGATCGAGGACTTCGAGGAGCGCCGATGAAGGGTCGCCTCGCCAGTCCGAGCCGATTTTATCCACCTCATCGAGCATGATCACCGGATCTCTTGTTTCGACCCGCTTAAGCGCCTGGATGATCCTGCCCGGCATGGCGCCGATATAGGTCCGGCGATGGCCGCGGATCTCCGCCTCATCATGGAGTCCGCCTAAAGACTGGCGCATGAACTTTCTGCCCAGAGCGCGTGCAATGGACTGGCCGAGTGAGGTCTTGCCCACGCCTGGAGGACCTACAAAACAGAGGATGGGTTCGCGCGTCTTGATCCCCTCCTCGGTTCCTCGCTCTTCACCGAGCTTCTTTACGGACAAGTATTCCAAAATGCGGTTTTTGACCTTTTCGAGGCCATAATGGTCTTCGTCAAGCGTTTCCTTTGCCTTGGCAATGTCGATCGGCGTGGCCGAGGTTTTGTTCCAGGGAAGGTTCGTCATCCACTCAAGGTACGTCCGGATAACCGAATATTCGGGCGACGAGCCTGAGAGCTTTTCCATGCGGCTGAGCTCCCGTTTGGCCTCTTTTTCGGCCTCCGGTGTCATCTTTGCCTGTTCGATCTTCTCCCGAAGGATCTTGATCTCCGCACCGTCATCCGATTCTTCGCCAAGCTCCTTGCGGATTGCCGATAGCTGTTGCCGGAGCAGGTACTCGCGCTCCGCTTTCTGCATCTGGTCCTTGGCTTGTCCCTGGATTTTTCTGCCGAGTTCGAGAACTTCGACCTCACGGTTCAGATACTGCATAAGCTTGTTCAGTTTGTCGGATACCACGTCGGTCTCGAGAATCTCCTGACGCTGCGCGAGGTCAAGCCGAATGTTTGTCGCAATAAGGTAGGCAAGCTGACGCGGGTCTTCGATGTTGAGCGCGGCGGACGACAACTCTTCAGGCATGTTCGGTGTGAGCGACACCATCTTCTGGAACAGCTCCGACACGCCGCGCATCAGCGCATCGAGCTGCACGGACTTCTCTGTCCGGTCGGCCAACGCCTTGACCCTGGCCTTGAAATAAGGCTCGTTCTGCACCAGTTCCAGGATGCCTATGCGCTCAATGCCCTGCACCAGCAGCCGGAGGGTGCCGTCGGGAACTTTCACCATCTGGAGGATCCTCGCCATGGTGCCTACGGTGTAGATATCCGTGATCCCCGCCACTTCAATCTCCACTTTTTTCTGGGCAGTCAACGCGAGGATTTTATCTCCCACGGTAACATCATTGATGAGCTTCACGGATTTTTCCTTGCCGATCACCAGCGGGTAGACCGTCAGCGGATATACTACCGTGTCCTTGAGAGGCAGCAGCGGGAGTTCAGCTGGAACCGGCGGTGTTTTTTCTGTTCCAAGTTCACTATTTTCCATGGATTCGCTCCTGGTTTTTTTTAGTAAGAATTTTTGCAGCAGTTTCTGTATATTCAAGGTACCATCCCTGTTTATCAATCAAGTTTCTGAAATATTATTTTTAACAATCCGTTCTGATATTCCACCGACACATTCTCGTGGTCGACCGGCGTATGGATGACAATCTCGGACCTGAAATCTCCGTATTTGATTCCCAACTGGTGGCAGGCGTTCATATCGATGACCGGTTGTTCACGCCGCCCTTCTACGACCAGCAGGTCGCTGAACAGTGTAATAACGATATCGTCTTTCTCCACACCCGCCAGCTCGATCATTACAATGAGCTCGTCAGGCGATTCATAAATGTCCGTAGGCGGCCGCCATGCGATCGTTGTGTGTAAGGGCCATGACCCGAATGATTCCCAGACACCTTGAAAAGCCGTGTCAGGACGAATTCTTCGTGTATACTTATAGGCAAGATACCGGTAACGCACGTTGAATGTCTCCTTTCGCTAAATCAAGAGTACATTAAGTATTATAGCGCTTTAGAAAAATAAATAACATCGAAAAATATCTTTAACTTGTTACTCCCGTTGATGAGCCTGAGCAAAAATTTATCACAATTGTTAACGAATGGCGCAACACTTATTTTTTTCTCGACATGGCCGACTTTTTCATATATAGTTAAATTTAATCATTTCATTAATCAATCTAATAGTCAGTAATTTCATAAAAAGCGCATTCTCTCTCAATTCCGGATGAACCCTTGCTCCCGATTGCGGTCGGGACATGATGATATTTTGTTAAAAATCATAAGGAGGAGCTGACATGGGAGTATCAAGACGCGAGTTTATGAAACTGTCAGGAAGCACCGTCTTACTGGGATCTCTGGGCGTCACTCTTGATCCTGCTGCCGCGGCCGCGGAGGAACTCAAGATCAAGGGCGCCAAGGAAACAAAAACGATTTGTCCCTACTGCGCCGTGGGCTGCGGCATCATAGTCCACACAAAGGACGGGAAGGTCGTGAATACCGAGGGCGACCCCAATCATCCCATCAGCGAGGGCACGCTCTGCTCGAAAGGATCATCGCTGTATCAGATCATCAATAACCCCCTCCGGCTCACCAAACCAAAATATCGCGCTGCAGGCGCAGCGGAATTCAAGGAAGTGGAGTGGGATTGGGCCCTCGACGAGATCGCCAAGCGGGTAAAGGACACGCGCGACAGGACATTCAAATTCACCTCCAAATCCAAGATCAAGGAAAAAGCCGCTGACGGCACGGAAACGACGGTTGAGAAGGACTTTGTGGTCAACAGAACCGATGGCATCGCCCATGTGGGAAGCGCGGCCCTGGACAATGAAGAATGCTACATGCTTCAAAAAATGCTCCGGTCCTGGGGCCTGGTCTACCTGGAACATCAGGCGCGCATTTGACACTCCGCAACTGTAGCGGCTCTGGGAGAGTCGTTCGGGCGCGGTGCAATGACAAATCACTGGATCGATATCAAGAATGCCGATGTAATCCTCGTCATGGGGAGCAACCCTGCATCAAACCACCCCATTTCCATGAAATGGGTGATGAAAGCAAAAGAAAAAGGCGCTAAACTCATCGTCGTGGACCCCCGCTTCACGCAGACCGCTGCCAAGGCTGATGTATACGCGGCCATGCGCTCCGGCACGGACATTGCCTTCCTCGGCGGGATGATCAAATACATCATTGACAACAATCTCATTTTTCCCGAATATGTGACCAAATACACTAATGCCCCGTTCCTCCTTAATCCCGATTTCAGGGGTCCTGCCGATTTGAAAGGCCTGTATTCCGGCTACGATGAAAAGACGAAAAAATACGATAAAAAGACCTGGTCGTTCCAGATGGACGAAAAAGGAATCCCGAAGAAGGATCCGACGCTCAAGGATCCCAACTGCGTGTATCAGCAGTTGAAAAAACATTACTCCCGCTACACCCTCGACAAGGTTTCGAGCATCACCGGTACTCCAAAGGAGAAACTGTTCGAGGTCTACAAACTCTACGCCTCAACAGGCAAGCCGAACCGCGTCGGGACCGAACTCTATGCCATGGGCTGGACCCAGCACACCGTCGGCACCCAGAACATCCGGGCCATGACCATCGTCCAGCTTCTGCTGGGCAACATGGGAATGGCGGGCGGCGGCATCAATGCCCTGCGCGGAGAGAGCAATGTCCAGGGCTCGACGGACCACGGACTCTTGTTCAATGTTCTTCCGGGTTACCTGCCGACACCCTCGGCTGCGGTCACCACTCTCCCCGCCTACATCGAAAAATTCACGCCCAAGACCAAAGAACCGAAAAGCGTAAACTGGTGGGCCAACCGGGGCAAGTACATCACCAGCTACCTCAAGGCCATTTATGGTGACAAGGCGAAAAAAGAGAACGATTTCGGATATTCCTGGCTGCCCAAAGTCGATGAAGGCCAGAACGCATCGTGGCTCATGCTTTTCGACCAGATGCACGAAGGCAAGTTCGAAGGGTTCTTCGCCTGGGGCCAGAACCCGGCCTGTTCCGGCGCAAATTCGAACAAGACTAGGGCTGCCCTTGCCAAGCTCAAGTGGATGGTGAACATCAATCTCTTTGACAACGAGACCGGGTCGTTCTGGAAAGGCCCGGGCATGAACCCGAAAGACATTCAGACCGAGGTTTTTCTGCTCCCCGCGGCTTCTTCAGTGGAAAAGGAAGGCAGCCTTTCGAACTCCGGCAGGTGGGCACAGTGGCGATACAAGGCCATTGAACCGATCGGCCAGTCCAAGCCGGATTCGGAGATCATGAATGAGCTGTACTTCAGGGTGAAGAACCTGTACAAAAAGCAGGGAGGCAAATTCCCCGAGCCTATTTTGAACCTGACATGGAACTATGGGGAAAAGGACGCTCTCGGCAAGGTCAAGCACGTCAACGTGCATAATGTCGCCAAAGAGATCAACGGCTACTATCTTGAGGATGTTTACGATAAGACCGTGAATCCTCCCAAGCTGCTCGGGAAAAAAGGCGACCTCTGCGCTTCCTTCGTCCATTTGCAGGCTGACGGCTCGACCTCCTGCGGTTGCTGGATCTACTCTCAAAGCTACACTCAGAAAGAGGGTAAAATCATCAATATGATGGCAAGGAGAGGCAAAACCGATCCCACGGGACTCGGTTTGTACCCTGAATGGGCCTGGGCCTGGCCGGTCAACAGACGGGTCATATACAACCGCGCATCCGTGGACCCGAGCGGCAAACCATGGGACCCGAAACGTGCCGTCCTCAAATGGGATGCAGCCAAGGTAGATCCCGTCAGCAAGAAGCCCGGAATGTGGGTGGGCGATGTGCCTGATGGTCCTGCACCACCCATGGCTTCGGAAAAGGGCAAATTACCCTTTATTATGATGGCGACCGGTGTCGGAGCCCTTTTCGGTCCCGGACTTGCCGATGGCCCCTTCCCCGAACACTATGAGGCACTTGAATGCCCCCTTGAGGAAAACTCAATGTCTAAACAGCGGATTAATCCAACGATAAAGCTGTTTGGTGACAAATCAGATGCCTACTTCTCCTGTGATACCCGGTATCCCTTCGTCGCAACAACCTACCGGACCTCGGAGCACTGGCAGACCGGCGTTATGACACGGCATGAGCCCTGGCAGCTGGAAATGCAGCCGCAGCAGTTTGTGGAAATGAGCGAAGAGCTGGCAAAGGAAAAGAATATCGCGAATGGAGACAAGGTGATGGTGAAATCAGGCCGCGGCGAGATCTGGGCCATTGCCATGGTCACCAGCCGGTTTAAACCCTTCAAAATAGCCGGCTCAACGGTCCACCAGGTCGGGCTCCCCTGGTGTTTCGGCTGGCAATATCCCGTGGGCGGCGGAGGCGGCGACAGCGCGAACCTGTTGACGCCGACAGTCGGTGATGCCAATACCATGATACCCGAATCCAAGGCCTTTATGGTCAACATCGTGAAGGCATAGGGGGAAGATAATGACGACAAAAACTAATAGAAAAGCATTGCTCGTCTCTCCGGAGCTTTGTATCGGGTGCAGGGGCTGCCAGACCGCATGCAAAAGCTGGAACCAGCTGCCCGGCCAGTCCACAAAAAATACGGGTTCCATGCAGAATCCGCCCGACATATCCGCTTCGGCATTCAATATCATCCGTTTCAGCGAGGTACCGTCCCAGGCCAATGCGGTACGCTGGCTTTTTGTCAGCCGCAGATGTATGCACTGCGATGATGCGGGGTGTATGAAGATTTGTCCTGCTCCGGGCGCGCTTTACAAGACCCCGGAAGGTGCGGTGGCGTTCAATAAGGACAAATGCATCGGCTGCAAGCTCTGCGCAGCCGGATGCCCATTCGATGTGCCGAGGTATGACGCGAAGGACAAAATCGGCAAATGCGATCTCTGCGCCGGCAGGATAGCCGAGGGGCTGTCCCCTGCCTGCGCAAAGACCTGTCCCACGGGCGCGCTCAAGTTCGGCGACCGGTCAGACTTGATTACACTGGCCCAAAAAGCGGGTTACGGAAAGCTGTACGGAGAAGCGGACCTCGGCGGACTCGGCGCCCTCTATGCCTTTAAAGACCCTCCGAAGCTCTACGGCATGAATGATTCCCCGGCCATTCCTGAGAGTGTCATTTTCTGGCACAAGGTGCTTAAGCCCCTTTCCGTTATAGGCCTTGGCGGCGTAGTGGCGGGCGCCCTCATTCACTATGCCACCGTAGGACCGCACAAAGATGACGAGGAGGTAAAAAAGTCATGAGCGAGATGGTGAGAAAAGCGAGCATCGAGGAGATCGTCAACCACTGGATCATGGCCGTCAGTTGCCTGATTCTGATCATAACCGGTTATGGCTTTTTGTTCAAACTCGAGCAGGTCTATGCGCTCTTCGGCAGCAATGCAACGATGAAACTCATGCACAACTGGGCGGGCGTGATTTTTATCGTATCCCTGTTCGCCACGATGTTCAATTATCTCCGGGAAGCACTGACCTATGATTCCGATGATTGGGCATGGATCAAGATGGGCGGAGGGTACCTTACCAGGCAAAAAGTAAAAGCCCCGCCCATGGGGAAATTGAACACGGGGCAGAAGTTATATTATCTCGCTATCCTCGCAGCGGGAATAGTCATAGCAGCATCGGGTTTCTCCATCTGGCTTGTGACGGGGACAAGGACACTCACACTCCTTTCGCACCTGACGCATAACCTTGCTTTCATCTTGTTCATTGTTGCCGTGCCTGCCCATGCATATTTGGGTACGCTGGCGAATCCCGGGACCTTCCGGATCATGGTCTATGGCACAGTGCCGATAGAATTTGCACGGAAGAAGTATCCCAAGTGGATGAAGGAGATTGGGAAGTTGTAAAGCAGATCTCTATGTATTTACCTCTCTAGTATCTAAACACACTACCCCGCCCCTGGTACAAGGGCGGGGTAGTGTGTTGATGCTTAAGGAGGAACCTTCATGAAAATAGACGTCTCACATCAGTTTTCTTATGAGCTAGTGTCAAAAAAATGAGCGGCCCTTTCTTTTGCTTCATCCACATTTTTACTGGCTTGAATCCTGGTTGCCAGAAGGTGCCCGAATTGGTAGTTTTTAGCAAAATAATGCGTAAATTCCTTGAGCCTGCCAAGGCGGTATTCAGTCCGGAAAAGCTCGTCCAGAAGGTCGCTGAAGTGGCCATATATCGCGGGCAATGAGACTGCCGGCTCCGCAATTGCACAACCGTACAATTCGCGGGCAATTTCTGCAAAAAGCCAGGGTTTAATCACAGCCCCGCGGCCGAGCATCAGGCCGTCGGCCCCGGAGACGCGCAGACAATTTTTCGCATCCTGGACCGAAAAGACCCCGCCATTGGCGATAACGGGAATGGTGACCCAGCCCTTTACCTTGGCGATCCACTCCCATCTCGGGTTTCTGGCAAAAGACTCATTTTTTAGCCGGGCGTGGATCGAGAGCATGTCAATGCCCTCGTCTTCGAGCATGGTGCAGAAGACTTTTAATTTCTGTTCGTCCAGATCGATACCGAGTCTTATCTTCGCGGAAAGTGGCAAGGTTGTGCGTTTCCTAGCCTCGGCCACCATGCGGCGGACATCCTGCGGCTGTTCCATCAGTTTGATGCCGGCGCCGAACTTTCCGACTGCGGCAGCCGGGCAGCCCATGTTCAGATCAATGGCATCGGCCTTCAGTTTATGAAGCGCCTCTATTGCGGGGGCCATCTCTCCGTCGGTGGAGATCAAAAGTTGATAGGAAAGCGGTTTTTCCAGAATAGTCCTGATCAAGTAAGGGGAAACCCTGGGACTTTCGGTAGGCAGCCTTTTTGCCGCGAGCATTTCCGTTGAGAGAAGACCGACCCCGCCAAACCCTGAACAGATCTGCCGGAAAGCGCTGTGGGTAAGACCCGCCATCGGCGCCAGAAGCAACGGCGGATCGATCTGAAGTCCTCTGATTTGAATTTTCCGGGAAGTTTTTATCACTCTGCCTTGATTACGTGCTCATATCCTTACTCCGGTCACTCCATCCCCGGAGCAATGCCGTGCGAAACCTCATCGTTAATAAATCTGCGAATAATCTCCTTGGCCTGCGGCGAGGTCTTCAAAAAGTGCAATCCGATGCCCCACATGCCAGTTGGCCCCTCTTCAGGTGCGCGGCAATAGACTATCCTGGCTTCTGCCATGATAATCTGATCGTAGAGGTTAGCCTCTATAACGACTTGAGAATTAACTGGATAGGAGTTACGCGTAAGCAGAAACATGCCGTTCGCCGAGAGGTTCGTTGCGCACTCTCCTTCCACGCAGTCAAGCGGCCGTTTGTTCACGATTACGGAAAGGCTGGTATGAATGCGCATGTTTTTGCGGCGCGAATCGGGCCTGATAATCGGATGGATAACCAGGTACAATTCGTTGGCCTGGACCGGTTTTTCGAGACATGCTGCGGCCCCTGCTTCTTTGCACTGCTGTTCAAGTTCCGGTGAGAGTTCCCTGCTCATGACGATGAACGGTACAGTGCTGGTGCGGGGTGTCAGTCTGATATGCTGCAACAGCTCGAGACCGCTCATTCCCTTCAGGTTCAGTTCGGAGATGATAAGTGATGGAGTTGAGGCATTGGCGAGCGCAAGGGCATGCCCCACGCCGGGCGCGGATGAGACGCGATATTCCATCCGTTGGAGGATCATGGACAGAAACGTGAGACTTTGCACATCGCTATCCACGAGAAGAATGTAACTATTGGTGCTGCCTGCTGAGTTCGAAGTATCGGCTTCAGGCAAATTATGCCTCCCCACACTCGTTTTCAGAAACAACAAGACCCGCTTTCGTGTCCGACTGAAAACGGGTCTCCACTATTATTCCGCAATCCGCAATGTTTATTATCTTCTTCCCCTCGCCATATCGTTCAACCGTTGTACCCTCTCCTCGATTGGAGGATGAGTGCTGAACAGCTTCATGAGGCCGCCGCCCGTAAGCGGGTTAACAATGAACATGTGGGCCGTGGCTGGCTTTGCATCATGCATGGGAATGATTTGTGAGCCTTTCTCGAGCTTCAGGAGCGCATTGGCCAGGCCTGACGGGCTGCCAGCGATGGTTGCACCGCCTTTATCGGCCTCGAACTCCCTTGTACGCGAGATGGCCATCTGCACCATCATGGCAGCGATGGGCGCAACGATCATCATCACGATTGCCACGATCGGGCTTCCGTCGTCGTCATCTCTCCTGCTTCCTCCCCCGAAGATCATGGCCCACTGCGCCATTTGGGCAAGCATACTGATCGCACCGGCAATGGTCGCCACGATCGTGCCGGTGAGCATGTCCCGGTGCTTGATGTGCGCCAGTTCATGGGCGATCACGCCTGTCAGCTCTTCGCGGGAAAGGAGCCTCGTGATCCCATGGGTCACGGCTACCACGGCATGTTCGGGATTCCTGCCTGTGGCAAAGGCGTTCGGCGTTTCGTCAGGGATGACGTAGACTTTAGGCATTGGCATACCAGCCCTTTGGACCAGTGTATGCACGATGGCATAAATCTCAGGCGCTTCGGCCTCTGTCACCGGCTGAGCATTGTACATTCTGAGCACGATTTTGTCGCTGAACCAGTACATTCCCACGTTCATGACCGTGGCGAACAGAATGGCCATGACCATGCCGCCTCTGCCCCCCAGCGCTCCACCGATGGCGACGAACAGCACCATCATGAATGTCATTAAACCCACTGTTTTTATTGTATTCATATTTGTCTAACCTCCAAAACAAAACTTTTGTCACATTGACAAATTACCACAAACTAGCCCTTTCGTCAATAGCAGGCGCTCGCAAATTTCTGGACAATGTTCACCGATTCACAGGTTATTTCAGACATGGGGCACAATCGTTCAAATCGGGCGGAAAAGGAGCGGAGGACTGTTGATAATTATGTGATGTCGCTGACCGGTCATCTCACTTGCTTTGGTAAGGGGTCAGCCGGACCTGCCCTCCGATCCCAAGTACTTTATCGTCAGGATGCGTGGCAACCACAAGTGTTTCATATGAACCACCTTGCTTCTCAATTGATAACTCGAGTAAACTAAAATTCAATATCGACAAATTTCTTGACTGATAAATCCTTAAACTGTCGAGCTGTTCTTAACACCTTAACAATCTCCTCTGAAGCATTGCCAGAACCGTAAACCATCTCAACATTCTTAAAGTTGAAGCTAATCGCATTCGATATAGCTTCGGCGATGGAGTCCTTAGAGCCAACGCATCGAAATACCGAATGCGGTGCCTTTCTTAGAGCTTGTCGTTCCCCAATATCAACAGTAGCTGTACCTAGATATGGTGCTTCGTATATACCGCTTGACGAATTACCAATTACCAATGATGCTTGTTTAACAAGGCTTAGATATCTCTTGGCACCTAGGGAATCGAACAAAAAAGTGTTCTGGTGATCGCGAACAAATTCCCCTAAGATGGCATTTACAGCACGACCACCATTGTCAGCGTTAGCCTTAGTGAAGATTACAGTAAGCTCATCCTGTTTCAATTTCTGCTCAACAACATCAAGTAAATGGTGTAATTCTAAGTCACCCCTGTTATCGCCCATTGTGAGTGGATGGAACGTAACAACAAAAATAGTTCCACGAAATTTAATGCCGAGTTCACTTTCTAAGTCCTCTGTAGCTAGAAGTGAAAGTGCCTTGATGTTATCTATGCATGTTGAGCCGAAGCAAAAAACTCTTTCTGGATCTTCACCAAGCTGTATTACTCTCTTATGTGCATCTTTATGCGTAACAAAATGAAGTGACGCAATTTTTGTAATACAATGTCTGATAATGTTATCATAAGTTCCAGATGCGACGTCACCTCCACACATGTGAGCAGCAGGAATTCTACACAACATAGCAGCCTGGACAGTCGCTAAAATCTCTGATCTATCGCCTAATACTAGTACTATGTTAGGCCTTAATTCCTCAAAAGCGTTAGCCATACCCATAAGGCACAGACTCATAGAGTTAGCAACTCCAATCGCAGAATCCGACTTCGAAAGTATCTCAATTTTCCTATCGATAACAAATCCATCATCCTCAATCTCACGGAAGGTGGAACCAAATTCAGTAGAGAGGTGAGAACCTGTCGCTATAATCTGAAGTTGTAATTCATATGATTTCGAAATTTTCTCCATCACTGGACGAAGCAAACCGTAATCGGCTCGAGAGCCAGTAACTACACATATTTTGTAAGCTTTATTCATATCAAAACACATCCGATAGGAGAAAACTACGCTTTATAGTTGGGGGTTGTTCTTCGGAATAAATGCACATGTTCAAGCGATAATTGTCGACAGGATGGTACGGAGCATTACCCCAAGAAGACCACCATGGCATTAGGCCCTCAAAATCTTTTGTATGCGATTCGGAAGTTACATCTAGCTGTAGCTTTCCGCTTTAAATCTATCCCTCTGTCCCTGCCTCATTCAAAATAATCCAACCCAAAGAGAAAGCACTTCGCATTATAATAGCCACGCTTTGAAGAAAAAGAAAGGTGCCCGGTGCGTG
>Ga0315281_10002567_pt1 | contig 26878 bp, 23 predicted proteins | sample YL17G07_0_MG_FD_204540 | JGI IMG/M metagenome (GOLD analysis project Ga0315281, IMG submission 204540) | Sediment microbial communities from Yellowstone Lake, YNP, Wyoming, USA - YL17G07_0 | ecosystem: Environmental > Aquatic > Freshwater > Lake > Sediment | place: USA: Wyoming | collected...
CGCGAAGTCAGCCCCGATGCCCTCCGCCGTCTCGCTGAGCGCGCGCGCTTCGTTCAGGATTACCTCACGCGCCAGCAGGATGTGCTGCCCACGGTGACGCTCAAACTCTACGCGGTTCATGCCGGACCTCCCTTCCTTAGTAGTGCCTCTACCTCTTCGCGCCGCGGCATCGACGGCAGCGCGCCCGCGCGCGTGCAGGCGATCGCTCCCGCCGCGTTCGCGAAGCGCAGCGCCTCCGCGAACGGCGCGCCCTCGCCCAGCCGCACTGCCAGCGCCGCGCAGAACGCGTCGCCGGCGCCTACCGTGTCAATTGCCGCGATGTCGTGCGCGGCCACGTGCTCCTGCTCGCCTCCGCGCACGCCGACCGCGCCGCCGCTGCCCAGCGTCACCACGCCGCAGCCGCCCATCCGCGCGGCGGCCTCGGTCGCCGCCGCTGCGCTGTCGCAGCGCAGCCCCGTGATCGCCTCGGCTTCCAGTTCGTTCGCCACCACCACCGATGCGGCATCGAGCAGCGCCTGCGGGACCGCTCGCGCCGGCGCGGGGTTCAGCAGCGCGTGGCCGCGGCCGTCGAGCGCGCGCAGGAACGCGATCGCCGCGGCGTCGTTCGTCTCGAGGTTCACCATCACGGCGTCCGCGCCGTCGAAGATGTCGGTGTGCGAGAAGTCTGCCGCCAGGATGTTGCGATTGGCGCGCGGCGCCTGCACGATCGCGTTCGTGCCGTCCGCCTCGACGATGACGCTGGCGACGCCCGTGCCGGCGGCCGGGTCGACGACGACGGCGCTCCGCTCGATGCCTTCCGCGTCCAGGGCGTCGATGAAGGCGCTGCCGAACTCGTCCGCACCCACGCGGCCGGCCACCGCGACCTGCGCCCCGAGGCGGCGAGCGGCGACGGCCTGGTTGAAGCCCTTGCCGCCCGGGAACATCGCGAAGGCGCCCTGGAGCGTCTCGCCCGCCCGCGGCCGGCGTTCGACCCGCATCACCAGGTCCATGTTGAAGCTGGCCAGCACCGCGATCTTGACCATGGTGCGATTGTACGGGATGCCCGCGGGCGCGTCGCTACCGCTGGCGCATGAACTGGTCGATCGCGTCCGCCACGTGCCGCGCCAGGAGGACGTGGGCGCGGTCGTCCGCAAGCACCTTCGCGTCGTCGTCGTTCGTGAGGAACAGGAACTCGATGAGCGCGGCCGGGACCGGTGCCTCGCGCGTGACGACGAACTGGCAGAAGTCGCCCGAGTGGTGCCGTGCGGCGTCTTCCATGATGCCGCGGTCCGGCGGGAAGTAGCCGTACTCGTGCAGCCCGTCCATCATCGCCTGCTGCACCATCTTCGCGAGCTTCTCGTTCAGCGATCCGACCGCGTGCTGGCCGCAGTACCACGTCTCCGCGCCGCTGATCGAATGGACGGTCGCGCCGTTGCCGTGGAGCGCCAGGAAGACGTCGGCGTTGACCGACTTCGCCAGCGCCACGCGCGAATACAGGTCGGACGTGATGAACTGTAGGGGCAACGGCGCGCCCGGCCCGACACCGGCGTTCTCGCGCGTGAGGTAGACCTCGTACCCCATGGCGACCAGGTCGTCGCGGATCAGTTGCGCGTTCTTCAGGTTGGAGTCCGCCTCAAGCACGTCCCAGCGGCCCGATCCGTCCGGCAGGTAGTGCACGGCGCCGGGGTCGCCGCGCCCGTGCCCCGGGTCAAGCACGATCACGCCCTGCTTCGTCGTCGCGCGGCGTGGTGTCTTCAGCTGCGGCGGCATCTCCGGGTTCGCCGGGCGCACCTTCATGCCGCTGGCGTCGCCGGCCTGCGCGTAGCGCGGCACGGGCTGCGCCACGCCGGCGCTTCGCTGCCGGACGACGGTGTCCGGCGTCGGCTCGGGCAGCGTCTCCGCCGCCTGCGCGCGTGTCAGGTAGTGGACTTGGTGCGCCGTCATCGGCCCCGCCACGTCGTACACAACGCCCGCTTCCTCGGCGGCGGCCCGCGGCGTGCTGCCGCCGCGCAGCATGTACCAGCCGGTGGCCACGGTCAGCGCCGTCCAGGCGACCATCGATGCGGCGAGCAGCAGCGTTGCCCAGCGTGCCATGCGGCTGCTACGCCGCCCTGCGCTTACGCAGCGCCGCGGCCGTGGTCGCCAGGTCTTCCATCAGGTCGGCCAGGTCCACGTCGTCCACATGGATCGACGACGACACGGTCTTCCGTTCGCGCTCGTGCGCCATCTCCCGGAAGGCGGCGAGGCCGTCGTCTTCCGGCGCGACTGTCACTTTCTGCGTCGCCGGGCGAATCGTCCGGCGTTGCGGGCGCGCGACGTCGGCCGCGGCCGCCCGGGCGATCTCCGCCAGGAACTCCAGGTCGGTGTCGTCCGACTCGGCCGGCGCGTCGCTGCCCAGCGGCGTGAAGCGGTTCTTCTCCGGGCTTCGCACCGATGCCGGCAACATCGCGTCGACGGTCTCGCGCGGGATCTCCGCTCCGCTGTCCGGCTCATCGCGACGAAAGATGCTTCGCATGTCTTCCTCCTGGTCTGCCGCCGCCCGGCTTAATGCCCCGCCGACGTCGCCGTCGGGTTCGCCGATACGCTGTGGAACAGTCCGCCTACCACCTGCGGCACGAACATCAGTGCCAGCCCCGAAAGCACCATCATGATCGCCGCGTACAGCCACACCTTGTGGTGATGGCCGCCCGCCGTCGAGTGCGGCGCCCAGGTGTCGACGACCGTCAGCACCAGCACGACGACCAGCGCGAAGCCGCGGATGAACGCGATGTTGGGCGTCGCGAAGGCCAGCGAACTCGTCACGTCCAGCCCGGACGTTGCCTGCGGGTCCGTGTTGGTCAGCGCCTGCGATTGGACGTTGGTGAGCTGCTGCGCGAAGACCACCATGACCTCCGTCACGAACAGCAGGATGGCGATCAGCACCGCGTGCAGCGGCACCATCAGGTACATGAACGTCTGCGACACCAGCTTCCGGTTCTCCCGCATCAGCGAGATCTTCAGCGCGAACAGCGACGACAGGTAGCCGATCGCATCCGGGTCGCCACCGAGCTTGATCGTGTCCCAGAACGTGCTGACAGAGCGGTCCACCAGCTCGCTGCCGGTCTCCGAGATGAAACGGTCCCAGCACAGGTCGGGCCGGATGCCCGACCGCAGCCGCACGTGCAGCCGGCGCACGCCCTGCTCCAACGACGCGAGCGACCGCTGGTTCATCCGCTCCATGCCCTCGGTCACCGTCGTGCCGATGGCGCCGACGACGGAGCCCAGCGAGCGCAGGAACGTCGAGACGTCGCGGTCCTGCTTGTCCACGCGGGTGTCGTCCATGAACGCCATGATGCCAACCGGCGCCACGGCCAGACCCGCCGCGATCATCCCCGCGCCGAGGCTGAAGACGACGCCGACCAGCGCCCCCAGCAGCGCTCCCGCCGGCAGCAGGATCCTCGCCACTGCGAACATCTGGTCCTGCGTGCGCGACCGTTCAGCCCGTTTGTGTGTCTTTGGCTCGACCGGCGAGGTTCGGTAGATGATCCAGTCGCCCAGCACGGCGATGCCGATCATGACGGTCGCCAGGCCCAGGATGAACACCGTGCCCACGCTGTAGATCATCATCGACACCATCGAGACGACCACGACCAGGGTCACTGACACCATCAGGGCGACGTACGCGTCCGTCCACTTCTGCAGCGACTCCAGGTCGCGCTCGTATTTGCGCGAGTACTGCTCGAGCGTGATCTCGGTCTCGCGCGCCAGGAAGACCGTCTCAGGCTCACCGGAGGCCAGCGAGCTGCTGAAGCGCAGCAGCAGGCTGCGCACCGTGTCGTTCTCTGTGGCGTCGGCGACGAGCTGGCAGGCGCGCGCGTAGTCGTAGTTCAGCCGCTGCGCCACCAGGTGGACCCGGTGGAAGTAGCCCGACGTGGAGTACCCCAGCTCGGCGGTCTTCTGGAACAGGTTCTCGCGGCCGACGTTCGCCGTCGCCAGCGCCGACATGTAGGTCAGCTGCGCGACAAGGTCGTATTCGGTCGACGCGGGACGGAACAGCGATGTCGGGCGCTGCCAGTTCGCCGCCTCCTCGATATTGTCGCTGCGGGGCGGGGCCTTGGCGGCGCCGGGGAAGAAGCGGGCGAAGACTGCCATGCGTCTCCCCTTACGGCGGGCCCGCGAAGGACGTCTGCACGGTGACGCCCCTCTCGGTCCCGATAATCGCCCGGTTCGTCGTGGCGTGCCCCACCACGGGGTTCACACGGATCTGGATGGCCACGCTCTCGCCGGCATCCAGGATGCCGGGATCGAACAGATCGTTCGTGAATGCGCCGATCGTCCACGTGTCCGCCGCCAGCGCGCCGGCCGTGTAGGGGATCCACTTGTCGTAGCGCGGCCCACCCTCCCCGAAGTACTGCACCACCACGTCCATGTTGGCGAAGTTGGCAATGGACGTCTGCCCGTCGTTGCGCACGGTGATCGTGATGTTCGCGCCCGTCCCGTCAATCGCCGTCCCGGTGACGGTCAGGCTCGTCCGGCTCTGCTCCTCATAGCGCGTTTCCGACCCGCGCAGCGACTGGCCGATGGCGTCGGCGCCCATGAAGCCGCCCCGCGCCATCAGCACGGTCGACAGCATCAGGATCGCGGCAATCAGGATCGCGGGGAGTCCGTTTTCCATGTCGCGCCTATACCGTGAAGAACTTGGAGTCGGTGATGCCGTTCGGCGTCACGACCTTGATGTAGTAGGTCGTGCCGGTCGCCAGGCTGCTCGCGGCGTGGACCTTGATGTGGATCGTCGCCGTGGGTTCCCAGACCGTCGAGTTCTCGAACGTGTACTCCCAGCAGGGCGCGGTGCAGCCCGCCGTCCCTTGCGGGATGCGCTGGAAGCTGTCGCTGGCCCCGAAGAACACGTCCACGCGGTTCATCGGCTCAATCGTCGACGCGCCGATGTTCTTCACCCACACATCGGCGTCCGCGTTGGCGTTCTGGCCGGTCGCGTGGATGACATCGATCTGGCTGGAGATGCGGTCCTGGACCACGCCCGACGCCGAGACCAGCGCGCCGCTCGTTCGGCTCACCGACGGCAACACGGCGTTGATCACCGCGACGATCGAGACGATCGCGGCGATGGTGAGCATGATGGTCGTGATTGCCTTATCGATGACGCCACTCCTTCAGCGTGCGGCCGGCGTGCTTCCTGCGTGTCTGTGTTCGGCGTGCTACACCCGGCGCTGCATCCGGGGAGCGCCGTAATCCTGCTCGTCGTTCACCAGCGCATCCAGCTGCCGTAGGATGACGACGGTCTCGTTCGTGGAAGGCGGGTGTTCCGGCTCCGCGATGTCCAGCTCCGTGACGCGCGCCAGCGCGGTGCGCGCCTCCGGCGTCAGGTGCCCCGCCGTCTCGCACAGGTCCAGCAGAATCTCCAGCCGCAGCGAGCCCAGGCGTCGCATGGCTTCCTCCGCCCAGGCCGACAGGCCGGCGATGGTGAGCAGCGTCCACTGGGGCTGCTGCGGTTCCGCCGCGACCGGCTGCGGCGCGGGTTGCGCGGGTTGAGGCCTCAGCATGACAGGCTCCTTGACGGGCTGCGGGAGGGGTTCCGGCTCAAGATCCATCTCGGGCTCGGGGTCGGGCTCCGGCTCCGGCTCGGGCATCGGTGCGGCCTTCGGCAGCACCGGTTCGGGCTCGGGCGCCGGGGCCGCCCGCTCGGTCAGCGTGGTGTTCGTGACCACCGAAGCCGTGTGCGAACGCACAGGCATGCCGTCAACTTCGAACGGGTTGTCCCGCACGAGGATCGCGGTGCGGATCTCGGTCAGGATCTGCTTCACCTCGCCCTTGACGATCTTTCCTTCGTCTTCGAGGGAGGCGACTCGTGACTCGAGCTGTGCGACCTTTGTTGCCAGCTGCTGCGGTTCCACGGCACTCCTGCCTTTCGAGGGATTGGCGGGCCGCCCAGGGGGCGGCCCGCTTCTCTCGGGCTCTTCGTGAGCTCTGTTAGTTCAGGTCGATGACGCTCTTGTTGATCGATGCGGGCGTCGTCCGCTGGATCACCATGTACGAACCGGACGGCGGCTTCACTTCGAGCGTGAACGTCGAGTTGGTCGACAGGGTGACCGAAGTCAGGGCCGTCTGGGTCATGTCGATGGCGATCTCGAACAGTTCGCCCTGCTCCAGCAGCTTGTCGCTGTTGCCCGTGATCACCGTCGTCGTGTACGTGACGTCGTTCTTGTTGACGTTGCTGTCCGCGTAGCTGATCACCGTGCGGTTGGTCGAGCCCGCGGCGTCCAGGTTCACCTGGTCGCCACCGGCGGCCAGCGTCACGTCGAAGTCGATCTCGGTAATCTTCGTCGTGTTGCCCTTGGCGATGACGCCGCCCGTGAGCTCCATCGAGCCACGGGTCTTCGCCAGACCGGCGTACACCGTCTCCTTGCCCCGCTCGGAGCTGAAGAGACCGGTGCTCAAGACGACGAAGGCGAACACCGCCGCGACGACGACGAACGCGATAAGGACGATGGCTGTTTCCAGACCCGTGATGCCCCGCTCCTCAGCGGTGCGGCGTGCGAACCCCATGATTCGCTTCATTGCGTATTCCTCCTCGTAACTGGTTGGAGCTTGCGCCCGATCTCTCCGGGAGACCGGGGTTCTTCTGTTGTAGTGGTCTCGCACCTCCTTCGCGCTGCGCGTTGGCCTGGGTCTAGTTCGTTCGTTCGCTCAGGCTTGGTCGCGCACTCCATTGCTGCCCGGCCACCCCCCTTTGTGCCCGCAGGACTGGCCGGGGGACCAGAGTTGCGACGATCCCTGTCGTTCACCTGGCGGTACATCCATGCACCGTGAGAAGAGTCGTGATCTGCGCGGGTCCCGCGTATCGGGGAACCGCCGCACTTCTTCGCCTGCGCTGTCCGGTCCGGCCCAATCGCCGCGTACGGCGCACGCCACAGCGTGGCTGGCCGCGACGTCCGGCCCGGTGTTCCCGCGAATTGTCGGGGCGCGTCCCGCGCTGGCGGCTAGTTCAGGTTGATGAGCGAGTGCGCGATCGACGGCGGCGTCGTGCGCTGGATCACCATGTACGAGCCCTGCGGCGGCTTGACCTCGATAGTGAACATCGCGTTGGCCCCCACCGAAATCGTCGACATGTTGCCGGCGGTGAAGTCCAGCGCGACCTCCAACAGTTCGCCGGCTTCCAGGAGCGAATCGGCATTGCCGGTGATGGCGGTGACCGTGTAGTCGATGCTGTTCACGTCGTGCTGGCCGTCATGGAAGCTCATGACCGTCTTGTTGGACGTCGCCGTGGGATCCAGGCTCACAGACGCGCCGCCGGCGGTCAGCGTCAGGTCAAACGTGAGCGCCGTGATCTTCGTCGTATTGGAGGAGGCCATGATGCTGCCGGTCAGCTCCATCGAGCCGCGGGTCTTCGCCAGCCCGGCGAAGATGGTCTCCTTGCCCCGCTCGGAGCTGAAGAGGCCGGTAGAGAGCACAACGAACGCGAAGACCGCCGCCACCACCACGAAGGCGATCAGCACGATCGCGGTCTCAAGGCCGGTGATGCCTCGTTCGTCGCGCGCACGGCGCGACAGGAAGATGAATCCGTTCATCACACACGCTCCCCCATCCCTGGGTGTGTTCGTTCGCCTGCCCTTGGCGGTCTATAGCGGATCGTCGGAACCCGGACCCGCCCGCGCGCAGGCGGGGAACGCCGTGGCAGCCCCGGCGGGAACCCTTATACCGTCGGGTTCAGCCCGCCGCGACGCGGCAAGAGGGGGCGGTCGTGGCGGCCGCCCCCTCTTTGTGGTCGGATACGCGCCCCGGGCGCCTAGTTCAGGTCGACGATGCTCTTGTTGATCGATGCCGGGGTTGTGCGCTGGATGACCATGTACGAGCCGGTCGGCGGCTTCACTTCCAGCGTGAAGGTCGTGTTCGCCGCCAGGGTGACCGCGCTCAGGGCGGTCTGCGACATGTCGATGCTGATCTCCAGCAGCTCGCCCTGCTCCAGCAGCTTGTCGTTGTTGCCCGTGATCACCGTCGTGGTGTAGCTGAGGTCGTTCTTGTTGACGTTGGAGTCCTGGTAGCTGATGACGGCGCGGTTGCTCACGTCCGACTCGTTCAGGTTGACCGAGTCGCCGCCGGCGGCCAGCGTCAGGTCGAATGTGATGGCGGTCAGCTTCGTCGTGTTCGAGCTGCCGATGACGCCGCCCGTCAGCTCCATCGAGCCGCGGGTCTTCGCCAGGCCCGCGTAGACCGTCTCCTTGCCCCGCTCGGAGCTGAAGAGACCGGTACTCAAGACCACGAAGGCGAACACCGCCGCGACCACCACGAAGGCGATCAGGACGATGGCCGTTTCGAGGCCGGTGATACCGCGTTCGTCGCGGGCCTTCCGTACCACTGTCATGATGCGATTCATCGATTCTCCCCCCAACTGAATTGCCCGGATCACAGTGCGTAGTCGAACTGTGTACAACGTAAGGTCGTCACCTAGAGGTTTCCCTTACACGGGGCGGGTACCCCGACGTGCCGGGTGCGACCCCCTTACGCTCCTTAGGTCGTGTAGGGGCAGGGACGGCGCGGCACACAGCAAGAGGGGCGGCCGTGGCGGCCGCCCCTCTTCGTAGTCCGATGGACCTTGCGCCCTGGGCGCGTTAGTTCAGGTCGACGATGCTCTTGTTGATCGACGCCGGGGTCGTCCGCTGGATGACCATGTACGAACCGGTCGGCGGCTTCACTTCGAGCGTGAAGGTCGTGTTCGTGGAGAGCGATACCCCGCTCAGCGCCGTCTGCGAGAAGTCGATGCTGATCTCGACCAGCTCACCCTGCTCCAGCAGCTTGTCTCCGTTGCCCGTGATCACCGTCGTGGTGTAGGTCACGTCGTTCTTGCTGACGTTCGAGTCCTGGTAGCTGATGACCGCCCGGTTGGTCGTGTCGGACGGGTTCAGGTTGACCGAGTCGCCGCCTGCGGCCAGCGTCAGGTCGAACGTGACATTCGTGACCTTCGTCGTGTTCGAGCTGGCGATGACGCCGCCCGTGAGCTCCATCGAGCCACGGGTCTTCGCCAGACCTGCGTAGACCGTCTCCTTGCCCCGCTCGGAGCTGAAGAGACCTGTGCTCAAGACCACGAAGGCGAACACCGCCGCGACCACCACGAAGGCGATCAGGACGATGGCCGTTTCGAGGCCGGTGATACCGCGTTCCTCGCGGCCCTTCCGTACCAGTTCCATGAATCGTTTCATCGCTTCTCCCTGCTCCCTTGCCCGGATCGCCGGGTCTACCCGAAATGCGTACAACATAAGGTCGCCATTCAGCGGTTCCCCTCATACGGGGCGGGTACCCCGACCTGTCGGGGTGCGAACCCCTGATGCCCCTCGGGTGAATTCCCCCGGACGCCCCCGCCGCAGATACGAAGAGAGGGGCGGCCGTGGCGGCCGCCCCTCTTCCCTGGTCCGGTGGACCGTACGCATTGGGAGCCTAGTTCAAGTCGACGATGCTCCGGTTGATAGACGCCGGGGTCGTCCGCTGGATGACCATGTACGAACCGGTCGGCGGCTTCACTTCGAGCGTGAAAGTCGTGTTCGTGGACAGCGACACCCCGCTGAGGGCCGTCTGCGAGAAGTCGATGCTGATCTCCACCAGTTCGCCCTGCTCAAGCAGCTTGTCGGTGTTGCCGGTGATCACCGTCGTCGTGTAGGTGACGTCGTTCTTGTTGACGTTGGCGTCCTGGTAGCTGATGACCGCCCGGTTGGTCACGTCGGACGGGTTCAGGTTGACCGAGTCGCCGCCGGCGGCCAGCGTCAGGTCGAACGTGATGGCCGTCAGCTTCGTCGTGTTCGAGCTGGCGATGACGCCGCCGGTGAGCTCCATCGAGCCACGGGTCTTCGCCAGACCAGCGTAGACCGTCTCCTTGCCCCGTTCGGAGCTGAAGAGACCAGTGCTCAAGACCACGAAGGCGAACACCGCCGCGACCACCACGAAGGCGATCAGGACGATGGCCGTCTCGAGGCCGGTGATGCCACGTTCCTCGCGCGCCCTGCGCGCGAACTGCATGGTGCGCTTCATCGTTTTTCCTCCGAATTTCCCTGGTTGGATACTCCCCGCCTCAAAGCCAGGGTGAGGCGTCCCTCCGGAACGGTACGTAGCCCTGCGTGCCACCTCCTTCGCTGCGCTCGCGGCCTGTCGCGTAGCTCTCCAGGCCCCCAGCGCCAATCCCGTCGTTTCCCGGCCGTCCGACTCCCGAAAGCGACTGCGCCCGGGAACCGGAGTTGCGCTGCTCCATGCGGGGAATCCCGTACGTCCTCGCGTCAATGAAGGTTCGTACGCCTAGGGGTTAGCGAGCACGGTGAACACCCCCGATCCCGAATAGGCACAGACACCCGCTCCGAATCCGGAGCGGGTGTTTGCGCCTGGCGAGTATGTTAGGGAGTCGGAGGGGGCGTCCTGCCCCCTCCGTGCGATGAAGCCTTAGTTGAGGTCGAGCACGCTCTGCCCGATGGATGCGGGCGTGGTCCGCTGGATGACCATGTATGAGCCGGACGGCGGCTTCACTTCGAGCGTGAAGCTCTTGTTCGTCGTGATGGTGATGTTGGCGTCCACGGTGAAGTCCACCGTCACCTCGATCATCTCGCCCTGTTCGAGCAGACTGTCGGCGTTCCCGGTGACCACCGTCGTGCTGTAGCTGATGTTCTTGTTCGTGTAGTTGTTGTCGATGTACGTGATCACCGTGCGGTTCGACGGGTCCGACGGGTTCAGGTTGACGGCGTCGCCGCCGGCCGCCAGCGTCAGGTCGAACTTCACGTCGAGGACCTTCGTGGTGTTCGAGTCGGCGATGACGCCGCCCGTCAGCTCCATCGAGCCCCGGGTCTTCGACAGGCCGGCGTAGACGGTCTCCTTACTCCGCTCGGCGCTGAAGAGGCCGGTGCTCAACACCACGAAGGCGAACACCGCCGCGACCACCACGAAGGCGATCAAGACGATGGCCGTCTCCAGACCCGTGATCCCGCGCTCTTCCCGCACGTTTCGGACGAATTCCCTGATCCGCTTCATGTTCGCTCCTCCTTGCCGGGTGCTTCATCGCCCGGCGTCTCCCGCCTCTGCGGACTGCCCGTCTGTCCGCTCTTGTTCCGGCGTTTTCCTTACGGATAGGTCTTCGTTCCCCTAGGGGTACTCTCGCATGGTGCGTTCACCCGACTTCGCCGGGTGCCCGCACCCACCGCGAATCTGCGCCGCACCCTCAAAGATGTAGGGGATGCCTAGGTGTTCGCCGTACGCCACCCTCGGATCGCCGAGCCGCGTCGCGGCGAAGTCACAGGCGCATCCCGCCGCGCAGAATCAGCGGACTCCCGTATATCCGGCACGCCGCGCCGGCCGACAATCGAAGGCGTAGGTATGACTGATTCAAACGACCGCATCAACATCCTGGTCGTCGAGGCCGACAGCCTGCTGCGAGACATGCTGGGCACCGTGCTGGCCGCCCAGTCCCGTCTGGTAGTCGTCGGAGCGACGGGCGACCCTGCCGAGGCCATCCGCATCGCCGCGGCCGACAAGCCGGATGTCGCCCTCGTCGGGCTCGACGCCGAGAGCGAGCAGGACGCCCTGGCCGTGGCGCAGGCGATCTCGGGAGCCCGCTCGGGCACGCGGATCGTCTTCCTGGGCGAGAGCCCGGACCGCCGCACGCTGGCGGCGCTGCCCGCGTTCCGCGCGGCCGGCTGGTCGTACCTGCTGCGGCAGTCCGTGACGGACGTTGCCACGCTCGTCCGCGCCATCGACGGCGCCGCGATGGGCCTCGTCGTGCTCGATCCGCTGGTCGTCGAGAGCCTGGGCCGCCGCGAGACGCGGCTGTCCGCGCTCACCAAGCGCCAGCTCGAAGTCCTGTCGCTGATGGCCAAGGGCTACAACAACGCCGCTATCGCCCGTGCGCTGGTGCTCGAGGAGAAGTCCGTCGAGAACCACATCAACGCGATCTTCGGGCAGCTGAACCTGAGCCGCGACAACGCGGCACATCCGCGCGTCAAGGCCGTCCTGTTGTACCTGCAGGAGACCATGGGCTCCGGCGACGCCGACCCCGGCGACGCGCCCCGCGGCCGCCGCGCCGCCTAGCTTCCGCCTCGTTCACTCGGCATCCGCATCGGTTCGTCGCACGCCGCGCCAGGCTGGCCGGCGAGAGCGCCACGGATCGCGAACCTGTGGCGGGGAAAATAGGGGTTCCGCCCCTAGAGGCGCATCGGTGCCAGCACCGACTATGGACACGGCGATATGGGAGCAAGGACAGCACCCCAGCAGTCGCAAGAAGGCGACGGTCGGCCCCGCAGGCGTTTCGGGTTGCCGAAACTCGCCCTGAAGCTGCCGGCCCGCAAGCCACGAGCCTCCGAAGCGGTCGACGCGGCTGACGCGCCCTCTAAGCAGGGCGCCGGGCCGATCTCTGCGAGGGTACCGGCGTCAGTGCTCGGCGACCGCGCCCGCCTCATTGCCCGTGTCGCATCCCTTCGTGTTCGCCGCGCCCGCTCCGGCGGCGGCGAAGCCTCAGTAGCTCCTGCGGCCGATCCAGCCGCCCGTGCAGCGTCTCTGAAGCGAGCAGCGGCCGCGCTCCGAAGCCGGGTCGCTCGCGCCGGGCAGGCTCTCGATTCGCTGCGGGCGCGCCTGCGGCCCGCCTCCCGCGGTGATGCGGCGCCCGCGGCAGCCCCGAAGCCTCGCGCGACGTCCCAGGGCAACCTCGTCGAGCGTCTGCGGTCGTCGCCGCTCGTCGCCGCGATCAACGCCGTCACCATCGTGGCTGTCTTGCTGGCGGGCATCACGTTCTACGGCGCCCGGCAGTTCAGCGAGCGCGCTTCGGACAAGCGGGCCGTCAACGAGGCGGGCTCGTTCGCGCAGCACAGCGCCACGCTCGGAACGGGCGACGCGTTCGAGGGCTACATCGAGATGCTGCGTTACGCGAACGACCCCACGGTCCGCGACCAGGGCGCCCGCCAGTCCACGCGCCTGGACGCCATGACCCAGCTTCTCTACCTGAACACCAACCGCATGACCTCGCTGGCCATCGCCGACCGCTCCGGCCTCGTGCTGGCCACGACCGATTCGGCGATCACGAGCGTCCAGAACAGCCCCACGTTCGTTTCCACACGTGCGAACCTGGCGCCCGCGAACTCCGACATCGTCCTGCCGGAGGTCGGCAAGCCGGGCTACATCGAGTTCGCCACGCCGCTCCGCGACTCCAGCGGCGCCGCCTGGGGCATCCTGATCGGCCGCGCCGACCCGGCGCGCATGTGGAAACCCACGCTTGCGGCGTCGGTGGACGGCAGCACGAACGTGATCATCAACAGCAGCGGCCAGTTCGCCGCCGGCGTGCCGGAGTCGCTCCTCGGCCACCCCTGGTACGGCGCGCCTCTGGCGAACGGCGGCGTCCGCGCGAATATCGCAGGCACAGACTCGATCTGCGGCCTCGCGCCCATCGGCAAGAATTCGCCCATCGACCACGGCCTCAGCGTCGCGTCGTGCCTGCCGTGGTCGATCATCCAGACCGAGAGCAACCAGGCGATGGGGAAGCAGGGCCTCATCACGATTGCCGCGCTGGTGCTCGCGATCCTGCTGGGCGCGGGCATGCTGAAGCTGGCCCTCCGGGACGTCGGCGCCTTCCGCCCGGCGCTCGCGGCGGCGGCCGCGGGCGAAGATGACGAGCTGGCCGGCGAAGCGCCCGCTCCGATCGCGGCTGCGCCGCCGCCCCCGGCGATCGAAGCCGCTGTGGCGGAAGCCGAGCCCGAGCCTGCAAGGGAGCCGGCGGCGGTCGCCGCCGAGCCGGAAGCCGCGCCGGAACCCGAACCCGAGCCGGTGGCTCCGGCAGCCGCGCAGCCCGCGCCGCTGCCACCTCCGCCGCCGGACATCGATGCGCTGACCCTGATCGAAGCGTATGAAGAACGCAACGCCCGCCTCTCCGAGCGGCTGCGAGAGACGGTCCAGGCGCGCCTGCTCATCGCGACGACGCAGATGGACGAAGCCTACAAGCTCGTGTCCGTCGACGCCGAGGCGGCGGAGAACCTGCACAGGCACGTTCTGGCCGAACTCGAGACCATCCGCGACCACGAGTTGCGCGCCATCGGGCAGGAGCTGCACCCCGGCCTCGTCCGGCTCGGCCTGCCGGGGGCGCTGCGCGCGCTTCGTAAGAACCTGTCCGGCGAGATCGACGTCACACTCGATATCGACTCTACGACCGACTCGATCGGCGCGTCCGCCGGGCGCTCCAGCATCGATCCGTCGATGCGGCTCGTCCTCTACCGACTCGCTACGGAGGCCACCCGCGGCCTGCAAAACGCCGGCGCCAAGGAGTGCGAGATCTCCCTCCAGCGCGATGGCGACGTGCTCGTCCTGCGCGTCAGCGGCTCCACCTCGGAGAAGGCGAGCGGCCGCTTCGACCGCTCCGAGGTCGCCGCCAGCACGCTCGCCGTCGAGGCGTTCGCCGGATTCGTCGCCATCAGCCGCAGCGACGCGAAGGTGGCGATCACCGCAGAGGTGCCTGCACCTCCCATCGTCGAGTACTCGGCTGGCATCGTCCTGAACCTGGAGGATGACGAACCCTCCGACGACACCGAGGTCGAACCTGGCGCGGACGAGGAAGCCGATGACGCCCCGACGCCGCTGGTCGCCGTGCATACGTTCACCCTCCCCGAAGCTGAAGCTGCCGACGAGCCCAGCGGCGAGGACGATGACGACGAAGACGAAGCCGACGACGCCGCTCCGGCAGCGCCGGCAGCCGTGCGCACGTTTACGCCGAAGCGGGAAGAGGAGTTGCCGGTCGTGGTGCCGGTCGTGCTCGCCCCAGACGAGGGGGTCGACCTCGCGGGCGCGCTCCAGTCGCTACAGGACTTGTACGAGGGCACGATGTCCGTGAACCTCAGCGTGGAACTCGGTGACGGCAGCCTGCCCGCGCCGCTCCGCAAGGCTGTGCACGGCCTGATCGCAGCCTCCCTCGGCTCGCTGCGCGCCTCCGGCGCCAGCGCGGCGAATGGCTCGCTGAAGCAGACCGATGGATTCTTGATGCTGAGTATCATGTCCGAGACCGACGGCACGCCGTTCGACGGGGCGCCGCTAAAGGAGTTCGAGTTCGCGATCGACGCCTTCGGCGGCTACGTTTCGGTCAGCCGGCTCGACACGGCCGTCTCCATCACGGCCGAGGTTTCCACGGCGGAGCAGGCGGCAGCCTAGCTTCTAACACGACATAACGGTGACGAGCGCTGCGGGGCGTCCTGTTGACGAACCTCCGTTCTAATCCTATACTCCAGTTTCGTACGATTGTTCGATACGGAGGGCAAGGATGTCGCTCGAAGCCGCCCTGCACGCTCTGCGCACCGACCCCGATCTCGCTGGCGGCTTCGCCGAGTGGCGCGAGCTGCCGGAGCAGCCGGCCCGCTACGGCGCTTGGCCGCTGAGCGCCGACCCGCGCCTCGTGGCGGCACTGGCAGGGCGGGGCATCGACCAGCTCTATACCCACCAGGCGCAGGCGTTCTCCGCGGTGATGCAGCGCCAGAGCGTCGTCGTGGTCACTCCCACCGCGTCCGGCAAGACGCTCTGCTACAACCTGCCGGTCGTGCAGACGATCCTGGGCGACCCGGAAGCCCGTGCCCTGTACCTCTTCCCTACGAAGGCGCTGGCGCAGGACCAGATGCAGGAGCTCCACGGGCTGATCGGCGACCTGGGCGCCGACATCCGCACCTTCACCTACGACGGCGACACGCCCGGCGACGCGCGCCGCAAGGTGCGCGAGGCCGGCCACGTCGTGGTCACGAACCCGGACATGCTGCACACGGCGATCCTGCCGCACCACACGAAGTGGGTGAAGCTGTTCGAGAACCTGCGCTACGTCGTCATCGACGAGCTGCACCAGTATCGCGGCGTCTTCGGCAGCCACGTCGCGAACGTGATCCGCCGGCTGCGGCGCGTCTGCCGCTTCTACGGCTCCGACCCCGTCTTCATCTGCTGCTCCGCCACCATCGCCAACCCGCGTGAGCTGGCCGAGAACATCGTCCGTGGCCCCGTCGCCCTCGTCGACGAGAACGGTGCGCCGCGCGGGCCTCGGGTCGTTGCCGTCTACAACCCGCCGGTCGTGAACCGAGAGCTGGGCATCCGCCAGAGCAGCGTCAACGCCTCCCGCGCCATCGGCGCGAAGCTGCTGCAGTCGGGAGTCCAGACCATCGTCTTCGCCCCCTCCCGCGTGCGCGTCGAGCTGCTCCTCCGCTACCTGCGCGAGGCGCTGAAGCAGCGCATCGGCGAGCCGCCGAAGGTTGAGGGCTACCGCGGCGGCTACCTGCCGAACGAGCGGCGCGCCGTCGAGCGAGGCCTGCGCGAGGGCCGCATCCGCGGCGTCGTGGCCACGAACGCGCTGGAGCTGGGCGTCGACATCGGCGGGCTCGACGCGGCCGTGCTCACCGGCTACCCCGGCACGCTTGCCAGCGCCTGGCAGCAGATGGGCCGCGCCGGCCGGCGCCAGGGCCTCGCATTCGCCTGCGTCGTCGCCTCGTCGTCGCCGCTGAACCAGTACGTCGCCACCCACCCGGAGTACCTGTTCGAGACCTCGCCCGAAGCCGGCCTCATCGACCCCGACAACCTCCTGGTGCGGATCAGCCACATGAAGTGCGCCGCCTTCGAGCTGCCGTTCGAAGAGCGCGAGGAGTACGGCCCCGACTCCGCCGCACTGCTCGAGATGCTGGCCGACGAGGGCGTGCTGGTGAAGGCCGGCGGCCGCTACCACTGGATGACCGAGGTGTTCCCCGCCGAATCCGTCAGCCTCCGCTCCGCCGCCATCGATAACTTCGTGGTCATCGAGCAGGGGCCGAAGCCGCGCGTCATCGGCGAGGTGGACCGCCCGGCAGCGCCCCTGCTGGTCCATGACGAGGCGATCTACATGCACGGCGGCCAGCAGTACCACGTCGACCGCCTGGACTGGCACGAGAAGAAGGCGTACGTCCGCCGCGTCGACGTGGACTACTACACGGACGCGAACCTGGCCGTCGACTTGGAGGTGCTGGACTCGTTCGAGCGCGCGCCCGCCCCCGGCTGCCACGTCGCGCACGGCGAGGTCGCCGTCCGCGACGTGGCGACAATCTTCAAGAAGATCAAGCTCGACACGAACGAAAACGTGGGCTGGGGCCGCATCAACATCCCGGAAGAGAGCCGCCACACCACGTCGTACTGGCTCGCGCTGGAGCCCGAAGCCACGGACGGCCTCGGCCGCGCCGAGCTGCAGGACGGGCTCTGGGGCATGGCGCACACGCTCCGGAACCTGGCGCCCATCTTCCTCATGTGCGACCCACGCGACCTGCAGGCCGTCGCGCAGGTGCGATCGCCGTTCACGGAGCGGCCGACGCTCTTCCTCTACGAGAATCAGCCGGGCGGCGTCGGCATGGCGCGCCGCCTGTTCGAGATCCACGGCCGCCTGATCCACGCTGCGCTGGAGCTGGTGGAGCGCTGCGACTGCCGCGGCGGCTGCCCCGGCTGCGTCGGCCCGTCGATCGGCGAGCACGGCACGAACAAGCGCGCCGCCGTGCTGCTCCTGCGCCGCCTCTGCGACCCCGATCGCACCGTCGCCCGCGCCGCTCGTGCTGCGGCGCAGCCGGCCTGACGCCGTGACCGCCGATACCGCGCTCCGCGATCGCCTGCGCCACGCCGTGACGCAGCACGCGCCTGTGCGGCCGCAGGCGCCGCCGCTGCCGCGCGAGGCGCCGCCCATCGCCGATATCCTGCGCGGCGACTGGCACCAGACTGCCCACGGCCCCGTCTTCGTGCGCGACCAGTGGCACGCCGTCGATCACGCGCACGGTGCGGTGCCGCTCGGCGATGCGCTGGACATAAGCGAGGGCGAACTGGCGCGGCTGCTCGGCGCGCCGGCCGCGCCCCACGCCTCGCGGCTGGCGTTCTTCGATATCGAGACGACGGGCCTCTCGGGCGGCACCGGCACCTACGTCGTGCTCGCCGGCCTCGGCTCGTTCGAGCCGGACGGCTTCCGCATGCGGCAGTACTTCTTGGCCGATGTCGCGCAAGAGCGGGCGATGCTGGCCATGCTCGCGGAGGACCTGACGCGCTTCGATGGCATCGTCACCTACAACGGCCGGGCCTTTGACGTGCCGTGCGTCGAGGCGCGCCTGACGCTGGCGCGGCTGCCCTCGCCGTACCCCGGCATGGCGCACTTCGACCTGCTCCAGCCGGTCCGCCGCCTCTACCGCCATCGGATCAATGGCTGCCGGCTGGCGGAGGTCGAGCGCCGGCTGCTCCGCCTCGAGCGCGCCGACGACGTGCCGGGATGGCTGATCCCGCAGCTCTACTTCGACTACCTGCGCGCCGGACGCGCGTCCCCTCTGCGCGGCGTGATGCGACATAACGCGGAAGACGTGCTGTCGCTTGTCGGCGTGCTGGCCTCGCTCACCCGCCTGCTGTCGCGCGACGATCTCGACCCGGACGACGCCGCGGCCGTCGCGCGCTGGCACGAGTACGCGGGCGAGCCGCAGCGCGCCATGCCGCTGTATCGCGCTGCGCTGCCGTGGCTGGCGGGCGGCGACGACTGGGTGTGGGCGGCGCCGCGCCACGCAGCGCTGTGCAAGCGGGCAGGGGAGCGGGACGAGGCGGTCGCCCTGTGGCACCAGCTCTGGGCACAGGGCGACCGCGAGGCGGGGATCGAGCTGGCGAAGCACTTCGAGCACCACGCCCGTGACCTGCCCGCCGCCGAGAAGGTCACGAGCGCACTCCTGGTACGCGCGGAGGGCGCCGAGCGGATTGCCCTGGACCATCGCGCCGCCCGCCTGCGCCGGAAGCTGGCGCTCGCCTCGCCCCGCTAGAATGAGACGTGACCGCATCGCGATTCGCCGAACAGCTTGCCCGCGTGCCCACCGGCCCCGGCGTCTACCTGATGCACGGGGCCGCCGGGCAGGTGATCTACGTCGGCAAGGCGGCGAACCTGCGGAACCGCGTCCGCTCCTACTTCGGCTCGCCCGCCAGCATGGAGGCGAAGACGCGCTCGCTCTCGGAGGCCATCGCTGACTTCGAGTACGTGCTCACCCGCACCGAGCAGGAGGCGCTGCACCTGGAGGCGGAGCTGGTCAAGCGCCACCAGCCCTTCTTCAACATCCGCCTCAAGGACGACAAGCACTACCCGTACCTGAAGGTCGATCTGGCCGACCCTTGGCCGCGTGTCTACATCACGCGCCGCGTCGAGAAGGACGGCGCGCGGTACTTCGGCCCCTACGCCAACGCCGGGTCCGTCCGCCGCACGCTGGACATCGTGAACAAGCTCTTCCCCTGGCGCTCCTGCACGAAGACGATCACCGGCACGGACGCGCGCCCCTGCCTCGACTACTTCATCAATCGCTGCATCGCCCCCTGCACCTCCTACTGCACGAAGGACGAGTACGACGAGGTGATCCGCCAGGTCATCCTCTTCCTCGAAGGGCGCACCGACGAGGTCGTCCGCGGCCTCCAGCGCCAGATGGCCGCCGCCTCCGAGTCGATGGAGTACGAGCGCGCCGCGCGCCTGCGCGACCAGGTGCAGTCCGTCCAGCGCGTGACCGAGCGGCAGGCCGTCGCGAGCACGAAGCCGGCCGATGAGGACATCTTCGGCCTCGCGCGCGGCGACGACGACGCCATGGTGCAGGTGCTGTTCGTCCGCGGCATCAAGATGGTGGGAGTTGACAGCTTCACCATGGACGGAGCGAAGGACGAGGGCGACGCGGCCGTCATGGCCAGCTTCATCCAGCAGTTCTACGAGTCGGCCACCTACGTGCCGAAGTGCGTCGTCATCCCGATGCCGCTGCCCGACCACGCGCTGATCGAGAGCTGGCTCACGGAGCGCCGCGGCGGCCGCGTCCGGCTGCTGGCGCCGCAGCGCGGCGAGAAGCGCCGCCTCGTCGAGATGGCGATGACGAACGCGCGCGAGGCGCTGGACATGGTGCGCGTGAAGTGGATGGCGGACACCGGCAAGACCCGCGCCGCACTGGAACAGCTGCAGGACGAGTTGGAGCTTCCGGCGCTGCCGAAGCGCATCGAGTGCTACGACATCTCGAACATCCAGGGCACGTCCTCGGTCGGGTCGATGGTGGTGTTCATCGACGGCCACGCCCGCCCGCAGGAGTACCGCCGCTTCCGCATCAAGACAGTGGAAGGCGCCAACGACTTCGCCTCGATGGCCGAGGTGCTGCGGCGCCGCTTCCGCCGCGCCCGCGAGCGCCTGCTGCGCGAGACCGGCGCCAGCGCGCCCGCCGTCGAGGCGGTCGGCAGCGCCCGCGATGACGACTCGTTCGCGGCGCTGCCGGATCTGGTGATCATCGACGGCGGCAAGGGCCAGCTCTCCGCGGTGACGGACGTGATGCGCGAGATGGGGGTGAAGGACATCCCCACCGTCGGCCTGGCGAAACAGCACGAGGAGATCTACGTGCAGGATGTCTCGGAGCCGGTCGTGCTGCCGCGCCAGTCGCAGGCGCTGTACCTTGTCCAGCGCCTGCGCGACGAGGCCCACCGCTTCGCCATCACCTACCACCGCGGCGTCCGGAGCAAGGCGGGCATGGGGTCCGCGCTCGACACCATCGCCGGCATCGGCCCGAAGCGAAAGAAGGCGCTGCTGCGGAAGTTCGGCTCCGTCCGCGCCGTCCGCGAAGCCAGCATCGAGGAGATCGCCGCCACCGCCGGCTTCACGGCCGCCTTGGCGGAGAAGGTGAAGGCGGGACTATGAGCGCCGCGCCGGACCTGGGACGGGACGAGGCGGTGCTGGCCGTGGCGCGGGCGCGCATGGTGAACCTGCTGCACGCCCGCATCGGCGACCGCCGCGTCATCGAGGCGATGGCCGCCGTGCCGCGTGAACGCTTTGTGCCACCGCACCTGCGGCTTCTTGCCTACGACGACCGCGCACTGCCGATCGCCGCGGACCAGACGATCTCGCAGCCGACGATGGTCGCGATCATGCTGGAGGCGGCGCTGCTGCGCCCGGAGGACCGCGCGCTGGAGATCGGCACCGGCTCCGGCTACGGCGCCGCCGTGCTGTCGCGCCTCGTGCATGAGGTCGTGACGGTCGAGCGCGTGCCGCTGCTCGCGGAGAGCGCGCGCACGCTGCTGCGCGCACTCGGCTACCACAACGTGGAGGTGTGCGACGCCGGCGAGATGCTCGGCTGGGCCGAACGCGCGCCGTACGACGCGATCATCGTCACGGCGGGCGCGCCGCACGTGCCGCGGTCGCTGCTCGATCAGCTCGCCGACGGCGGACGGCTCGTGCTGCCGGTCGGCACGTTACGATCGCAAGAACTCGTGCGCGCGACGAAGACGCCGCACGGCGTCGAGCTGGCGCGCCTGGGCGCGTGCGCCTTCGTGCCGCTCATCGGCGAAGAAGCGTGGGAAGACAGCGGCGTTTCGGAAAAGATCAGCGAGCCATAACCGGTTCGTATCCGCCGCCGCCGAGGGTATTCCAAACTCGTATCGAATTCCGACGAAATCAGTGTTGCAATGCACTAGACAGCAGCGCGAGCCGTGCTACAATCGGCCTGCAATTCCTCCCCCTTTGGCGCTAACACAACCTGGACCGTAACGAGGGCTTCAATGGACGATCACATTGGGCACTTTCTGAACTTCATGTCGGTTGAGAAAGGTGCGTCCGGTAATACCGTCGCCGCCTACAAGAACGACCTGCACCAGTTCGACGTCTACCTCACCGCGCTCCGTGGCAACGGCAAGCCGCGCGACTGGGAGACGATCGAGCGCGATCTGATCATCGACTACCTGCTCAACTTGCGCAGCAAGACCGGCGACGGCAAGGGCTACGCCGAGGCGACCGTCGCGCGCAAGGTCGCCGCGATCAAGTCGTTCTTCCAGTACATGCAGGCCGAAGGCGCGATCCGGCGCAACCCGGCGGAGAGCCTGGAGTCGCCGCGCGTCGGGCGCTCGCTGCCGAAGCCGCTCTCCGTCACCGAGGTCGATGAGCTGCTCGAGCAGCCGATGAAGCGCAACTCTCCCGAGGCCAAGCGTGACCGCGCGATGCTGGAGCTGCTCTACGCCACAGGCCTGCGCGTCACCGAGTTGGTGTCGCTCGACATCGACGATGTGAACATGTCCGGCCCCTATGTTCGCTGCCTGGGCAAGGGCTCGAAGGAGCGCACGATCCCGATCCACGAGCAGGCCGCCGCCGCGGTGGAGCAGTACCTGAACGACGGCCGCGCGCACCTCGTGAAGAACCGCAAGGAGAACGCGCTCTTCGTCAATCGCCGCGGCGAGCGACTGACGCGGCAGGGCTTCTGGCTCATTCTCAAGCAGTACGCGAAGGAAGCGAACATCACCACCTCCGTCACGCCCCACACGTTGCGGCACTCCTTTGCCACTCATATGCTGAGGGGCGGTGCGCCGCTGAGGAACGTGCAAGAATTGTTGGGGCATGCGAATATCTCTACCACGCAGGTGTACACGCAGATCGCCAACGAGCACGTCCGCCAGGTGTACGAGAAAGCCCACCCCCGCGCGCGCTGATCCGCGCCGCATCACGACGACATCCACGTCCGGCCGCTCCGTCGCAGGGGCGGCTGTTCTGTTGCTGCTCGCCGCGGCGCTCGCCGCGTGCAGCGGCTCATCGTCGCACGACGCGACCGGCACGCCGCCGGCCACCGCCGCTCCGCCGGCGACGGCCACCGCGCAGCCGGCGCCGCTCGCCGCGCAGATCGGCGTGCGCGGCACGCTGCCGACGAACGACGGCATCGACATCGCCGCGCGCTACGCCAAGACCGCGGGCCGCGCCGCTGCGACGAAGCCCTTCGCCGGCGAACCGGCGGCCGGCTCGCAGCGCGACTTCTTCGTCACCCATATCACCGCCGGCGCGCTCAGCGGCAAGACGCCGCCCGAGACCGTCACTATCACCGCGACGCTCCTGGCGAAATCCGCGCACGCGTACTTCTACGAGGACGCGGCGCTGCAGGCCGACCCCGCCGCCGTGCAGCAGGCTGCCGATCTCTTCGAGTCGTCGGTGTGGCCGACGGTGACGGCGGCGTTCGGAGAGCCGGCGATCCCCGGCATCGACGGCGACCCGCGCATCATCGTCCTGCAGGCCGACCTCGGCGGCGCGGCCGGCGGCTACTTCAGCGGCGACGATGTGTACCTGCGCGTCGTCCGCCCGTACAGCAACGAGGCGGAGATGGTCTACATGGACCGCACGCTGCGCCCCGGCGAAGCATCGTTCAACGTCGTGCTCGCGCACGAGTTCCAGCACCTGATACACGCGCGGAACGACCCCGACGAGGAGTCCTGGGTGAACGAGGGGCTGTCGGAGACCGCGTCGGGCCTCGTCGGCGGCGCCGTCTCGTCCGTGAAGTCGTTCGAGTCGCATCCGCAGACGCAGCTCAACAACTGGGAGCAAGGCGGGCAGGCGCACTACGGCGCGGGCGCGGCGTTCTTCCGCTACCTTGCCAGCCGGTTCGGCGGCGACGCGTCGCTCGGCGCCATCGCCCGCCAGCCCGGCGACGGGCAGCAGGGCGTCGACGAGTTCCTCCAGTCGATCGGCCAGCCGCTCCGTTTCCGCGACGTGTTCGCCGACTGGATCGCCGCCAACATCCTCAACCGCGAGGCCGGCCCCTACAGCAATCCGGGCCACCCGCTGGCGATGCTCGTCGCGAACGATCTCGCGCCCGGCGCGGATGCCACCGAAGGCAGCGCCCACCAGTTCGGCTCCGACTACTACAACTTGTCAGGGCTCGACGCCGCGAGCGACTACGTTCTCCACTTCGAAGGGCAGGCGCGCGTGCCCGTGCTGCCCACCGCGCCGCCCCCCGGCGCCACGTCGATGCTCTGGGGCAACGCGCAGGACGACATCGATACGACGCTGACGCGCGAGCTGGACCTGACCGGCCGTACGGCGCCCGCGCTGACCTTCAAGACGTGGTTCGATATTGAGCCGTACTACGACTGGGGCTACGTCTCCGTCTCGGCCGACGGCGGGGCGACGTGGAAGGCCCTGCCCGGCAGCCAGACGAGCGCTGACGACCCGGTGAAGGTGGCGCTCGGCCCCGGCTACACCGGCAAGAGCGGCGGCGGCGATGCCCCGTCGTGGCTGGACGAGCGCATCGACCTCTCCGCGTATGCCGGGACGAAGATCCTCCTGCGGTTCGAGTACATCACGGACGGCGGCACCCACGGCCCCGGCTGGGCCGTCGCGGACGTGCGCGTCACGGCGGAGGGCGGTGGCGTCGCCGACACGGCATGGCAGTCGAGCGGCTGGGTGAATATCGACCAGGAGCTGCCTCAGACGTACATCGTGCGCGTGCTGGAGAAGAAGTCCGGCGGCGACGTGGCGGTGCTGGACGTGCCGCTCGACGCGGCGCAGCACGGCGACCTTCGCTTCAGCGCCGCCGGCGTCGAGAGCGCCACGCTCGTCGTCGCGGGCTCCACCGAGGGCAGCGACGAGTTCGCCCCCTACACCGTCGCGCTGCGCGCGCCCTAGCCGCCCGCGCGGGCGCGCGTCCGTCTCGCGCGTTGCGCGCCGCCCCGGTATGCTCCGCGCATGGCTGACGACGCGCTCCGCACACGCCTGGACGCCGCGATCGAACTGCTGGACGACGCCCAGCGGCAGCGGCTGCTCGACTGGGCCGGCTCCATGCACCGCGGCGTCGAGCGGGCGCGGGAGCCGGGCGCGAGCATCGGTCCGCTGGCAGAAGCCCTGCACATCACGAACGCCGGCGCCACGGACGGCATCGCCAGCTACCGGCTTGATGTCGCCCCGGAGATCCTGAACCCGCACGGCGTCCTGCACGGCGGCGCCATCTACACGATGGTCGACTACAGCATGGGCGGCGCGACGATGTCGGTCCTCGCCCCGGAAGAGATCTGCGCGACGATCGAGATCAAGATCAACTACCTGGCGTCGGTGCGCAGCGGCTCTCTGGTCTGCGACACGAGCATCGTCAAGCGCGGCCGCACCATCGTCTTCCTCGAGTCGCGCGTCGCCGACGAGCGCGGGCGCCTCGTGGCCACCGCCTCCGGCTCGTTCGCCGTCATCCGCCGCGCCAACGGCGACGACTGAAAGGACCGTCATGGCCGAGATTGCGAAGGTCCACGCCCGCGAGATCCTCGACTCGCGCGGCAACCCCACGCTGGAAGTGGACGTGCATCTCTCCGACGGCGCATGTGGTCGCGCCGCCGTCCCCTCCGGCGCCAGCACTGGCGAGCACGAGGCCGTCGAGCTGCGGGACGGCGATCTGCACCGTTACGGCGGCAAAGGCGTGCTGGGCGCGATCGTCAACGTCAACCGTGGCATCGAGCCGGAGATCGTCGGCATGCCGGCCGGCGACCAGGCGGGGCTCGACCGCAAGCTCGTGGCGCTCGACGGCACGCCGGACAAGGGCCGCCTCGGCGCGAACGCCATCCTCGGCGTGTCGCTGGCGAACGCGCGTGCCGCTGCCGCATCCGCCGGCCTTCCGCTCTGGAAGTTCCTGGGCGGCCCCACCGCGCGGCTGATGCCCGTCCCGATGTTCAACATCCTCAACGGCGGCAAGCACGCCACGAACTCCACCGACTTCCAGGAGTTCATGGTGATGCCGCTCGGCGCGCCCAGCTACAAGGAGGGCCTGCGATGGGCCGTCGAGGTGTACCACGCGCTGGCGAAGGTGCTGAAGTCGCGCGGTCACCAGTCGAACGTTGGCGACGAGGGCGGCTTCGCTCCGTCCCTCGGCGGCAACGAGCCCGCGCTGGACGTGATCATCGAAGCAATCCAGCGCGCGGGCTACGAGCCCGGCAAACAGGTCTCCATCGCCCTCGACCCCGCCTCCAGCGAACTCTGGGACGCACGCCAGGAGCGCTACGTGCTGCCCATCGAGGGACGCACGCTGACCAGCGAGCAGATGGCGGACCACTGGGCGGGCTGGTGCGAGAAGTATCCCATCGTCAGCATCGAGGACGGTATGGCGGAGAACGACTGGCGCGGCTGGGCGCTGTTGTGCCAGCGCATCGGCGACCGCGTCCAGCTCGTGGGCGACGACCTCTTCGTCACGAACACCGCGCGCATCGAGCGGGGCATCATCGAGCGCTCCGCGAACAGCGTGCTGATCAAAGTCAACCAGATCGGCACGCTCACCGAGACCCTGCAGGCCGTCGCCATGGCCTCGGCCGCCGGATGGACGAGCGTCATGAGCCACCGCAGCGGCGAGACCGAGGACTCCACCATCGCCGACCTCGCCGTGGCCACCGGCTGCGGCCAGGCGAAGATGGGTGCCCCCGCGCGCAGCGACCGCACCGCCAAGTACAACCAGCTCCTGCGCATCGAGGAGGAGCTGGGCCGGGCGGCCGAGTACGCCGGCTGGGGCGCGCTCAAGGTCCGGCGGCCGTAGCCCCCGGCGCTCCCGGTTCTGCGACGGTAGACTGTCGATCGTGAACTGGAACCGCGCGTGAGCCGAGAACTCGACTACTACCAGGTGCTGCAGGTGCGCCCCGACGCCTCGGACGCCGAGATCAAGCGCGCCTACCGGCGCCTGATGCGCCTGGTGCATCCCGACGCCAACAGCAACGACCCTGACGCGAACCGCAAGGCGGCGCGGCTGAACCACGCGTTCGAGACGCTGGGCGACGCCGACCGCCGCCGCGCCTACGACGGCGCCCGCGGCCGCGGCGACGCCCGCCGCTACCAGGCCTGGGCCGAGAACGACGACTGGGAGAACATCGTCGCCGAGCACGTGCCGCCTGCGCGTGCGCCCGCGCACGTCCACGCGCCGGAGCCGCAGATTGAGCCCGCTGAGATCGAGGTGGACATGTCGGAGCTGCGCGGCGAGGCGCGCGTCCGCCGCAAGATCCGCGTGACGAACCGCTGCACCTGCGACCTCGCGGGCATCGTCTCCACGTCCGAGCCGTGGGTGCGGGGGCCGGTGGGCCGCATCACCGTCGCGCCGGGGCGGACCGCCGAGTTCGAGATCGAGGTGATCGGGCTCAAGGTGCGCTTCCCCGGCCTCTCCCG
>Ga0315281_10002568_pt1 | contig 26875 bp, 15 predicted proteins | sample YL17G07_0_MG_FD_204540 | JGI IMG/M metagenome (GOLD analysis project Ga0315281, IMG submission 204540) | Sediment microbial communities from Yellowstone Lake, YNP, Wyoming, USA - YL17G07_0 | ecosystem: Environmental > Aquatic > Freshwater > Lake > Sediment | place: USA: Wyoming | collected...
GCGATCGCCGCGTTGCTGTTGATCCAGTCGACGACCTCTGGCGGGATCTCCATCAGCACGACGGAGGGAGTAAAGGTCAGCATGAAGTCGCGACCGAGGGGCGACTCAATCGCACGGCGCGATTCAAGCCGCCACGCGTCGCGCGTCACGGTCACGCCCGCGTTGCTTGCCAGCGCATTCAAGGATGACGCGGCGCGGTCAATGATCGAACGGGCGCGAGAGGCGCGGCTGACACAGGATTCATCGATCCAGAGCTACGACGCGACGACGTTGCAGCGGATGACGGCCGGCATGGGTCTGACGCGATTCGGTCCGGACCGGATGCTGTTCAGGTATGAGTCATCGTCACGCGTCCGATGGCAACGGGGGGTCGGCGCTTCAATAGAGATCACAGGTCGCAGAGCCGTCTCGCCATCGACCGGCAAAGCCGACATCGAAGTCGACGAGATTCTGTCGCCGGTACCGTACTTTCCCGGGCGCGACGCGCTCTGGGCCGGATTCGTACGGGTCAAGGATGAGATCAGCGACGAAGGGCTGATTCACCCGCTCGCGACCTCCGCCGAAGCGTACTATGTCTACGAAACCGGCGACTCGCTTCGCTTTCGACTGGGGGATGGCGTGACCATACGCCTTCGCGAAGTCCTCGTCCGTCCGCGCAAGATCGATTGGCGACTGGTAGTCGGCTCGCTCTGGTTCGATGTCGAAAGCGGACAGCTCGTGCGCGCCGCATTCAAGCTGTCGGAGCCGCTCGACTTCTGGACGCTCAACGATGGCGAACGTCCGCCGGCTGTTGCGAAGGCGATGGTAGATCCGATGAGCGGATCGGTCACCGGAATGGCGATCGAGTACGGATTGCACGATGCGAAGTACTGGATGCCAAGGACCCAGACGTTTGAAGGCAACGCGCAGATCGGGTTCATCCGGCTCCCGTTGAAGATCGATGAGACCTTTCAGTATTCGAGCTTCAATGCTTCCGACATCGTGGTGACGCTGCCGGGGAAAAAGGCCGTCGTGCTGGACACGTCGTCGCTCGTCGGCCTGTCGGGATCGGAGCGAGACTCGGTGCGCGCCGGTCTTCGCCGCTCGCAAGCGCGCGCAGTGGCCGAGCAAGAGGAGCAGGATTGCAGGCAGTCCGGCGCCCGTGACGAGCAAGTGAGCCGCTATGGTGGTGCGCTGGTAGTGGCGCTCCACGTGCCCTGCGACGGCAAGGCGCTGGCCGTCTCCCCGACCCTGCCAAAGTCGATATTCGACGACGCCGACGAGATGTTCGGCGACGCGATGCGCGACGAGTTACTCGCGCGCGCCGAAGCGCTGATGCCGGACCCGATGCTCGGTTTCCACAAGCCGGAGGTGAAATGGAGCTTCGGCATGTTGCGCTTCAATCGAATTGAAGGCCTCTCGAGCGCACTGCTCGTGGAGCAATCGCTCGGCAGGGATCTGACCCTTCGCGCAGTACCGCGCATCGGCGTGGCCGACCGCATTCCGAACGGTGAGCTGTCGTTGCTCAAGCAGCGCACGCATTCTGAGATCGCGTACACCGGGTACCGCCGCCTGATCGCCGATACCGAGTGGGGTGATCCGCTGTCTTTCGGTAGCTCGCTATCGGCGCTGTTGTTTGGACGCGACGAGGGGATGTACTACCGGGGGACGGGGGCTGAGCTGACCGGCGTCTGGCAAGGCTCGGTGCGTACGTTCTGGACGGCGTACGGTCGGCGCGAATCGAGCGCGATGGCGCGCAATACCCGTTCGCTGCCAGAGGTCCTTGGCGGTAACGGATTCAAGCCGGCCAGCAACATCACCGCGCAGTCAGCGACGCAATATGGAGGTTCGCTGCGGTTTGCCGGATCACGTGGTGTGGATCCGGCAGGCTGGCGGACGCAGGCCGATCTGCGTCTCGACGGTGCAACGGGGACCTTCGATTTCGGCCGAGGGTCGCTCGATCTGACCGTGTCTCACGTCCTGTTCGGGCCGTACAGCGCGTCGTTCACGTTGAGTGGTGGCTCGTCAATTGGGACCGTACCGGTGCAGCACCAGTACTACATCGGCGGATCATCGACCGTGCGCGGCCAATCGGCCGGTGCTGGGTCGGGCAACGCGTATTGGTTTGGGCGCGCGGAGCTAGGCCAAGGAGTCGCTGGTCGCCGCATCGTATTCGCCGATCTCGGCTGGGCTGGTGATCGCGACAAGATGGGGCAGGTCGGTCGACCGATGACCGGCGTGGGCCTCGGGTTTTCCGTCCTCGACGGGCTATTTCGCTTCGACGTCGCGCGCGGGCTCTATCCGGAGCGGCAATTCCGGCTCACGCTTTATTTGGATTCGAAGTACTGATGAAAGTTCGCGTTCTTCCGTATTACCGCCCCTTCTTCAACACCTTGATCTTGCCCATTCGGGTCTCTGGCGCCGGCTTGATGATGATGTCCACGTCGCGGCCGAGGCGGGCGAGGATGCGCAGCATACGCTCGACCGAGAAGCCGCGGAGCTTTCCGCTGATGATGAGCGACAGTTGCGACGGCGCGTCGCCGGCCAGGTAGGCCGCCTCAATCTGCGTCAGTTGACGCTCCTTGAGGATGTTCGCGATTTCCTTGGCGAGCGTCTCCTTGGGAATCACCTGATCTTCGCTGGTGCGTTCCCAGACACGGGAGGATTTTGGTTTGGCCACGGTCGACTCGCGATGAAAAAGGGGGACCTGGAACAAGAATCCGCGTCGCTAGCATGCACATTCGGCTACCGACCGACACTCATTCAGATATGCTGTCGCGCCGATGTCTCTGCATCGGGGCAGTAATCGTACAATCCGCAGGCGCGATGCGAAAGTGTGGCAACTGTTCGTCGCCTCGCCGGACTATTTGGACAGCACCCCCGCTGACGCACTAGCCTCCGAAAGTCCAGCCCCCCCAAAAATCAGCCGCCGTTCGAGCGCTGACCGCTCGAACGGCCCGTTGGCGCTAGTGGCGCGCGGCGATCAACGGGAGCACGAGTTTCCTACCGCCGTTCTCGGAGATGTTGATCAGCCCGATCTGCACGCCGTGGAGCTCGCGGGCGGTGTTGAGCAAGCCGATCGTGAGACCGCGCTGGGTCCCTTGATTGCGATTCCATGCGCTGAGGGACGCACCACGGAACTCGCCATCGGTTCCCTCGATCTTGAAATAGATCGGCGCGATCACGATCGCGTGTGCGGTTCTTGCTCCGGCGCCAAGCGACGCCGTGAACCCTTCGATTCGCTGCGCGCCAACTCCACCGATGGCGAGCGCGATGCCGTGGATCGTCCCGCCGGCGCCGACTCCCGCGCCTCCAATCGCCAGACCTCGGAGGTCATGGCCAATGCCGACACCCACCCCGCCAATCACGATCCCGGTCACGTCACCACCTGCACCGAGACCCACTCCGCCAAATCCGATGCCGCGAAAGTCGTTACCGACGCCGACGCCGATGCCGCCCAAAGCGAGGCCGCGGCCGGACTTGCCGACGCCCACACCGACACCGCCAATGGCGATGCCATGCATGTCGCTGCCTACCCCGATTCCGAGGCCGCCGACAGCGGCGCCACGCATCCCGTTACCGATGCCGAAGCCCATGCCGCCAACACCGATGCCATGAAACTCGCTGCCAACACCCGCCCCAAGACCACCGACAATGATGCCTGTCGCCTCGGCACCGACGCCGGCTCCGAGTCCCGCAATGAGAATGCCATGCATCGACGTACCGATCCCCGCTCCGAGCCCCGCGACCCCGAGGCCCGTAAAGCTGTTGCCGACTCCGAACCCTGCTCCGGCGAGCATCAATCCACTCGCGCTGTTACCCGCACCAAACCCAAGCGGCGCTATGCCGATTCCGGTGATCGATTCGCCAACGCCAAAGCCGAACAGGCCTGCGCCGATCCCCCGGATGTTTGCCGCTCCCGTGAGGGGTAGTCCAAGTGCGATTCCTTCAACCGTCCCGGAGCCGAAGGGATTGTCGCGGTTGACGGGACCGGAACTCGCGTCGTAGGGCGTCCAGAGCGTCACATTGAGCCCGACGACCTTGTCCAGTCCCCGATCCCGGTAATTGAAGCGCAGTCCCGTAACCCGGGGCTTGTTGCCGATGGCGATGCCGGCGTTGTTGACCGTGAGATCCAGTCCCTGACCGGCGGCCGGTGCGAATGCCGCGCAGCCAAAGGCGGTCGCGGCGAGCAATTGTTGGATGCGCATGACCGACGTCTGGGTTGGCGTAGTACCTCAGCGACCGATACGACTTACATTGGCGCTGGTTTCACGTGCCCCGTTGCCGGACTGATCCTGGTTCGCCCGCCCCCTCGAGATGAGACATCCGCTCTTCACCGCAGCACTCGTTTCGGTCACCGCAGGGCTGGCGCTCACGGTCGCCGGCTGTCGGATAGAAAAGGTCCGCTCTGCGGACTCCACCAGAGTCTCCAACGAACCCGGACCAGGGGTCGTGGCCTGCGGTATCTCTCCAGAATCACGGGTCAGCGAAGACGGCCTCGGCCTGCTGCGAATCGGCACATCACTCGACGCGGTGCGTGCGAGCTGCGGGATCATCTCCGAGCGCCCCGGCGCCAATGATGCTCCGATGGTAGCAAGGGTTGACCTCGGCCGGGACACCGCGACTGTGGAATTCGTCAGCGGGTTGCTGCGCCGAATCACGCTTCATCATCAGACCTACCGAACCGCGGATTCGCTCGGCGTAGGCACTCTGATTTCGAGGCTGATTGACATGAAGGACGTCACGGCCGTGACCGAACGGGATCGGTTGTACGCCGTTCCACCGACGTACTGCGGGCTTCGATTCATGCTCAAGGCGCCAGCGCCAGCCCGTCCGGCAGCGCAATCCGGGCGCGCCGCGCTGAGGCGTTTGCCGGGAGACACAAAGACGCTCGAGCTCGAGATTGTCGGATGCATCAGACGGCGGTGAACAGTCCATAGACGACAACAGCGGCGCGGATGCCCTCGCGTCGCTGTTGTTGCTCCCCCCTGGATCCACCTTCGCACAACCGCGAAGGGCCCTGATGAAAAACCGCCGCTAGTGTCCCCGCGGTCTTGCGATCACGCTGCCGATGAGCGGCAAACCAGAGCGAATCGTCGGCAATCTTCCACCATTCATGCCGCTCGGATTCGGCGCGTAGACAGGCGCCCGCATTGGAGGAGGCACGTTAGTGCGGGGTCGGGCACCACGCGGATCGCAATTATCGCCATCGACGGTGCCGCCACGAATGATCGCAACGAAGATCCCGCCCAGTCCTATGCCGCCGCCTGTGTCAGTGTTCCCCGTTCCACGGCCGCTGCCACCGGTGAGGATCGGCCCCTGGTCAGATTCGGGCGACGGCATGGTGCGCGGAACCGGCCGAGGAATTGCTGGCGCGATCACTTCGGCCGGGGTTGGCGTGGCCGTGGTCTGCATGACCTGTATGTCAGGAAGCGCCTCGACGACCAGGGCGGCGACCGGTTCAGGCGCAGCGTTGACGGTCGGAGTCGCCGAACGAACAGCCTTTGCGCCAGGTCCCTGTTTGATCGCCTTGGCGGGGAGCGGCTTTGCCTGCACCGCCGTTTCGGTAAGAGCGTATCTGCTTGCCCCCTGAGCCTGCGCCAGCTCAATGCCTGTTGCCTGGGCTCGCTGCAGGTCCTCGGAGAACGCGTCGTTGGATTTGTCGGATTTGCGGTGCCTGCCGACACCGACGGCGACGGCAACTCCAATAACCGCAACGGGGATTCCAACAAGCATCAGAGCTTTGCGCATGAGCCCTCCTGGGGCTTCGATGTGAGCGACGGGTGGAAAGCTCACATCCACAGGTAGTTGCAGACCGCGGACCCAGTTAAACCACTGAATCTGCCGGTTTGGGTCTGCATGTCGTCACCAACGGCGGACAGTGCTGTCCGGAGACGGGAACAATCGGAGCACCCGACCTATTTCTTTCCCGATATCGCACCTGCCGCTCCGGCCCGTCTCGGATCCGCGCCGGCGGTGACCTTGTCTCCATCAATCCTCAGTGCGGCCCCGTAGCCTTCGCGCACTTCCCCCATCAGTGAGACGAACTGCACCCGGTAGCCCATCGTCTCGAGCTGCTTGATAACCGCAGGGGAGAATCCGTCTTCGACCTGTATCCCAACCCCTGCTATCGGTGCGCCACCGCGGCCGCGACCACCACCTCCGCCGAGTTGAAAGCGGGGTTGCTCGAGCGCGGCCTGCGGATCGAGCTTCGCGTCGATCATGCCGACGAGGGTTTGGTACACAGCTGACGTGATCCAGTTGTTGCCTGCGGCGCCGACCGCCATAACCGCCTTCCGCTTCGCGCCGCTCCCCTCGACCACGATCGCTGGCGCCAACGTACTGCCATGGCGCGCGAATGGGATGCGCACGCCGTAGCCATTCACCGTGGTATCATTGCCGTACGAATTCAGCTTGTCGTTGTACAGAAAGCCGAGTCCTGGTGTGACGTAGAACCCTCCGCCCCACGTGCCAAGGGTCTGCGTGACAGCGACGACGCTGCCGTCGGCGTCGCCGACAACGAACGCCGTCGTACCCGCGGCGCGGCATGGGCCGATCTCCGGAGCACCGTATCCGTGTGGCTCGCAGGCAGCAGGTGCGGTGGCTTGAGCGATCGACAATGCGCCTCCACCGGGATTGGCCTTTACGCAGCCAACGGAATCGACACGGACCGTTGCGGTGTTGAGCGCGTGTGCCGGGTCATAGCAGGTCCAGCGAATACGCGCCGTGTCCTTGTTCATGAACGGCTCGGTGTTGACCGGCCAGAGACTTGGGTCGGCAATGCGATTCCGCGTCGACGGTACGAGCTGCCACGCCGTGATCATGGCGTGCGTGGTCGCTGCGTCCTCAGAATAAAGCCGCGGTTTGCCGAAGTGCTCGAACAAACTCAGGCGCGCCGCCAGCGTGGCGCCTCCATCGACAGGAGGCGCGCTCGAGTACACGGTGAAGTCGCGGTAGGTCGTCGAGATCGGCTCGCGATCGGCGGCGAAGTACCGCCACATGTCCGACAACTTCATCACGTTCCCACGCGTGCGCAGATCGCTGACCATCTTTTGTGCGATCTCACCCTTGTAGAAGGCGTCGGCCCCACCCTTCGCGATCTGCTCGAGCGTCCACGCCAGGTCCGGATTGCGCAACGTGTCGCCGGCGCGAGGTGCCCGCCCGTCCTTGAAGAACAGCGCCCGGCTGCTCTCCCACTGCATGAATCCCTCGCGTTCAACCGTGAGGGTCGTGGCCAGGCCCTCACTCACCGGATACCCGTCGCGAGCGGCGTGAATCGCGGGCGCGAGAAGTTCGGCCCACGAGACCTTTTTGCTGCCGTGGCGCTGCCAGGCAAGATGCATCGCGGCGACGGTACCAGGCACGTTGGCGATGGCGGGACCGCCACCCCGTCCGGTCGGCGCGTTCGGATTGCCGAGCCCGGCGTCCTCCGGCACGCGTGACATGAACTCGATCAACTGTGGGCGATCCATACCCGGCTTGAAGATCAACATCTGGCCGTAGCCACCGGGGCCGCTCGCATCCGGCTCGACCACGCCGAGCGCAAACGAAACCGCGACCGCCGCGTCGACGACGTTGCCACCGGCGCGGAGCACAGTGAGTCCCGCTTCGGTAGCTACGGGATTCGCGCTCGACACGGCGGCGCGACCGCTGGCCGCCTCACGATACGGAGGGTGTTCGGCGAGCATCTGGTGGATCGTCATCCGCAATTCGTCGTCATTCCTGGCGCGGAGAGCGCGCGACCGATACTTCGACTTGAGCTTGTCCCACTGCGCGCGCCGGTCGCCGGCATCGGGCTCAGAGTAATAGAGTTGCGCGGTGCGCATCCACGCCTGATCGAATGCATCGCCGTTGCGCTCTTCGCGTGGCAAGACAGGCAGCTCCAGCGTTGGCGACGACTGGTTGAGCGCGGTCGTCGCGTCGCCAACCCACAGTGCGCCACCGGCCGCGAAGATGTTGACCAGCGTCCGGTCGCCGAGCCTATCCGGATCGCCATTGTAGCCGACGCCATCCTCGGGAATCACCTCGGTCACGGCGACGCGATTGCCGTCGGACGACCACGCCGCCTCAACACGACGGTCGGTGAATTGCGCGATCGTCTTTGCCGCCAGATCGACGACGTACACGCCGCCCGTGCGAGCCGACGCTGTGAACGCGACGTGCCCGGCATCGTTGGCCCAAGTGAGGTTTTCGATGCGCGGGTCGGTGACAACCACGCTGTCGGCGCCAGTGTTGAGGTTGCGAATGCGCAGGTGTCGGCCAGACTCATCGAGCGACACATAGGCGGCGCGATCGCCAACAGGCGACACCGTCGCCGACCGCTCGGCGGCGTGATTGGCGGTCAGTCGTGTTTCGGCGCCAGCGACCGATCGTGTCCAGAGTTGGGCAGCAGCGCCGCGGCCGCGTGTGAAGATGAGCCGGCCATCCTGTGCAACGACAGGTTGCGCGTCGGGTTGCGTGCTATGCGTTAGCTGCTCGAGCGCGCCGGGTCTGCCATTTGCGCCGATCGTCTCGCGCCAGATGTCGAGCTTGCCGCCCCGGTCGGATGAGAAGACGAGGTAACTCCCATCAAAACTCCAGGACGGCTCGCGATCCGATGCGCCGCCCGTGGTGACGCGCGTCCACTCGCCGGTCGCCGTCACGACCCAAATGTCGCCGTGAACGCTGACGGCGAGTCGTCCGTCGCGAGCGAACGCCGGTTGGCGCGCGCCGATGCCGAGGGTCTGCGGCTGCTGAGCCGCCGGCGGCCCTAAGCCGCGTTGCGGGACTGCTGCGCCAGCGCCGCCGGCCTGGAGCAACGCAACGACGAAAATCGGGGCAATTCCGAGGGGCACAACAGCTCCAGAGAGGGAGAAGCCGGAAACTCCGTTATGTACGCGGGGCAGTCAAGGCAGCGAATTCTGTCGAGGGGCTTTCATACGTCGTGTGGTTTCGCCCATTTTCGGCGCGAGAAGTCAGTCGCTGCGCTTCCTCGTCATGACGTCGTCGCCCCGTGCCAGAGCTACCGGATATCGTTGCCTACGTTGAAGCACTCGAGCGCCGCGTGGTGGGTCAGGCGCTCGAGGTGGTCAGGATTCGAGGGCCGTTCGTCGTCCGGACGGTGGACCCGCCGATTTCGGCAGCGACTGGCCACCGCGTGGTCGGCGTACGTCGTATCGGAAAGCGGATCGTCGTCGCCTTGGAGGGCGACCTGTTCATCGTCATTCATCTGATGATCGCGGGTCGCCTGCTGTGGAAGGTGCGCGGTGCTCCGCTCACGAACCGCATCGCGCTCGCCGCCTTCGACTTTGAGTCGGGAACGGTCGTTCTCACCGAGGCGGGGACCACAAAGCGAGCGTCGATCCACGTGATCCGTGGCGCCGAAGGATTGCGGCAATTCGACCGCGGTGGGCTTGAAGTTCTCGAGGCCTCGCTGGCCGATTTCACCGCTCGACTCCGGAGCGAGAATCACACGCTCAAGCGGTCGCTGACCGATCCAAGATTGTTCAGTGGTATCGGAAACGCCTACTCGGACGAAATCCTCCATCGCGCGCGACTGTCGCCCGTGCAGCTGACGAAGAAAATGAGTGATGCGGATGCCGCGCGACTCTTCGAGGCATCGAAAGCGATACTGATCGAATGGACTGAGCGCTTCCGGTTGACGGTCGGTGACGGATTTCCGGAAAAAGTGACCGCGTTCAGGCCCGAGATGGCAGTCCACGGGAAGTTTCGCCAGCCGTGTCCTGACTGCGGGACGCCGGTCCAGCGGATCCGATACGCCAACAACGAGACGAACTACTGCGCGCGTTGTCAGACCGGCGGACGACTTCTCGCCGACCGGGCGCTCTCACGACTGCTCAAATCGGACTGGCCGAAGATGGTTGATGACTTGTAGGGCCGGTGGTCGATCAGTCGGTCAGTCGGTCAGTCGGTCAGTCGGTCAGTCGGTCAGTCGATCAGTCGATCAGTCGCTCCGCCCTGGCAGGGTCATCTCGCCTTGGGTCACTATGACGGTTGACCCGCCGACGCGCGTTGCGGTGACCTCGCCGTCCTTCTTGTCGGCCTCGGCTTCGAGGATGCTCGGACGGCCCATTTCGAAGCCCTGTTCCACGATCCAGCGCAGCGTTCCATCGCGTCGGGTGTCGCGCGCGGCCAGGTAACCGGCAAGCGCGACGGCCGCACTTCCGGTTGCCGGGTCTTCCGGGACCCCGATCCCCGGAGCGAACATTCTGGCGCGGACATCAGACCCAGGTCGCTCTGCATCCTCCGCGAACACGAAAACCTTGGAGGTGACGTATCCGCTGAGCACTTGTTCCCACAGGTCGAGCTTGAGACGCGCAGCGGCGACCGCTGCCCGGTTGACGAGTGGCACAAAAAGAAAGGGGACGCCACACGACACAGATTCTGGGATGTAGGCGCCAGATCGTAGCGCGCCGGGCTCGAGCGACAGCATCTCGGCGAGGCGGTCGCGAGCGGGAGCCGGAGGTCCGACCTCAGGCCGCTTCGCTGCCGTGAGTTGGGCGAAGACCGGTCGGCCGGCCTCGGAGCGAATGGTCACCGGTACTGGGCCGACTCCTTCCTCGAAGACAATCTTTGTCGAATCACCGGTGAGGCGAATGGCGCCGGTTACGGCGAGAACGTGGGCGGTGCCGACGGTCGGGTGGCCGGCGAACGGAAGCTCGCCTCCGGGTGTAAAGATTCGGACTCGCGCAGTGTTCGCTGGGTCGGCTGGCGGCAGGACGAACGTCGTTTCGGAGAAGTTGAATTCGCGCGCGATGGCCGGCATGAGCCGCGGGTCAATCCCCTTGGCATCCGGAAAGACGGCGAGCTGGTTTCCACCGAAAGTACGGTCGGTGAAGACGTCGGCGGTGACAAAGCGAAAGGGGGTCAACGGGGGAAGCGAGAAATGAGTAGTGAGTAGTGAGTGTTGAGAAGAGTAGTGAGTTGTGAGTTGAGCAGTGAGTGGTGAGTGAGTGGTGAGTGGTGAGTGAGTGGTGAGTGGTGAGTGAGTGGTGAGTAATGAGAAATGAGAAATGAGTAGCGGCGGCCGGTCCGACCGCTCTTACCTTCGATCCGTTAACGCCGAGCTGGATGGAATCGGTTTTCGAGTTCTTTTTCAAATACAGGCCGGAAGTGTTCTCGAAGGGCGACCTCGTGTTCGGGGCGCCGTCTTCGGTCATGTTCCTGTTGGCGCTCGGTCTGCTGATCGGGGGGCCGGCGGTCATGACGTATGCTGGCGTTCGGGGTAAGAGCACGCGCCGGGACCGCTGGATTCTCAGCGGTCTGCGTGTCGCGTCCTTGATCGTGCTCGTCGTGTGTTTGTTCCGACCGATGCTGCTGCTGTCGGCGGCGATTCCGCAGCGCAACTTCGTTGCGGTGCTGCTTGACGATTCGCGCAGCATGACAATTGCGGATCGTGACGGCAAGGCGCGTGGAGAGTACGAGACGGTGACGTTTGCGCCCGACAGCGCGCTGCTCAAGGAACTGCGCAAGAAATTCCAGGTGCGCCTGTTCAACTTGAACGCATCGGCCGGCCGCATCGAGAACAGCAAGGGACTCACGTTTACGTCTCAGCAGACGCATATCGGCGACGCGATCGAGCGCGTGCGCCAGGAACTTGAATCGGTGCCAGTGTCGGGAATCATCGTCGTGTCCGACGGCGCGGACAACTCGCAGGCTCCGATCGGCGACCAACTGTTGTCACTGCGAGCGCGCTCAATTCCTGTCTTCACGGTTGGCGTCGGGGCCGAGCGATTCGACAAGGACATTGAGATTCGCCGCGTTGAAGCCCCTCATTCCGTGATGCGCGGATCGGCGGTTGCGGCCGACATCCTCATTCGGCAGCGGGGGTACGCAAACCGTCGGCTACCGTTGATCGTCGAGGACGACGGCAAGATCGTCGCCCGCGACACGATCACGCTTCCTGCCGACGGGGACGTTGCACCACTGCGCGTGAGCGTCTTTCTCAATCGCGCGGGTGCGCGGGCGCTGACCTTTCGTATCCCGCTTCAGCCAGGCGAGCAGGTCACCCAGAACAACGCGCAGGCCGTCCTCGTCGATGTTCGGGAGCGTCGCGAGAAGATCCTCTATATAGAAGGCGAGCCCCGATATGAGGCGCGCTTTATCCGCGCCGCCGTGGCGGCTGACAGCAGCCTCCAACTCGTCACGCTTCAACGAACGGCCGAGGACAAGTTTCTCCGGCTCGATGTCGACAATGGCGAGCAGCTGGCCAAGGGATTCCCGAAGACGGTCGGCGAACTATTCGGATATCGCGCCGTTGTCCTTGGTAGCGTCGAGGCGAGTTTCTTCACGCAGGACCAGATGAAGATGCTGTCCGACTTTGTGTCGGTTCGGGGCGGAGGGCTGCTCTTTCTTGGAGGGCGGCGTTCGTTCGCCGAAGGTGGATACTATGGCACGCCACTGTCTGACGTCATGCCGGTGTCGATCGAAGGGCCACCGGTTCCGGACTCTATGACCTTTTTCGCCGAGCTCCAGGCATTGGTCACACCGCCGGGCCGCAGCTCGGCCGTCACACAGATCGCGTCGACCATTCACAAGTCCGACGAGCGCTGGCGCACCCTGCCGACCGTGACCACCGTCAACTACATCCGCCGGGTGAAGCCGGGCGCGATCACCGTGCTTCAAGGTGTCACAGCACCCGGTGGCAAGAGTGGCTGGCCGACGCAACGCGTCTCCGAATATTCGCAGCCGGTTCTGGTGTCGCAGCGATATGGACGCGGAACCTCGATCGCGCTGCCAATTCAGGATTCGTATTTGTGGCAGATGGACCCGAATGCCACCGATGACGACATCTCGTTTCAGACATTTTGGCGGCAAATGTTGCGGTGGTTAACCGCGGACGTCCCTGGGCGGCTTCACCTGTCGATTCCCACCGATCAAGTGATGCCGGGCCAGCCGGCGACGATACGCGCGATCGTGGCCGACACGCTCTACGCGCCGCGCAACGACGCCCGTGTGATGATGCGCGTCGCAGGCATCGCGGCCGGCGCGCCGGCGCGCGACCTCCCGATGGAGTGGGTGGTCGATCGCGATGGCGAGTACCACGGCAGCTTCACGCCGTCCGCGTCTGGCTTGCAGGTGGTTCGCGTGGAAGCGACGACCCCCGATGGCCTGGTGCTCCGTGATTCGATCGTGGTGCGCGTCGGCGACATGAACGCCGAGTACGTGGACGCCGAGATGCGCGCTCCGCTGTTGAAGCGGATCGCCGACGAAACCGGCGGAAAGTTCTACCGTCCGGGCGGCACGTCGAGCCTGGTCGAAGACGTCGCGATGTCGAAGACCGGTGTCACGGTTGTGAATCAAATGGACTTGTGGGACATGCCGGCGATTTTTCTGCTGCTGGTGCTGCTCGTGACTGCCGAATGGAGCTACCGCAAGGTGCGAGGTCTCGCGTGATGCTGCGCCGACTGATCGCTGCTGGAGCCGCGGTGGCGTTGTCCGCAGTCCCGGCGCGCCCGCAAACCAAGGCGCTTGTCGTTACGGGGCTTGGCGGTGAAGCCAAGTACCATCAGCAATTCATGGTACTCGGCGACAGGCTGTCAGCGGCGCTCCGCAGTCGATTCTCCTTGCCCGACAGCAATGTTGCCTGGCTGGGTGAGGACAGCACGAATACCGTGTCAAAGTCGACACTGTATCGAGGGCGGTCGACGGCGCAAAACGTTCACTCTGAAATCGATCGGATGGTGTCGCGCTCGAAACCAGGCGATCAGATCCTGGTTGTCCTCGTCGGCCACGGCAGCGGCGATGGTGAGAACACCAAGTTCAACATTCCCGGCCCGGACCTTTCGGCGCGCGATTTTTCCACGATGCTTGCCCCGTTCGCGGCGCAACGAGTGGCCTTTCTCGACCTGACGTCGGCGAGCGGCGACGCGATCGCTGTGCTGTCGGGGCCGAATCGCATCATCGTCACGTCCACCAAGTCGGCCTACGAGCGAAATGAATCGCAGTTCGCTCGGTTCTTCGTTGACGCGCTCGACAAACCCGGCGCCGCCGACGTGGACAAGGACGGGCGCGTCTCTCTCCTCGAAGCATATCGGTACGCCGCGGCGGAGACCCGTCGCTCGTATTCAAACGACGAGCGGCTGATGACCGAACACGCGCAGCTCGACGACGACGGAAACGGAAAGGGAACGGATCTGCCCGACGGGCGGAGCGCGGGCGATGGGCTCGCATCACGCCGTTTCTTCATCGACGCCGGCGCGATTGACTCGCGACTCGGGGCGTCCGATCCAGTGCTGGCGAAGCTCTACGCGGACAAGTTCGCGGCCGAGGACAAGATTGACGCGCTCAAGCAGCGCAAGGCGTCGCTGGCCGAAGACGCGTACTATGCCGAGCTCGAGCCGCTCCTGCTGGCATTGGCGCGGGCGGCGCGCGACATCAGGCGGATGGAGGGAAGATGAGGAGGGCGGTATCAGGTATCTGGTATCTGGTTCTTGGTAGTTGCGTCGCGATGCCGACCATCGCGCCGACGGCCGGGGCGCAGACGGCTGCGAAGTATCAGGAAGCCGTAGCGCGACTTGGCGATCCCGAGTCGTTGATGCGCACGGGTCAGTACAAGAACGCTGCCGAAGTGCTGGCCACCGTGCCACGGACTGATAGCGCGTGGCTCACCCAGCAGCCGATGCACATACGCGCACTGACGATGCTTGGTCGGTACGACGACGCCGAGCGCGTTGGGCGCGACGCTGTTGCCGCTCCCGGCGGCAATCTGGTGCTGAACACGCTTGGCGAGTCGATGCTCGAGCGCGGCAAATGGGCCGCTGCCGAATCGATGTTCGTACGCGCCATCGGCAGCCACGCGCGAGACAGTCTTGCGTCACGGCTGCATCTTGCCGTGCTGATGTACGACCGCGGTGACCGCGCCAACGCGCTCAATGCGCTCGACAAGTTCATCGACGTTTACAACAAGAGCGCGCCCTCCCTGACGAGCGAAGAGTTAATGGGCGTCGGAGTAGCCGTCCGGTACCTCGGCGTGCGCGATCCGCAACTGTTCAAGGACGCGCTCAAGGCGTTTGACGCCGCGTTGCGCCTCGACCCTCAGAACGACGATGCCCGAATTCTCCTCGGCGAACTGTTCCTCGAGAAGTACAATCACGCCGACGCGCAGACGGAATTCGAAGAAGTGCTGCGGACCAATCCACGTCATCCGCGGGCACTGGTTGGCGCCGCGCGGCGCAAGGATGCCGACAACGAACAGGGTGCGGATTCGCTGATAAGGGCGGCGCTCGACGTGAATCCCGACTACGGGCCGGCGATCATCCTCGTAGCACAGCAGCGGGTCGACCTCGAGGATTACGCTGGCGCCGAACGCGAACTCGATCACGCGCTGCGCGTGAACCCGACGAATACCGACGCGATCGCGATGATGGCCGCGATCAAATATCTCACGGGGGATCGTGCCGCCTACGACCAATACCGGCAGCGTGCGTTGGCGCAGAACCCGCGCAACGGCGCGTTCTTCGTGACCATGGCCGAGCTCACGTCGCGGGTGAGGCTGTACGAGACCGCGGCCGCGTTCAGCCGCGAGGCGGTGGCGACGGATTCGACCGATTGGACGGGGTATTCGCGGCTGGGGACCAACCTTCTTCGGCTCGGGCAGGTCGACGATGCCAAGAAAGCGCTCGACCGCGCGTTCGCCGCCGATCCGTACGACCTCTGGACGAAGAACACTCTCGACCTGCTCGACACCTACAAGAATTACGACATCATCAAGACCGAACACTTCCACCTCATGGTCGAGAAGACCGAGTCCGGCGTTCTCGGTGTGTACCTGGGGGACCTGGCTGAACAGGCGTACAAGACATTCTCGACCAAGTATTCGTATGCGCCCACGGGGCCGATCCGGATCGAGGTCTATCGAAGTCACGCGGATTTCTCCGTGCGGACGGTGGGCCTCTCGGGGCTGGGCGCGCTCGGCGTGAGTTTTGGCAACACGCTGGCGTTCGATTCACCGGCGGCGAAGGATGCCGGTCCGTTCAACTGGGCATCGACCGTATGGCACGAACTCGCGCACACGTTCACGCTTGGTTTGACCGATCATCGCGTGCCGCGGTGGCTGTCTGAAGGTCTGTCGGTGTACGAGGAGCATCACGCAAAGGATGGTTGGGGCTTTACGCCGTCGGCGGGATTTCTGATTGCGTACCGTGACAAGAAGCTCGTCGCCGTGAGCCGGATGAACGACGGTTTCATGCGTCCGGCGTATCCCGAACAGGTGCAGTACTCGTATTACGCGGCGTCGCTGGTCTGCGAGCTGATCGCCCGCGACTATGGCGAAAAGGCGCTGATCGACATGCTCCAGGGCTACAAGGCCGGGCTGTCGACGGATCAGGTCTTCGAAAAAGTTCTGAAGGTGGACGGAAAGACGTTTGACAAGAAGTTCGACGACTACCTGAGGCAGAGGTTTGCCGTGGCAGTGGCGTCGCTGGCAACGGATTCGACGGCCGTCGAGCCGTCGCAGTCGACAGCGGAAATTCTTCAGCGTGCCGCGGCGGCCAAGGGGCATTACGCGACGCAGATGATCGCGGCGAAAATTCTCACCGATCGCGGCGACGCCGATTCGGCGGCAGCGCCGCTACAACGGGCGCGGGCGCTCTTTCCGGAAAACACCAGCCCTGACGGGCCGTACGGCGCGCTCTTGAAGTGGGTATTGCAACGGCGCGACACGGCTCGGATGATTCCGCTGCTCACCGACATGATAAAGTACGGCGAGACGTCCTACGATCCACACATCGCGCTGGCGAATCTACTAGAGGCGCGGGGCGATGTCGCGGCCGCCGGCGACATGTTCGAACGAGCAATGTTCATCAATCCATTCGACATCGCGACGCACGAGCACATGGCGGAACTGTTCAAGCGGGCTGGTGACAAGGCGCGCGTCGTGCGCGAGCGTCGCGCGATCGTCGGACTCAACCCCGTCGATCGCGGCGGGGCTTATTATCGGTTGGCGGTCGCACATGAAGAGGCCGGAAACCAGAAGGCGGCACGCGACGCTGTCGTCCGCGCGCTCGAAGACGCACCTAACTTTCAGCTGGCGCAGGAATTGTTGCTCAAACTGCATGGCGGCTCGAAGGAGAAACCGGAATGATGACGGTGGTGCGGCTGATAGGGGTCGTCGCGTGCCTCGGTGTCATGGGGTTGGCGTCAGTCGCCGGGGCCCAGGGAGGAAGCCGTCGAAATGGCGGTGGCAACTACCAGCAGTACTTCGGCAACGCGAACGACTATTACGTTCCGCCCGACTGGACGGGTAATCCGGTCTATGAAGGGCGAGTGACGTTCGTGCGCGTCAAGTATCGCGGCTACGAGAAGTGGGCCCAGCAGGGGCCGGGGTGGGCGCACGACTATCCTCGCGCCGAGATGCACTTCGACAAGATCATGCGCGAGATCACGTCGATGCGGATGTTCATCGAGGCGCCGCCGGTATTCGGCAGCACGATTCTCGCCCTCGATGATCCGCTGCTCTTCAAGTATCCAATCGCATACCTCTCCGAGCCCGGCGGTTGGCACATGACGCCGACCGAGGTTGCCGGCTTCCGGAAATACATCTCACGCGGCGGCTTCATCATTTTCGACGACATGGGAAGCCGTGGGTTCGACGTCCCGAACCTCGTCGTCGAGTGGCAAAAGGCGTTTCCGACCGCGAAGCTGATGGAACTGCCACAGAACCACCCGGTGTTCGACTCGTTCTTCAAGGTCGATTTCGCCAAGGTGCAGGGCTACTATGGCCGCGCCGAATTCTATGCCTTCTACGAGGACAATGATCCGAAGAAGCGTTTGCTTGCCGTGGTCAACAACAACAACGATCTGGGCGAGTGGATCGAATTCTCAGATCGCGGCTTCAACGTCACGCCGTCGAATGAGGCTTACAAGCTTGCTGTGAACTATTTCGTGTACGCGTTGACTCACTAGCCCGTTAGTCCACTACTCGACCGTCTCCAATGACTCTTGTCGCACCGACCAACCCCGGCCTCGAATCGGCCGATGACATTGCGCTCGCCGACCGGCTCAAGGCCGGACACGATCAGATTCTCTCCGAGCTGCACAAGCTGATCGTCGGCCAGGAGGCGGTGATCGATCTTGTCCTGACCTCGATCCTGACCGGAGGGAACAGCCTCATTATCGGCGTACCTGGCCTCGCGAAGACGCTGCTGATTCACACGATCGCGCAGGTCATCGATCTCAAATTCAATCGTATCCAGTTCACGCCCGATCTGATGCCGAGCGACATCACCGGCACGGAGATCATCCAGGACGACGGCGCCGGCAGGCGGAGCATGGTGTTCACGCAAGGCCCGATCTTCGCGAACATAGTGCTCGCCGACGAGATCAACCGCACGCCGCCAAAGACGCAGTCGGCCCTGCTCGAGGCGATGCAGGAGCATCGCGTCACGGTCCAGGGCAAGACGTACACCCTTGACGAGCCGTTCTTTGTCTTCGCCACGCAGAACCCGATCGAGCTCGAGGGCACGTACCCGTTGCCCGAAGCGCAGCTCGATCGATTCATGTTCGAGATCGTGATCGACCACCTGAACGAAGAGCAGGAGATCCAGGTCGTGCAGCAGACGACGTCGCTGCGCGACTACAAGTTCAACAAGCCGGTGAGCGGCGCCGATATCGTGGCGTTCCAGAAGCTCGTCCGACGCGTGCCGTGCGCCGATCCGGTCGCGCGGTACGCCGTGGCGCTGGCGCGGGCGAGCCGCCCCGGCCCGAACGCGCCGGACTGGGTCAAGAAGTGGGTGTCGTACGGGGCCAGTGTTCGCGCCCCGCAGCATCTCATCCTTGGCGGCAAGGCGCGGGCGCTGATGCACGGTCGCTATCACGTCAGCTTCGACGACATTCGCGCCCTGGCGAAGCCGGTGCTGCGGCATCGCGTGCTGCGGAACTTCCACGCCGAGTCGGAGCGAGTGACGCCCGATCAGCTGGTCGACAAACTGCTGGAGTCCGTTCCGCTGCCGAAGTCCGGGATGTAATGTCGACCCGGCTCGACGACGCCACCGCGGTTCCCGGCGCCAACCTCATCGACCCGACCGTGCTGGCACGGATCGGGAACCTCGAGCTGCTCGCGCGAACCGTCGTCGACGGATTCATCAACGGGCTCCACCGCGCGCCGCACCTCGGCTCGTCGACGGATTTCGCCGAGCACCGGCAGTACATGCCCGGCGACGACATTCGGCGCATCGACTGGCGATTGTATGCGCGGACGGACAAGTATTTCGTGAAGCAGTACGAAGCGGATACGAACACGAATTTTTCCGTGGTTCTCGACGTCTCCAAGTCGATGCGGTACGGCGCCTCCGCGGACACCGGACGCGTGTCGAAGCTGGAATACGGCGCCTACCTCGCGGCGTGCCTGACGTATTTCTCGAGCGTGCAGCGCGACCGCGTTGGCCTCGTGACGGTGGAACGCGAGGTCGTGGACTACGTCCCATCGTCCGCCAAACACTTGCGCGTTGTGTTGCAGGCGCTCGACCGAGCGTTGCGAGAAGGACGCGAAGCGTCGGCGACCGACGGGAAGAAGGGCGTGGCCGCAGCCCCGACCCTCGCGCCTCCGTTGCGCAAGTTGTCCGAGATCTACCGCCGCCGGAGCATGATCGTCCTCATCTCCGACCTGTACGAAGAGCCGGACGCCATTGTCGACGCGGTGAACAATCTGCGCGGTCGCGGCAACGACATCATGGTGTTCCATCTGCTCGATCCGACGGAGCTTGAGTTTCCGTTCGCCGATTCGAGCAACTTCATCGACCTCGAGACCGGCGAGAAAATGCCGGTGATCCCCGAATACCTGCGCACGCAGTACCGCGAAGTGGTCCGCGAGCACGTCGCGTCATTGGGCAAGGTGCTCCGCGACCAGCGGATCGACTACGCCCTGTTTGATACGAGTCGCCCGCTCGACGGTGCGCTGTTCGCCTACCTCGCCACGCGCGAGCGGCTACGGCAGGTTCGCTGATGAACTTCCTCTCGCCGGCGTTTCTCGCCGGGCTCGGCGCGCTGGCGATACCGGTGATCATTCACCTGATCAACCGCGAGAAGCGCGTCGTGGTGCAGTTCCCATCACTGATGTTTCTGCACAAGATCCCGTATCGGTCGATCCGGAGGCAGAAGATTCGGCACCTGCTGCTGTTGCTGCTGCGGTGTCTCGCGTTACTGCTGTTTGTTGCCGCGTTCGCCCGTCCGTGGTTCGAGCGCTCGAAGCACACTGGCGCCGGCTCGTCGGGCGCGCGCGAAGTCGTGATCCTCGTCGACCGTTCGTACAGCATGGGTTACGGAGATCGATGGTCGAAGGCCCTTGCCAAAGCGCGCGAAGTCGTGGGCGCGATCTCGGCGAACGATCGCGCGACGATCGTGTTTTTCGCCAACGAGCCGGCAGCGGCGACAGAACCGACCGCCGACCGCACACGGCTCGAGAACGCACTGAAGACGGCAACGCTGAGTTCCGAGGCGACGCGATATGCACCGGCAATCAAGCTGGCGAGCGACATCGTCGGCGGTTCGAACCTGCCGCGCAAGGACATTGTGCTGATCAGCGATTTTCAGAAAGCGGGGTGGGCCAAACGTGAGGAGTTGGCGCTGCCGCCGGGCGTTGAACTCCACCCCATGGATGTGTCCGCCAAGCCGGGCGCAGATGCCGCGGTCATCGGGGTGGTGACAGATCGAACGCGGGATACCTCGCGGGAGCGCATCATCGTCACCGCGCGCGTCGCCAACCTGGGCGCCGGGCCGCGGACCATCGATGCCGTGCTCGACCTCGGCGGGCGGTCACTGGAGTCAAGGCGAATTACACTGGCGGCAAATTCTGCGGAACGGGTTCGGTTCACGCCGGTTGCGATTCCAGCGACTGCGACGCGAGGCGTCGTTCGCATCACCAAGGATTCGCTCGCCGCCGACGACCAGTTCTTCTTTACCGTTGCGCCGGACGAGGCCGTGTCGGTGCTGGTAATCGAGCCGTCATCGGCGCGGGCGAACCAGAGTCTTTACCTGAGAACGGCGCTGTCGATTGGCGACAAGCCCAGGTTCAAGGTCGACGTCCGGACGCCCGAGTCGGTCGCGGCGGTGGATCTCGATCGACGGGCACTAATCATTTTCAATGAAGCGTCGCCACCGGGCGGCGCGATTGGCGCCAGGATTCGCGAAATGATCGCCACGGGGTCTGGACTAGTGGTGGTTCCCGGCGAGCAAGACGTAGGGCGCTGGCCGGTGGAATGGCGATCGCTGTTGCCGGCTACAGTTGGGCCGGTCGTTGACCGGACACGCGACGCCGGTGCGACGATCGGCGCGGTGGACTACGCGAATCCTGTCTTTGAGATCTTCAGTGCTCCGCGGAGTGGAGACTTTTCATCGGCGCGCGTCTTTCGGTACCGGAGACTCAAAGTTTCAGGCGATTCGGGAATTATCGCCAAGTTTGATGACGGCTCACCGGCCATGGTACAGCGCTCGGTCGGGTCGGGGCGAGTCGTTGTCTGGGCAACATCAATGGACGCGAGCTGGACCGATTTGCCCGTACAGACGGTATTCGTTCCCTTGGTGCATCAGATCGGGCGGCGCGTGGGGCGATACGCTGACGCCCGCCAATGGTACAACGCCGGCAACGTGCTCGACCTGACGCGACACGCGGAGTTGACGTCGCCGTTGATCGGGGCCGGCCCAAAAGCGGCGGGTGACAGCGGACGCCTCATTCTCGAGTCGCCGTCGGGCGAGAAAACCCGCCTCAGCGCCCTCGGGACCAACCATTTGGCAACGTTACGGGAGCGTGGGTTGTATGAATTACGGGGGGAGAACACTCCGATTGGCGCCGGCCGGCCAATCGCGGTGAACGTGGATCCCGCCGAAGCAGACCTGACGCATCTTGATCCGCAGGAACTGGTGGCGGCTGCCAGCGCCGGCACAGCGACCCGGCAAACGATCGACGCAACGATGGTACCGCCCGAGCAACAGGAAGGGCGGCAGACCGTTTGGTGGTATCTATTACTCGGCGCTCTGTTCCTGATGGCGATCGAGACGGTAATGTCCAACCGGTTATCGCGGGCGACGAGCTAGCTGACTCGCCGCGTTGGCGGCGTCGAAAGGCGCGAATGGGGAGGAAGGGGAAACATGGAACACGTCCGCGAAATCGAAGACCAGGCTGATCTGCTGAACGTCGTCCGCGGTGTGCGGTCGCGTTGGCGGCTCAAACGGGCGTTGCGCGGGGCGGCGATCACGCTTGGCGGATCATTCGCGTTTTACGCACTCGTCGCGGTGGCGGTGGGGGCGATGGATTATTCCGATGGATCCGTCCTCGTCGGACGCGTTGCGTGCCTTGTCGCGCTGCTGGCGATGACCATCCGTTTCGTCGTCTTGCCGATGGTGCCCCGGGTCCGCGATGAGCAGGTTGCGCTCTATCTCGAGGAGAATGAGCCGACCCTGGACGGAGTCCTGGTGACCGCAGTTGAAGTGGACACCGCAGCTCGTGCTGGTGTTGCCCCGCGCTCGATTGGACTCGCCCAGCGTCTCGTCCACTCGGCGGTCGAGCGGGCTGGCCTCGTCGATGGTGGACGTCGCGTTGATGCCGGGAGTCTGCAGCGTGGCTGGGCAACCCTGGCCGGTGTTGCGCTCCTCGCAGTGATGATCACCGTGCTCGGGCCTGCTCCGCTACGAAACGGATTGCGGCTTCTGGCGATGCCGTGGGATCATGCCGACCCATCGTCGCCGTTCAGCATCGCGGTCGAGCCCGGAAACATGACCGTCGCCAGGGGCGGAGACGTTCTCGTGGCAGCGCGACTGCGCGGCTTCCAGTCAGAGCAGGTCGTGGTATTGATGCGGAGCGTGGACTCGGCGTCGTGGATTCGCGTGCCGATGGTGGCGGACACCTCTGGCCGGTATTCGGCCCGACTGCTCGATATCGCGCAGGCGACGGAATACGCCGTCGAGGCAAACGGCGTCAAATCGACGACGTATCGGATCGATGTCGTCAATCTTCCATATGTCAAAACGCTCGACATTGAGTACCGCTACCCGACCTACACCGGGTTGCCAACGGAGAAGGTGGACAGCGCCGGCGACATCGTGGCGCTCAAGGGAACGATGGTCAGACTCAAGGTCCACCCGACAATGCCCACAACCGGGGGCCGCGTCGTCGTGGACAATGGCGAGGAACTCAAGCTCGTTCCGCAAAAGGATGGATCGCTCGTCGCAGTGTTGCGCGTCGATCACACCGGCTTCTACAAGATCGAACTCGCCGGTCCCGATGGCCGGATGGTGACCGGGTCTCTCGACTACACGATCGACATGCTTCCCGATCGTCCCCCGACAGTGCATTTCACAAAGCCCGGTCGCGATTCGAAGGTCATGGCGGTGGACGAGGTGTACTCCGAGGCCGCGGCCAAGGATGACTACGGTGTCGCGAAGCTCGAATTGGTGTTTTCGGTCAACGGAGGCGACGAGCGGACGATCCCCCTCAGTGACGCGACGAGTCGTGTGCTCAAGGAAATCTCGGCCGGCCACACGTTCATGCTCGAGGACTACCAGCTGAAGCCGGGCGATGTCGTGTCATACTTCGCGCGCGCGGTGGACAACGACGCGGTCAGCGGAGCGAAGTCGGCGGCGACGGACATCTACTTTCTCAACGTCAGTCCGTACGCGCGTGACTATCGGCAGGGCCAGGCTCCCGAGGGCGGCGGTGGCGGTGGTGGCGGCCGGGGAGGCGAGCAGGGCGGCCAGTTCTCGCAGCGGGAGCGCGACATTATTGCTGCCACGTTCAAGTCGTCGCGTGACAGTTCCACGACAGACAAGAAGACGCTTGGCGAGAACGTCCAGACGATCCGACTCTCGCAGCAGAAGCTGCGCGAAGAAGTGCAGGGTCTGGCGCAACGGCTCGTCGAGCGCGGCGTCGCCGCGTCGGACACGAACTACGCAAAAATCGCGAAGATTCTGCCGATCGCCGGGGCGATGATGGATACTGCCGAAAAGGCAATCGGTGCGGGTAAGATCACGACCGCACGCGGCCCCGAGCAGCGCGCGCTCGCCGAACTCCAGCATGCCGAAGCGGTGTTCAAGGATATCACGGTGCAGGAGCAAGGACGCGGCGGCGGGGGTGGCGGCGGTGGTGCTCAACAAAATGCCCAGGACCTTGCCGACTTGTTCGAGCTGAACCAGGAGAAGATGCGAAATCAGTACGAACAAGTGCAACGCGGCCAGCAACAGCAACAGCAGGAGCAGGCACAGAAGACGGTGGACAGTCTCGCGCAAAAGATGAAAGAACTTGCGCAACGTCAGCAGACCGAAGACGAACGCGCGCGTGCCAAAGCGGACAGCATGAACCAGGGTCGGCCACGGCAGCAAGGTGGCGGCGGTGGGGGTGGTGGTCAGCAGCAGCGGCAGAACGCGCAACAGGCCGAAGACGCCGCGCGGCAGCTCGAGCGCCTCGCCCGTGAGCAGCAGTCCCCCGCGCTCGCCGAGGCAGCGCGCGCGTTACAGACCGCGGCGAACGAGATGCGGAAATCGGCGGCGGGTGGGCAGCAGAGCGGCCAGAGTGGGAGCGCGATGTCGCCCGAAGCGCAGAAGGCGCTCGAGGAAGCTCGGCGCTTGATGGATCAGGCGCGCAACGCCGGCGAGCAGCGCGACGTGAACGACGCGCTCAATCAGGCGCGTCAACTCCAGGCCGAGCAGCAACGCGTGAATGCCGACGCGGCGCGCATGGGTACCGCCGACAGCGTCGGCGCTCGTCAGGCCGTGGCGCAGCGAAGTGGGCAAATGGCCGACCAGCTCAGGGAGCTGACGCGGCAGATGGATCGGATCGCGCAGAACAACCGGCAGGACCAGCCGGCGACGTCGCGCGCGGTGAAGAACGCCGCCGACTCAGTGCGCTCGACTCGACTGGAGAACCAGATACGTTCGGCCCAACAGATGGCGGCGGGGAATGCTCCGCCGAACTATCTGCGCGACGTGACCGAGCCGCAGATCGCGCGCGGAATCGAGAATCTGAACCGGCAGCTCGAGCAGGCGCAGCAGGCGGCGAACGCGGCGCAGAATCAGCAGAAGGGCACGCAGTCGCTCGACAAGGCGCGCGATGTCGTGAGTGGACTGCAGTCGCTCGAGGAGCGTGTGCAGCAACAGATCGATCAGCAAAACGCTCGGCGGCTTGGCGGCTCGCAGAATGGGCAACAGCAAGCCGGCCAACAGCAGAACGGACAACAGAACAGGCAGCAGGGCAAGCAGGGGCAGCAGGGGCAACAGGGGCAACAGAGCAAACAGGGACAGGGACAACAGGGACAACAGGGACAACAGGGACAACAGGGACAACAGGGACAACAGGGACAACAGGGACAACAGGGACAACAGGGACAACAGGGACAACAGGGACAACAGGGACAGCAGGGACAGCAGGGACAGCAGGGACAGCAGGGACAGCAGGGACAGCAGGGACAGCAGGGACAGCAGGGACAAGGACAGCAGGGACAAGGACAGCAGGGACAAGGACAGCAGGGACAAGGACGGCAGGGACAAGGACAGGGCCGCGCTGGACAGCAGCAGCAGGGCGGGAACGGTGGTCCCCCCGGAAACGGTGGGAACCCCGATCCGCAGTTCCAGCGCGAGCTCGCCCAGCGATTGAACGACACAGAAGCGCTGCGGCGAGAGCTGGCCCGACAAGGTCGTGATGTATCTCAGCTCGATCAGGCGATCAATGGCCTCAAGGGCTTGAGCAACATGGAGTCATTGTCGGATCCGCGCGCGGCGAAGACACTGCACACGCAGGTCGAAGCACTGAAGAACTTTGAGTTCCAGCTGAATCGCGCCGTGGCCGGAGAGAAGGAAGGCGTTCGCGTTGGACGCGTTGGCGATGTTCCGCCAACGTATCGGCAGTGGGTGGAGCAGTACTACCGCGAGATTGGAAAGACTCCGCCTCCGAAACTGAAGCCGCCGATCGAATAGCGGGATCGGCAGTCTGGTTACAGCTCCTCGGCGAGTATACGGCGCAGCACGTCCGGATCGATGTTGCCGCCAGACACAATCGCCACGCAGCGCCCACCCGCGGGAACGACCGACGCCCCGTGCGCGAGCGCCACTGCAACCGGCGCAGCGCCCGCACCCTCGGCCACGACGCGCGCGCGCCCGACGAGCAGGCGCACCGCCGCCGCGATCTGATTCAGCGTCACGACCTGCGATCCCGCGAGGAGCGTGCCGGCCAGCGGCCACATCTCATCGAGCACGCTCCGCCCGCTGATCCCGTCAACCCAGCTTGGGCTGTGCTCGATTGTCACAGCCTTGCCCGCGGCGAGCGATGCACGCAAGGGCGCCGCAGTCTCGACCTCGCACGCGTACACGCGCGTCGCGAGTCCACGGGACCTCATTGCCGCCGCGACACCGACGGCCTGGCCGCCACCGCCGTACGGCACGAGAATGACGTCCGGGGTAGCGTTCAGGTCCTCGAGGATCTCGATGCCGACGGTCGCGTTGCCGGCGATGACATCCTGGTTGGCGACCGGATGGATGAACGCGCCATCGATGCCGTCGTAGTGATGGTCGACGAGCACCTGCCACCACCGCTCGAAGGGGACTTTCATCGTCCGGGCACCGAGCCGCTCGATTGCATCGATCTTGGTCTTCGGTGCGCGGTCGGGCGCGATCACAGTGCAGGGCACGCCGAGTTCGCGCGCGCCCCATGCGAGACCCTGGGCCATGTTGCCGGCACTCGCCGTGTAGACACCGGCCGAAAGCCGCTCGCGCGGCAGTGACCGGATCGCGTTCAACGCGCCACGAATCTTGAACGAGCCGATGGGCTGAAGATTCTCGAGCTTGAGCCAGAGTTCAAATGGCAGGTCGACGTCGAGCCGGACGAGCGGAGTCCGAATAGCGGCACCGGCGATACGCTGGCGAGCCGCGGCGATATCTGCCGCGCTCGGAGCCCTAAGCGTGGGCCTCACGGATT
>Ga0315281_10002569_pt1 | contig 26867 bp, 15 predicted proteins | sample YL17G07_0_MG_FD_204540 | JGI IMG/M metagenome (GOLD analysis project Ga0315281, IMG submission 204540) | Sediment microbial communities from Yellowstone Lake, YNP, Wyoming, USA - YL17G07_0 | ecosystem: Environmental > Aquatic > Freshwater > Lake > Sediment | place: USA: Wyoming | collected...
CGAGCGCGAGCAGGTCTGGGGCGCCGAGCGCATGCGCACGCACGAGCGCATGATCATGCTCCAGGTGGTGGACACGCAGTGGAAAGATCACCTCCTGGCCATGGACCACCTGAAGGAAGGCATCGGCCTGCGCGGTTACGGGCAGCGCGACCCGTTGGTCGAATACAAGCGCGAGTCCTTCTCCATGTTCGAAGGCATGATGGACCGCGTCGAGGACGAAGCGCTCCGCATCCTCTTCCTCCTGCGCACCCCCGATGAAGAAGAGGCGATGATTCGCGAGTACCAGCGGCGCAAGCGGCGCGAGCAGGCCCAGATGCGGTTCATCGGCGCCGGCGCGACGGAGAAACCCCAGCAGGTCATTCGCAAGGAAAAAGTCGGCCGTAACGATCCCTGCCCGTGCGGCAGCGGCAAGAAATACAAAAAGTGCCACGGCGCGGGCGGGCCGCCTCCCACCAGCGGCGCGAAACCCGCAGTGCCGCCGGCACCCCCGCCGAAACCTGCATAGAACTTCCGCCCTCAGCCTCTATTTTCAAAACCGCCCTTCTGCTATCATCGGCGCCTCTTGGGGCAGGCTCGTCCTCCCGGCCGCAAATGAAAGGGCAAAGCGTGAGTAAAGAGATCCACGAAATGCACGAGCACGCCGAACACGCCCACCACGACCCCACCCTCCTGCCCGTCACCTTCAGCATGGCGCTGCTGGCGGTCGTCCTGGCGGCGATTTCGCTGCTCGGCCATCGCGCCCACACGGAGGAGTTGTTGCTACAGAGCAAGGCCACAGACCAGTGGGCGTTCTTTCAGGCGAAGAACATCCGGCGACACACTTACGAACTGTTCCTGGACCTGCTCTCGGTTTCGAATGTGAAGGACGCGGAACTCGCGGCCAAAGTGCAAGAGAAATACAGCCAGGAAGTCGAGCGCTACCGTGACGAGCAGAAAGAAATCGAAGCCGAAGCGCGCCAACTGGAAAAGGAGGTTGAGGTCGAGCGGCGCAAGGCCAACCGCTTCGACCTCGGCGAAGTGTGCCTCGAGGCCGGCATCGTCATCACTTCCCTGACGCTGCTCACGCGGCGGCGACTCTTCTGGCAATGTGGGATTGCCTTTGGAGCCCTCGGGCTGGCCACCGCCCTCACCGGCTTCTGGGTGCACTAGAGTCACGTAACTGCGAGAGGTCACATATTCGATGGCATGTCATTCTGACCCCACACTGAGCGGGAAAAGAATCTCCTCTTTCTTCTAACCCGATGGACCCATTGCAGATGCTTTCCGTCAGGTGACGGATCGGCTGACGGGCTCAGCACGGCAGGAAGTGCGGTGTATCAATTGCTGACGTAACGCGTCACGCCTGCGAGTTTTGATCGATGAGCGATGCCCGCGTTTCTGGCGCTTGCTTTGCCCCACTTCCGGACGTATTATCCCCTGAAACCTAGGAATCCTCCCCCCTCGCGATTGGAGGATCAGCCAAGTGACCGGGCAGACGGTCTCGCACTACCGCATCCTCGAGAAGCTCGGTGGCGGGGGGATGGGTGTAGTCTACAAGGCCGAGGACATCCAGCTCGGCCGCTCGGTAGCGCTCAAGTTTCTGCCCGAAGAACTCGCCCACGACCGCAAATTCCTCGAGCGCTTCCAGCGCGAGGCGCGTGCCGCCTCGGCGCTCAATCATCCCAACATCTGCACGATCCACGAAATCGGGGAGCACGGTAGCCAGCCGTTCATCGTCATGGAGTGTCTGGAGGGGCAGACGCTCAAGCAGCGCATCGCGGGCAAGCCGTTAGAGATCGAACCGGTGCTGGAATGGGGGATTCAGATTACCGAGGCTTTGGATGCCGCGCACTCGAAGGGGATCATTCATCGCGATATCAAGCCGGCAAACATCTTTGTCACCGAGCGGGGACAGGTAAAGGTTTTGGATTTCGGCTTGGCGAAGATGCGGCCAGGAGTGGGAAGCGCAGCGGGTGAGACCGCCGCCGGCGAAGCGGGTCTGACCAGCACGGGGGCGGTTTTGGGGACGGTGGGCTACATGGCGCCGGAGCAGGTGCTGGGGCAGGAGGTGGACGGCCGGGCCGATCTGTTCGCCTTGGGGGCCGTACTGTACGAGATGGCGACGGGCTGGGAGGCGTTTCAAGGCAACACACCGGGAAAGATTCTGGAAGGGATTCTGAATCGCACCCCGACTCCGGCGGTGCGCTTGAATCCCGCTGTACCCGCCGAGCTCGAGAGGATCATCGCTAAGGCCTTAGAGAAAGACCGGCGGATGCGTTACCAGAGCGCCTCGGAACTGAAGGCCGATCTGCAGCGCTTGAAGCGCGACACGGAATCCGCGCGTGCTGTAGCGGCGATCTCTGATCGCCAACCGGCGATGAGGACATCGCCGCTAAAACGGCTTGCGGTCGCCAGCCTGGCGCTGGTCACGTTGCTGGCTGTCCTCGTCGCCCTCAATGTCGGCGGCTTGCGCGACCGGATTTCGACGGCTGTAGGGCCAGGCCGCGCCGCGCCCACACCCAAGATCGAGTCCCTCGCCGTGCTGCCGCTCGAAAATCTTTCACGTGATCCCGAGCAGGAATACTTCGCCGACGGCATGACCGACGCGCTGATCGCGGAATTAGGCCAAATCGGTTCCCTGCGCGTGATTTCGCGGACTTCGACAATGCGATACAAGAAGACGGACAAGCCTCTGCCCCAGATTGCGCGGGAGTTGAACGTTGATGCCTTGGTCGAAGGGTCCGTACTCCGTTCTGGCGACAAGGTTCGGATCACGGCCCAGTTGATTGGGGCCGTGCCCGAGCGTCATCTGTGGGCGCGGAGCTATGAGCGCGACTTGCGGGACGTTCTGGCCTTGCAGGGCGATGTGGCGCAGGCCATCGCCCGTGAGGTGCAGGTCAAACTCACGCCGCGAGAGCAGACGCGCCTCGCCCGCGCCCGCCCGGTCAACCCCGAGGCTCACGAGTTCTACCTCAAGGGACGCTACGAATGGAATAAGAGGACCGAGCAGGGGCTGAAGAAAGGCCTGCAATATTTCGAGGATGCCATCGCCAAAGACCCAAATTACGCGGCGGCTTATGCTGGCCTCGCCGACTCCTACCATCTGCTCGCGGACCACGGTTTCCTTCCTGCCAGGGACGTCGACCCGAAGGCAAAGGCAGCAGCCCTGAAAGCACTGGAAATCGACGGCGACTTGGCCGACGCTCATGCCTCATTGGCCATCGTCCTGGCGGATTACGACCGCGACTGGACGAGCGCGGAAAGAGAGTACAGGCGGGCCATTGAACTCAATCCCGGATATGCGACGGCGCACCACTTTTACGCCCTGTTCCTTTCGTCACTGGCCAAGCATGGCGAAGCCATCCGGGAGATCGAAGAAGCACGGAAGCTTGACCCTCTCTCGGTCAGAATCAATGCCAATGTGGGACTGGTGCTCTATTTTGCGCGTCGATATGACGCGGCCATTGAGCAACTGCGGAAGGCCCTGGAACTTGAACCGAACGACGAGGCCTCACACGAGTATCTTGGTTGGGCCTACCTGCAGAAGGGGATGCACCAAGAGGCTGTCGCCGAGTTCCGGAAGGCAGCAGACCAGCGAACCGGCGCCCTTACACCTTTGGCTGGGCTCGCCCAAGCTTATGCGATTGCTGGGAAGAGAGATGAAGCCCACAGGGTTCTCAACCAGCTAAAAGCACTCTCCGAACAAAAGTATGTCGTGCCGTACCTGACAGCATGCATCTATGCAGGTTTGGGCGAGCGGGAGGAAGCATTCGCGTGGCTCGAAAGAGCGTTCGAAGCCCATGACCCGACGCTGAGCGTACTAAACGTAGATCCAAGCCTTGATCCCCTGCGCTCCGATCCGCGCTTCCAGGACCTCCTACGCCGGATGAATTTCCCGCCCGAAAAACGGCAGGTGGTAGACGGTAGGTGGCATTTGGGGGCACACCAATCAACCCGGCGCTCGCCCGACGGGAGCGGTGAAGGCCGTCTCCTCTACCTAAGGCGTTTGACTTCGATGCCAACGAGCTTGTCGCCGTCGAGTTTGAATACGACGGCTTCGCAGAAGCTGATTTCGCCGCCCAAATCGGCGAGGTCAAAGCGCGGACAACCGAGGAGCGCGGCGGCCTCGAGGATTCCGCCGTGGGAAACCACGAGGGCGCGGCCTTCTTCGGGCAGCTTGCGGGAGATGCGCTTGATCGCCGCGAGAAACGTTTCACCTTGCAGCTTCAAATAGCTGAGCGCTTCGGGAATCTCCCAGCAAGCAGCGAGCGGAATCACGCCGCGCTCTTTGGCCAATTTCATGACTTCCGCGTCGAACGGCTCCCAGGGATTGACGGCGGTGAAGGCCTCGTCAATCTCGTAGCGCTCGAAGCCGAGCGCTTCCATCGTCTCGCGCGCGCGTTCCTTGGGGCTGGAGACGCACAAGTCGTAATGCGGCGCGAGAAGCGCGCGGGCGCGCCGAGCCAGGGCGCGCCCCTCTTCGCTCAAACCCTTCCCATCACCGCGCTTGCTGTGGCGAAAAACTTCAACGCACTTCATCAGGTCACTCGCTTCCCGGCGAAATAACCACAAACGCCGAAGCGCCTTGCCGATTCACGCGCAACAATACCTCACCGGTAGCCCCCGCCGCCAGGCGGTCGAAATCCGCCACCGAGCGAACGGGCTGACGATTGATGCTCTCGATGACGTCGCCTGGCTGCAAGCCCTGCTGCGCGGCGGGCGAATCCTGCTCGAGGTCGCTGATGACCACGCCGCGCGTTTGGGGTGACAGGCCTAGCTGGTTTCGGATCGAGGGCGTGAGCTCCTGCACCGTAACTCCTCGCAAGGTGCTTTCCGATGAGGGCTTTCCGGTCCCTCCCCCGGCCATGGTGCTCGGTTGCTCAGCCAGCGTAACCTTGAGCGTAAGGGGCTGGCCATCGCGGAGGATGCCAAGCGTAATCTCGTTGCCCGGGTTGGCGCCAGCCACCAGAGATCGAAACCGATCCGCACCATCCACCGTCTGGCCGTTGAGGGTGCGAATCACGTCGCCCTGCTTGAGTCCGCCTTTCTCTGCGGGCGCTCCGGGCTCGACCTGATTGATGAGGACGCCGGAAAGGTCCGGGACTTTGAACTGCCTTGCCAGGGCCGGGTTCAAGTCTCCCACCGCCAGGCCCAGATAACCGCGAGAGACCTTGCCGGTGTTAATCAGACTTTCCATCACGTGCTTTACGATATTGGAAGGGATGGCGAACCCGACTCCGGACCACGCACCCTGGCCTCCCGGACCCTGGGCACCGCTCAAGATGGCCGTGTTGATGCCCACGACTTGCCCGCGGACGTTGATCAGCGCGCCGCCCGAATTGCCGGGATTGATGGGGGCGTCGGTCTGGATGAAATCCTCGTACTGCTCGATACCCAGGCCGGATCGCCCCACGGCGCTGACGATGCCGCGCGTGACGGTGAAATTCAGGCCAAAGGGGTTGCCAAACGCCATCACGATGGCGCCGACCTTCAGGCTCGCGGAGTCACCCCAGGGGACCGTGGGCAGCCCCTTGCCGTCGATTTTGATGACCCCCACGTCGGTCCTCGGGTCGGCACCCACCACCTTGGCCTTGAATGTCCGCTTATCCGCGAGCATCACTTCAATCTCGGTAGCTTTGGCGATCACATGGCTATTCGTCACAATGTAACCCTGAGGGGAGACGATCACGCCACTGCCCAGGGCGTGCTCCCGCTGCTCCCGGGGAATGCCCATCTGAGGACCAAACATGTCGCCGAAAAACTGACGGAAGAATGGATCCATAAAGAATGGTGACTGCTGGACCTTAATGATTTGGGTGGTCCGTATGTTGACAATGGCGGGTGTTACAACCAACGCAATGCGTTCATAGGCCCGGTTTTGCTCTTCCAGCGCCCGGATTTCCGGTCCCTCCAACCCCTGGCCGTCCGCCAGGGCGAACTCAGGGAACCTACCGTGACCCAGATAAAGAATTCCCGCCAGAGCCAAGAAAAGAAGGCCGATAAGCGTCAGGCTCAATCCAAAAAGGTTGTCACGCAGAAATTGTTTCGATACGCGCTTCATGATCTTAATTCCTCCAAGTTTTGTTCCGGGGGTCTGCGGCTTGAAAGGGGCATCCAGCAACTCACATTGAATTGGATGCTTCCACGTGTCCCCTTGGTTTGCTGGCGGGGGAAACCCCGAGGACAGTTTGGGTCTGAGGTTTCCTAGACTGCCTTAGGGCACTGCTGGCCGGCATCGAACTGGCGAATGGGATACCTCAGGTGTATGACTTGAAGAGCTCAATCAGCATATCAACCACCTGGAGATCGTATCGGCCCAGCCCGGCGCCTTTGCGCAGCTCGCTCTGAGCCACGCGCGCGTCCCAGGCTTCACGATAGGGACGCCAGGAGGTCAGGGCGCTGTACGCTTCCGCGACTGACGTGATGCGCGCCCCTATCGGAATATCCTCCCCTTTGAGTCGATCAGGGTAGCCGTTGCCGTTCCACGTTTCGTGATGGTGCAAGACGATTTCGTGCAGCCTGGGGTCAACATAGCCGAGGCGCTTGAGGGTGGCGACGCTCTCCAAGGGGTATTTCTCGAGCAGTTTAGACTCCTGCTCCGTCAAGCTACCGGCCCGATTGAGAATGTGATGCGGCACGGCCTCCTTGCCCAAATCCTGAGTGTACCCCGCCAGCAAAGCCGTCGCTTTTAGGTCGTCGGGCAGTTTCAGATTGTCGGCCAGCGCGTACGAAAGCAGGGCAACGCAACGGGAATGGCCGATCGAGCCGTCCAGGGCCTCGACCGAAGTTATAAGTTCTTCCGGCACTTCGATGAGCGACTGCATCGACCCGTATTTCTCTGCGAGGCGCGGGGGGATCACGGCGGGATCGAGCCAGCGGTCTTTGACACCGGTCACTTCGTACACCGTCACGCGGCGGATTTTGCCCTTGAGCTGAATCTTCTCGTATTCGTCTTTCTTGAAATTGGCGTCGGCGTAGGCGAGCTTGATTTCCGTCGAGTCCGGATCCAGGGCCAGTGCCCGCTCGAAAAATCGGATAGCGGAGGTGGCGTCGTGCAACTGGAAGTTGGCCTTCCCCAATTCGTAGAGCACCTTGGAGTTCTCGCCCTCACGGGCCATCTCCTCTTCCAGCACCGCGATGCGTTCCACAGCTTCGTTGTCGGACTTGCGGCCGAATCCGGCGTTCCGGAGCTTGGTGACGTTGACGAACGGTTCCACGGCCTTGAACGTCGGCTCGTCAATGTAGACTTTGTCCGGCTGGCAGATTTCCTCCAGGCGTTTGGCCACGTTCACGCGATCACCGAGCGCGCTGTAAGCCTGGCGACGGGCGCCCAGCATACCCACGATAGTACTGCCGGTGGCGATGCCGATCCGGAGTCGCCAGGGCAGATTCAGCTTCTTAACCTTCTCCTGCATCTTCAGCCCACCGAGGACCGCCAGCAGCGCGTGACGGTCGTAGTCCACGGGGGCGCCGAACTCCACCATCACGCCGTCCCCCATATATTTGTCAATGTGCCCGCGGAAGCGATCAATCACCGGCTCGATTTGACTGAGAAAAGAGTTGAGTTCTTCCAAGACCACGTCGGGGCGATTGCGGTCCGAATAAGACGTGAAGTTGGTGAGATCGGTAAACATGATACTGATCTCGCGTTTTTCGTACCGGAGCTTCCCCTCGGTGGCCAGCTTGGCCACCACCGGATCCATCGTGGCGTAGAGAGCCTTCTCCACCTTCTCCTTCATCTCCTCCATGACGCGGCTGCGTTTAAGTTCCCCCAGAAGCTGCCGCGTCTCCTCAAATCCCTTCATCAGCTTCTCATGCAGCGAGCCCACGGCGGCGCTGGAAAGAATGAGGAAGCCGCCCCAAATGGAGACCAGGAGAAGCGCCGAGACCGTATTGCCTTCCACCGTGAAAGAGCTCGGGTAGAAATAGGCAATCAGCACCATGAGCAGAATACAGAGCGTGGCCCCCAGCGTCGCCTTGCGCTTCCCCATGAAGTACGCAGCCGCGAGCACTGGCAGGTAAAAGAAATTCAGGAAGGCCGTCCGGTTCTGAGGAAAGATATAGAAGACCGCCGCGACCATCACGCCAATGAGCACCACGAAGATCGCCTCAAGATTCCGCGCAAAGGTATTCCGAACCTGGTCGGGCCATGTGCCGGTGAGGACCGTCGGCACGTCAAGGCTATTCGGGCTGGATGAGGGGGTATCGGAGTCGCTCATGGTCGTTTGGGCCTTCCCAAGTGAATTCTCCCCACGCTGTCGGAGCATAATATAGGCTGACCGGGGGCCCTGAGCAAGAAGCTTCTACACCCCAAGTTATCCCCCTCGCCTGATATGAATCATATATCTATAACCTAGTAAAATGCTTATTCTTGATGTAACAAAATAAGAGCGACGCGCGGAAAGAACGCTCCAGGACTGGCCCGGGAGCGTGGGGCCTACGGCGACTTTCCGAACTTCGAGAACGAGGTCCAGCCGCCCCGGCGGGTAAATACGTAAAGTCTGATTTCGTAGGTTCTCTTAGTTTCGGCCGTCACCGATACCGACTGCGCCGGTTCTCTGCCTGGCAGTTTATCCACGCCGATCACGATGCGTGTCCTATCGCGGAGAAATTTTTCCAGGCGCGGCTGCAGCTTCTGCATCGCGTAACGGGTCATGTAGATGGTTATGACATCGGCAGGGCTCAGGTCCTGCGTCCGGGCGTCGCCAGCGGTAGTGCTGGCGGAGTCCGGGCCCTTTGGTGGGTGCTGTATTTCACCTTTGTCCTCGACCCGGGTCCCTGACTGCCTAAGCATACCGAGGCAAAGGACAGGGTTTACAGCTTCGGCCGGGTCACACTCACAACCTGCGCGGTAAACATCTGCCCGCTTTGAGTCCTCATGCTGAGGTCGTAGTGGACGGGGTAGTTCCCGCGGTCGTCAATGTTGTTGGCCAGGATAGCGCCGAAAAAGGCCCCGCCGGCGCCACTTCCCGCGAGTCGAGCCCCGCCGTTCGGGACCGTGACCATTGCACTCAACTTCGATTGACCGGTCAGGTCCAGCGCGGTGCTCGACGTGCCCAGGATATTGATTTTAAGAAAGTCGGGTGAGGGCACGCCAGGAGTGGCGGTGCTGTAATTGAACGTCGACGTTCCACCCAGATTAACGTGGTCCGCTACGTCCAGCACCAGGGATGAGCTAACGTTGGGGGGGGAGTTGGGATTAAAGGTGCCCGCGCTCGTGTTGGCGGGCGTTGTCGGAGCCGTACTTGAGAGGTTAATGAAGCCTCCGGTGCCAACCTCGATCTGGTTCGCGGCCACGTACGCCGGGTCGGCAATGCCCCCCGCCGGGGCGATGATATTGACCACTGCCGGGACGGAGCCCGATCCGTTGGCGTCAATTTCTCCTAAGCGATACGGGTCGGCCGAGGATCCAGAACCCGACAGACCAGTGCAGCTCATGTTCCCGTAGGTGTAGGTATGCGGCATCGGTCCAGAGGACTCGTCAACCGTATAGAGGACACGATACCCCGTGAAGTCTGCCGGACAACTTAGCCCCGACGGGACGGTCGGCGGAGTCGTCACTCTTGTGTAGATGTTCGCCACGCGATAGTCCACCCCACCTCCACCGCTGGGTGGGGCAACGTCGGCCCCCGCGGAATTCGTCGGGTTGTAGCCCCAGGCGGGCATGTTAGGGGTGGGAGGGGTGGGGACAGCTGGCCCCGGCAGCACGGAGCCCGCCACGCCCGCGGCAGAACCCTGGAAGCCTGTGTTACAGCTGGATGTGGCGTTTTGGTTCGCGTACGTGACGCTGCCGCCGATGGAGTAAGCTCCCCCGCTGATCGTTACGCCGCCGTTGGAGCCAACACCCGACCCCGTCGCCTGGGCATTGCTTGTTGCGGTGGAGGGGGTGACATACGAAGCGGGATCGCCTCCATAGGATCCCATCGAAGAGTTATAGCTATCCGTTCCAACATTACCAGCTAGACTTACATTGCAGAGGCCATAGAGCCCAATTCCGAAAAAGGGCAAATACATGGGAGAGATCGTCGCGACGACTTGCACGGTCGGCAACGCGGCGCCTCCGCCGATGTTGCTGCTCCAGGTTCCTGTGGAGATCACCTGCCAAACCTCGAACGGTTGGCGGCAAATCCCCGTCCCCGACAATGCATCGGAGCAGCCCGTCGCCGGAACACCGAGGAAGGCGTTGTTCACCGTGTGATATTCCAGGAGCGTAGCCGTGACAGTGTAATTTCCTGTTCCTCCCACTCCGTCGCTGATCGACTGATTATTCATGGCCGCCACCCAGTTCGTTACGACGTCGACTCCACCGGTCGCCGCGGAAGGAGGGAATAAGCTTGAGCCGCTGCTCGTCCCGAGCACAACATTCCCTGTGGAGCTGCAACTCGATGTACAGGTCACCGGCGTGGCGTTGCTGAAATAGAGGTTGACGGGATTAACGGCGTAAGTCGAGGCGGCGTAATATGTGGTGGACAAAGTAGGCGGCACGGGAGAATAGTTGCTCCCGTTGAAGAAATTCAGCGCCTTCTGAACCCCTGCCAGGGCGACGTACTCGGCCTGCGTCCCAACCCGGTAGTTGTAACTCGCCAGCGTCTCCGACCGTGCGCTGAAGACCATGGCGGCGGCCAGCGTCGTCAGCACCAGGATGGCCAGCAGCACCAGGATTAGTGCTACACCCGAGTCTCCACGTTTCGGGTCGGATCGGCTTCTCATTCCCATGGCTTCAACCCTCATTGCAATCCGCTTCGATCCATAACCCCTGATCACGGCAACGGCAATTTGTTGCTTGTGCTGGGGTCGAGGGGGATGGGCGGCAAATAAAGCGACCCCCCGTTTTGAGCGACTCTCAGAGCATTGTTGATGTTCTTCGGCACGATGTGCGTCTGCAGCCGCTGGGTCCTAAAGGTTCCTGACTCCGGATCCTTCTGCGACTGCTGCACCGTCAGAGTGATCCGCACATCCAGAACAAAACTTTGAAAGAAGGGTGTAGGGGGAGTAGTGGTGTTGTCCATCGCCCCGTAAGTATTCGTCTTGAACCAGATGGCGGGCGTGCCGTCGGCGTTGAGCACCGGCTGCACATAGGCCGTTGATGCACCGTAGCTGACGGCGGCATTGACCGCCGTCGTCCCCGTCGCGGAGGTTTCGTCAGGAGCGGTAAAGACTGTCCAGTCCGCCGGAGCCGTGGTGCCGGGAAGCGCCGGGCAAGTCCCCTGAATATTGCTGACCAGGGGAGAAACCGTGGCGCCATCGAGCGCTGCGGCCTTGCTGGCGGGAATCCTGAAGAAGCCATTCGTCGCGTCGGCCAGCTTGGTCACAAACCGCGTAAGGACGAAAGGCCCCGCAGTGCACGTCCCGGTGCAAGCATCAACGTAGCTCCCCGCGGTTGATCCCTGACACTGCAACCGGTATTCGCCGTAGTAGAGATCTCCGCTGTCCATGATGTCGCCGAAAAACTGGAGTTTGTTGTCGGCCACACCCAGGCCGTTTCCCGCCGTCCGGTGGTCGTAGATGATGCCGTTGGGATAAGGGTAGTTACGAGTGAAAACGGGCTCAGCGGGAGCGTGGCTGTTGGTAATAACCATGGGGGCCGCCGTTGCCGTCATGGCCGTCGTGCCATAACTCGTGTCCGCGTTAACGACCACTTCCTCCTGGTTACACACGGCCGGGCTCCCCGTGCAGTTGTTTCCAATCACCAGGCGGCTGCCGTAGAAAACCCCCTTCGTCGCGGGTGAGGATCCTGCGGAGATCGGCAGACTGACGAGTGGTGCGCCGGGATTCGTGTTCGAGCCTCCTCCCACCGTCTTGTTGGCGCTGAAGGGAGGATTGTATCCGGCCTGATTGAGCTCCTGGGTCATCACCTCAAACGCGCTCCGGCCTCCCTGGCTCACCTCGGCCAGCAACTGCTGGCTCCGGTAGCGCTGCTGGTTGATGCTTAGGAACTGAAACACGATGGCCATCAGGAGCGTGATGATCGCCACGCTCACCAGCAATTCGAGCATGGAGAATCCCTCCTGCCTGCCCGCCAAGGCGGGCCCGCTCATCGTGCCCAAGCGCCGGAAGGGTCGTATCTGCATTTAGTCTCCTACTGGGACTTGAACGTGGTCAGGGAGACCGAGGGCTTCGCGCCCCCTGCCTGGACCGCGTTGAGCGCGTAAACGACCACGGTGATCTGCTTCAGGCCGGCGACGCCGCTGACGGTCGTGATCTTCCACCGGCGCACGTACCCGAACCCTCCCGCAATCGCCGTGGCGCACGCGCCCGAGAGCGGCTGAGCATTGTTATCCAGGAAGTCGACATATCCGATATTCACGGAGCCTGCCGTCGGGCAAGTCGTAAGCTCCGTGACGTCGGTGGAAGAGTTGGCGGTGAGCCCGATGGCCCAGCCGGTGTCCGTGATGAGCGTGGTATTGGTGGTGATATCGCTGTAAGCGAGCCGTACCAGCTGCTCCATTTTCTCCTGCGCCAGCGCGGTCAGGCGCGTGGTCTCCGTGCCCTGGTTCTTGTTGGCGACCATGGACGTAAAGACGACCGCGCCCACCGACGCCATGGCGATGAACGAGACGAGCACGGCAATCATGGTTTCGACCAGGGTTACGCCTCGGCTACCTTTGTGGAATGCCATTTTCAATCCTCTGAGGCTCTCCAACTCCAGGCACCTATCGCGCCGCCCAGGTGCTGGTGGAAGGGTTCCATTGATAAGTGGCGATGCGCCCGCCCACTGAGACCACTACGGCATCGGTGAGGTTGACGCGGCTGGTTACATAGATCACGGCCCCGCCGTTCGAGAGAGGGTTTCCACTGTTATTCACAGGCATACCGCGTGTATTGAAATAGAAGACCGTTGATGCGCTTCCACCCGTGATGGTCCCGGGGTAAGCCGTCGTCCCGCCGGGATTGGTGGTGGTAAACGAGTCCCCGACACTGATTGTCTGCATGCCGGCCTCGATGCCATTCGTCCGGGGCTGGTAGGCCGACGTGCAGTTGGAGTCGGTTCCGACCGGCGTGGCCCCGCACAGCCGTTCCATCGTGAAGCTGTGGGGGGCCGTCGAAGTGTCAATATTGAGACGGTAGGGAGTGTTCTGCGACGTGGCGCGAAACCGCGTGACGTTCAACTGCGCGGCCACCGCTGCCGCGTCGGAGTGGAGCCGGTAGCCCTTGACGGCGGTCAGCGCCTGAGGAATCGCCATGGCCGCAACGATCGCCATGACCAGGACCACCACGAGCAATTCCAGCATCGAGAATCCGGGGGCGTCCTGGCGCATCCGGTTACACCGCCCATTCCAGAACGATCGGGATAATGCTTCCCGGCTTGCTGACTCGGCCACCTGTGCTCGGATCAGCCATTCACTTCGGGCTCGTGGACGCGAAAACGCTGTCGTAGCATCTCCCACTGACTATGTACTTTAGAATAATTTCGGGGTCCATTCAAGTATGGATTGTCGCCACGGCACGGTTCCGCCGCGACACACCGGAGCAATTCCAAAACCAGCCGGGAGGAGCGCCGATCTCCGACTGATTTGCTGAAACAATAGGTTTTCGTGACTTGCCCAGAGCAGCCGGGGCCGGCATTGACAGCCCGAGTGCCGGAACGTGTCAGTTTCCCATGGACTGTCTATGGCCGGGTTTCAAGAGCCGCAGAATTCCCTGGAGCATTCGGCTAGCGCCTCAGCACACTGCAATACGTGATCTAACCGAACGTATTCGCTGGAGGAATGGAGCCCGGCGCCGCCCGGGCCGAACAGCACGCTCGGGATGCCTGCCTCGCTCAGCAAGGCCGCGTCCGTCCAGAAACTCTGCGTCCCGAACACGGCTCCGCGCCCCGTCACCTTCTCCAGCGAGTGGGCAAGCGTCCTCGCGATTGCGGTCTCCCGTGAGGTTTCAAGCGCCTGCGCCGAGTAGCCGGGGGTGACCCGCGCCTGAAACCGCGGATCCTGCGCGGAGAGCCTCGAAACGATTCCCTGGAGTTCCCGGTCGAGCGTCGAACCGTCCTCACCGGGCACTAGGCGGCGTTCGAGGCTCAGACAGCACTGTGCCGGATAACTGGAGAGTTCCTGCCCGCCGGAAATCAGTGACGCATGGACGGACCCACAGCCCAGCAGGGAGTGGCGCGGTCCGGCGTTCAGATTCTCCTGAAGGTGCTCGATCTCGCCGAGCACGCGCCCCATGAAAACAATTGCATCCAATCCCTCGTCGGGGCGGCTGCCGTGCGCGGCTCGTCCCAGCGTCTCGACTTCCGCCCAGGCGAATCCTTTGTGAGCGGTTGCCACCTCAAGCCCAGTCGGCTCCATGACGATGGCGGTGTCGGTCCGTAATCCGCCCTGAAGGAGGGCTCGCGTGCCAGCGCTCTTGTACTCTTCATCGGCGACGCCGGCAATAACGACGTCTCCGCTCAGGCGGGATTGCCGGGCCAGCGTCGCCACCGCGACGAGCGCCGCTGCCAGCCCGCCTTTCATGTCTTGCGCGCCTCGCCCGTACAGGCAACCACTTTCGATCCGAGGCGTAAAAGGGGCTTCCATTCCGGCCACACCCACCGTATCGAGGTGGCCGTTGAACATCAGACTCTTCCCTCCCCCTCTCCCGCGGAGGACGCCGATGGCGTTGAACCGGCCCGGGCCCACTTCCTGTAGCCGGGCCTCGAGTCCCGCGGCCTGGAGAAGGTCCACAACATAGCGGGCGATGGTGGCCTCGCCGCTCCCGCCCGGCACGAGGTCCGGGTTGACAGACTCGATGCCGACAAGGGCCGAAAGAACCTCGGCAACCTGGTTAAGGTCGATCATGGATTGCTGTCCTTAAGACCACCGTTCGGCAACGTTTCGGGTGATTACGGATCGCGGAGAAGCCTCTAGGCCTCGTTGATCTTGAGCACGATCAAGGTCTGGTCATCATCGAGGGGAATTCCCCCTTCGAAATCGCGGACATCCGCCAGGATTTTCGCCATGACGCGGTCCGCGTCGTCCTCCTCCTCGCGAGCGCGGGTCACCGAACTGACCAGCCGATCAATGCCGTAGTATTCCCCCCGGCTGTCGCGGGCTTCGGTGACGCCATTCGAGTAGAACACCAGCAGCGCACCAGGAGCCAGCACTTCGGTCTGCGGCCTGTGGGTGATTTCGGGAAACAAACCCAGCGGCAAACCTGTGGCCTCCAAGAAACGGGCACCTTCAGCAGTCACAACCAAAGGAGGACAGTACCCGGCATTGAAGAACTCCAGGCGGCGCCGCGCATCGTCGTAGACCCCGAAGAAGAGAGAGCAAAACTTGGCGCCCTGCAACGATCCGTACAAGTGCTGATTGATCTTTCGCACCAGGTGCCCCAGAGTCGCCGCCGTGGGAGCCTGGGTCCGCAGCAGCCCCTGGACATTGGCCATCAACAGTGACGCCGCCATTCCCTTCCCGGAAACATCCCCAATAGCGATCCCGGTTTTCCGGCCGGGAAGCTCGAGAAAATCGTAGAAGTCGCCACACGCCGAGCGCGCCGGAATACAACGCCCTGTCACTTGCCCGGTCTGAAGGCGCGGAGTGTCTGCGGGGAAGAGTTGCGCCTGGACCTCTGAAGCGTCCTCCAATTCCTTCTGCATTTCACGGCCCCGTGCCGCTTCGTCAAAGAGGTCGATGTTCTCCACGGCGGAGGCGGCTTTTCGGGTCACGGTCATCAGCAACTCCAAATCCTCGGCGTCGTAGAAATCTCCGGAGGTCTTGTTCCCCATCGCCAGGAGCCCCAGCAGTTCGTGCCGCCGTTTCAATCCCACGATCACCGCGGCGTGGAGCTTGCCGAGACGGTCGGCAGCACTGCGGAAAACTGGAACGAGCTCGGGGCTATAAGGTGAGACCTCCACCTCAAACGGGCGTTCCTTGGCCAGCAGGTACTGGCACAAGGGCTCACCGGGATCGAACTCCACACCCATGGCCCCGCCCGGCATAGACGCTTTACCCGGCTGCAGTCGCAGCTTCTTGGCGCCCCGGTTTAGCACGAAGAAGAAGTGCCACTTGGCTCCCAGGGCCTTGGGCAGGGTTTCCTCCAGCGTTGTGACCAGGGTTCGACGGTCGAGGATATGGGGTAAACCGCGGGCAAAATCCAAAAGGTTCTCGCGGAATTCGAATGCCTCGCGGTCGAATGTCCGATCCACAAAGACCCGCAAGCGCCCGCGGAAGGGCATGGCCAGGAGGATGGCCATAATGACAGCCAGCGCCACGATGGGCGGCGATAGCGTGAAGAAAGACCCTGTCACCAGCCAGCTCACTGCGGCCAGCAACAGCAAGAATACCAGCAAAACCGGCAGCGCCATGAGAGCCTGACGGACGATGCGCCGCGCCAAGAGGCGGAGCCGGTAAGGCTTCTGCGCCGTCACCGCATAGGCGACGGCTGCCGGCGCAACCCACACCGCCAGCAGTTGGCCCGCCGCGCGCAGCGTGCGCACAACCGATGGCCATTCATCTCCCGTGAACCAGCGTTCGAGGCCACGGGCCAGGAGGAGCGCGAGAGCGCCCCCCAACCCCAAGCCGAAGGCCAACGCCATCCAGCGAACCTGGCCGCGACTGCGTTTGTCGGACACCTGACGATAGTTGAAGACCAACGTCAGACTCCAGACCGCCACGGCTGTCAATCCTGCCAAAACGAGCAGGCCCAGTACAGGACTGGTCAGGGGGTAGGCGGAGCGAGGGGCGGCCAGCACACCCACCAGGGGAAGAATAGCCACCCCGTAAACTGCCATCCTCAAAGGATTTCGCCGGACGAACAGACGGTTCTCGGGCAGGGAAACTATTGCCAGGTTGATCAAGGCTGCCGGGAGCAGCGCCCAAAGAAGGATGGCGATGAAGCCCGTCCCTTCGATGATCAGCTCCGCAAGGGAACTCGTCGTCCCAGATCCGAGCCAATGGATTTCTCCGGGGGTGACGCGAAAAGGCATGTGCAGTTTGACGGAGCTGGCCGCGCCCTGAAGGGATTGACTGACGAACAGAACTATCAAGAGAGTTGTAAGGATGTAAAAGGCGCGACGTGCAACGGTGGCCGGGCCCTTCCAATAGACCACCAGTGCCATCAGGGCGTAAAACGCCACGGTGAGGAGGATCAGACGATGAGATCTTAACTGGCGGAAAAGATCTTCCCCGGCGGTCGGAAAAACAAACTCGTCGAACAGTCGGCCGTCTGGTTCATACAGGCCGAATCGAACCTCGGTATAGTCATCCTGGCGGGCGACGATACCCCCTTCAAGGGTCTGCTCCCAGGGCCAGAATTCCATCCGTCCGAGCGGATGGCCGGTCGTCCCCAACTGTTCTGCCTGCTGCCAACCCCAGGGCCCCCGCAGCCACGTCCGCACGCTCTCGACTCGGCCGTTGGGAGCAAATTCCTGCGGCGCGCGGAAGAAATAGTTGCGTCCATCGGCAGTAAAGGTGCCGTTTGGTCGTACGCCGGAAACAACCGCTTGGTCAATTGGGCTGATGAAGTCATGAGCCAGGATTACGGCGGGATCGGAGGGACGAAAGTAGAAGAATTGACGGCCATCTCCCGACCACGCCGACCACAGAACCTCCGCTCCCTCGGGAAGCGTCCACAGCGTTTCACCTGACTCCGCGTCGATAACGCAATTCCGCGGCGGGGGCAGATAGACTTTCGTTCCGTCGGGCGACATGCTCGGAAGTCCAGGAGCCGTTCCCTTTCCGGGGACGAACCCCCGCCCCACTGCCTGGACCTTCCCGCTCTGAACGTCCAGCCTGTCCAAAACTACGCCCTGACCTTCTTCGTTCAGAAAATAAAGAAAGTCGCTTCCCGGTGACCAGAACAGTAGACGTGCACGCCGCAAATGGAACTCGGGCGGAACGGGGATGGGGAACGCCGCCGCCTGCTGGACGTCATAGATAGCCAACTGCTCGCCTGCCGCGACGGGCCGGACGAATGCCAGCTTGTTACCGTCATGAGACCAACGCGGTTCCTTTCCCGGGCTGAGCTGGATTTGCGCCAGGACAAGCAGCCGATCGGCGGTGTTGAAGATCAGTTTGGCCTCGGTGCTTTTCTCGTCGATCACCGCCAGGTGCCCGGCATTCGACCACTGAACTGAGCCGACACGGATGCGGAAACGGCCCATCATTCGGCCGCGCGGCGTGGACACGATCAAATCGTAGCTGTCCGCCTCCTCCGACGAACCCTTTTCCACAAAGTCGAAGTAGCCGAAATACTTTCCGTCGGGTGAGACGAAAGGAAGGCGGGAACTGAGCGGAGCCGTTAAGCCCGCCCAGAGCATGCACGCGATGGCCAGGAGCGCGACAAGCCCACCGGTCAGGAAGGCTAGCCGGGAAAGGAACGGGAGCTGGAGTCCTCGAAGCATACCGGCGCGCGTCAGCGAGGGTGATTATACCGTGCATAGACATTCGCACAAGCCCTCCCTGATCCATCTGTGGCCTTCCGTCCGTTGCAGCCTCCATAAGTTTCTAGTACCATCCCTCGGCCGCGAACGCGGAAAGGCCCTGGCCGCGGAATCGGCGAACTCACTCACGGATGGAAGAATCTTCGCCCAAGGCGCCGACGCCCTCACGGAGCCCGCTTCGCGTGGTCCGGCGGATTCTCCTCGCCCTGATCGTCCTGACGGTGGTCCTTGCCGCGGGCGCCGCGGCCTGGCTCTACCATCGCGCTCAGGCTTCGCTGCCTCAGCTCGACGGCGCCGTCAGAGTAGCGGGGCTGGCAGGACGAGTCGAGGTCTTGCGTGACGCCTACGGCGTTCCCCATCTTCGCTCATCATCACAAGACGATCTTCTTTTTGCCCAGGGTTATGTGACGGCCCAGGACCGCCTGTGGCAGATGGACTTGAGCCGGCGGTTGGCCCATGGGGAACTCTCCGAAATTTTCGGCGAGCGCACGCTGAAGTTTGACATCGAAAGCCGCACCCTGGGCTTTCCCCAGGCCTGCGAGCGCGCTTTCGGAGAACTCGATGCTGATTCGCGGAGGATGCTCGCCGCCTACGCCCGCGGCGTCAACGCCTTTATTTCCGATCACCAGGATCGATTGCCCATTGAGTTCCTTCTGCTCCGTTACCGGCCGCGGCCCTGGCGCGAGGCTGATTCCTTTAGCGTGGCGTTAAATATGTCCAGCCGGCTCAGCCATTCCTGGCCCGACGAACTGATGCGGGAGAGGATCCGCGCCAAGGTCAGCGCCGAACTTTACGCCGACCTCTTCCCCGACCATTCGGCGCTCGACCGGCCCGTGGCCAAGCCCTTACCTTCTGCAGGCGCGGCTCCCGAGCGCGCCGTAGGGCCGAAACCTCCGAAGGTTGCGAGCCTTGATCCCGTCCTGGAGACTTTGGTTTCCACCTGGGGGGACTCGCTTGCGGGTCTCGGCAGCAACAACTGGGTCATAAGTGGCTCGCACACGAAGAGTGGCAAACCACTCTTGGCGAATGACCCGCACCTCAGCCACGGCGTTCCCAGTGTCTGGTACATGATTCATCTCAAGGCGCCCGGTTTGAACGTTTCCGGGGTCAGCTTCCCCGGCCTTCCTGCGGTCATCCTCGGTCACAACGAGCGGATCGCCTGGGGCGCGACGAACACGGCGCCCGACGTTCAAGATCTTTTCGTGGAAAGCTTCAACTTCCGCGACCCGAACAAGTACCTCCACAACGAGACCTGGGTCGATGCGGAGGTGCGGGAGGAGGTCATCAAGGTCCGGGACATGGCGGACTATCACCTGAAAGTCAAGGTGACTCGCCACGGACCTGTGGTCTCTCACCAGGGTGACCGCGACTTGGCCTTGCGCTGGACCGTGCTCGATCCCCATTCCCTCCACTTTCCGTTCTGGACCATCGGCCATGCGCAGAATTGGCAGGAATTTACTGCAGCCTTGCGCGACTTTGCCGGCCCCATGCAGAACTTTATCTATGCCGACGTCGATGGGAACATCGGGTATTACGCCGCCGGGCACGTCCCCATCCGCAAGCAAGGCGATGGCACGCTCCCTGTCCCCGGTTCAACGGACGATTACGACTGGTCGGGTTATATCCCCTTTGAAAACCTGCCCCAGGCTTTCAACCCTGCCAGCGGGATCATTGCCACCGCCAATGGCCGTGTTGTCCCCGACGATTTTCCTTACTTCATTACCAGCAAATGGGAATCGCCCTACCGCACGGCGCGGATCTATCAACTGCTTGAAGCCGGCGGCCCTTTCGCGGTCCCGGACATGCTGCGGATTCAGTCGGATATTCACTCCATCGAAGACCAGTGGCTTGCCAAGCAGCTCGTCGCTGCCGCAGCCAAGCGCCCGCCGCAAGGCGCCGATGCGCAGTACGCCCTGGGCCTGCTCGCGCCCTGGGACGGCGAAGCACGGGCCGATTCAGCAGCTACCCTGGTCTGTGAGGTCACGCGGCGGACTCTGCTCGAGCGGATCCTCAAACCCAAACTCGGCGACGATCTTTCCGGATACGATTGGCCCATGAGCAGCATATTCCTGGAGAACATCTTGAACGGTAACTGGACGCGCTGGCTGCCGCCCGGCGATGCGGATTTCCATGCTACGCTGGTCAAAAGTCTGGAAGATGGTGTCGCTCGGATTCCGGACCTCGTCGGGAGCCGGGACCGCGGCGCCTGGCGCTGGGGCGAGACAATCCCGCTCACATTCCACCACCCGCTCGGGAGGGTGTGGTTTCTCGGGCGCTGGCTGAACGTCGGACCGTTTCCGCAAGCCGGGATGCAGACGACAATCAAGCAGACCACGTCTTCCATCGGGCCGTCGATGCGCATGGTGATTGATTTTTCCGACTTCGAGAATTCAGTGCAGAATATTACGCTCGGAGAATCCGGCCAGGTCTTCAGTCCTCATTACAAGGACCAGTTCGAGACTTGGTACCACGGCCAAAGCCTTCCTATGCTCTTCAGTGACGAGGCCGTTGTCAGAGGATCTCTCCACAAACTGGTTTTGGAACCGGCTGGGCAGCCATAAGCAATCGCAAGCATAGAACCATTTCGCGCCTGGAGCCGAACTTCACCGGAGCGACAGGAAGACAATGAAACAGCGACATTCGAGATTGCAGCCGATTCTTCCGTTGGTCTTGCTTGCGGGCTCAGCACTTCTTGCGTCACCGCCAATGGGAGCGAGTTCAGAACCTACTCCGCCGACTAAGCCTTCGGCCGACCAGGCGTTTGCCGCGCTGGTGGACAAATACTTTGACGGCTTCTACCACTTACACCCTGCCAGTGCCACTCGGCAGGGATTCCACCAATACGACGCCGAATTGCCGAACTATTCGCGTCGCGTGGTCGAAGCCGAAATCGCCCGCACCAAGGCTTGCCTGGCGGATCTTGACCGCATCCCCAGGAACTCTTTGAATAAGGAGAGTCGCTTCGATGCCCACCTGCTCGAAGGCTCCATGCGGGGGCGCCTGCTGGATCTTGACCAGATTCGCCTCTGGGAGAAGGACCCCAACTTCTACAACGGCGCCATCAGCTTTGCGTTGTTCGTCCTGATCCAGCGCGACTTCGCGCCGGTTGACGAACGCCTGCGGTCGCTGATTGCGCGCGAGAGGCGAGTACCCGAGATCCTGCGCAACGCTCGCGCGAATGTTTCCAATCCTCCCGCCACCTATACAACGATTTCGGTGCAACAGGTACAATCCGAAATCGAATTCCTCAAGAACGATTTGCCTCAAGCCGTCGCGGGCGCTCGCGACGCCAAGCTCGCGGCGCAATTCCAGCAGGTCAACCAACAAACCATCAAAGCCTACGAGGAATTCCTGGACTACCTGAAAACCGACCTCGCCCCGCGATCGCATGGCGTCTTTGCAATTGGCGAAGAGAACTACCGCAAGAAGCTTCTTTACGACGAAATGGTGGACACTCCGATTGACCAGCTCATCGAGCTGGGTGCGCGCGAACTGCGCAAGACCCAGGCGGCCTTCCAGACCACCGCTGCCCTTATCGATCCGGCGAAACCCGCGACGGAGGTGTTGCAGGTACTGTCCCGCGATCATCCCGACTCGGCCCATATGATCAGCGATAGCCAGGCCGTCCTTACCAGCCTAAGGGATTTTGTGGTCTCGCACCGGATTGCAACGATTCCTTCGCCGGAGAACCCCCGCGTCGTCGAGACGCCGCCCTTCATGCGCGCACTGACGTTTGCCTCCATGGACACTCCGGGCGCATTCGAGACGGCATCCACGCAGGCGTTCTACAACGTGACCTTGCCCGACCCGGGTTGGACCGACGAACAGAAGGAACAACACTTGCGGTTTTTCAACCGCTACATGATCCCTGGAACTTCCATCCACGAAGTCTTCCCCGGGCACTACACGCAGTTCCTCTGGGTCAAGAAGGCGGCGACGAAAGTGCGGAAGCTTGAGGGCTGTGGGTCCAACGCCGAAGGCTGGGCGCACTACGCGGAGCAGATGATGCTGGAAGAGGGCTACGGTGAAGGTGATCCGAAGCTGCTCCTCTCGCAACTCCATGCCGCACTGATGCGGCTTTGCCGCTACATCGTCGGATTGCGCATGCACACGCGCGGCATGACCCTCGAGGAGGGGGTTGCATTCTTTGAGAAGGAAGGTTACATGGAGCATGTCAACGCCGAGCGCGAAGCGATGCGCGGCACCGCCGACCCTACGTACCTGGTCTATACCCTCGGGAAGCTACAGATCCTGAAATTGCGTGAAGATTACAGAAAGAAAGTTGGGGACCGGTTCAATCTCCAGGAATTTCACGAACGTTTCCTCGGTTTTGGCTACCCGCCGGTCAAACTGATCCGGGAAGAGATACTGGGTGATGACTCTCCAACACTTTAGGCCAAACAGGGGGACGCGGCTTTCCGCTCGAAACCTCCCCGCCCCACGGGCGCCGATACTTCTGGCCCTGTTTCTGGCCATGCTGGGCGCGTCGGGGAGATTGTTCGCGGCCGAGGAGCCGTCTCAAGCTCCGCTCGAACTCCAATATCACCTGCGCCTGCTGCGGCCCATAACCCACCTTCTGGAAATCGAGATCACCGCTGGCCGGGTCAAGGAACCGGCGCTCGATTTTGTCATGCCCGCCTGGGCGCCCGGCCGCTACGCGATTTACGACTTTGCCAAGAATGTGCAGGAATTTCAGGCAGCCGACGCGCAAGGTCACAATCTGCCCTGGACAAAACTCGACAAGCAGACTTGGCGCGTTGAGGCGCGCAACTCCGGCGGCACGGTGCGCGTGCACTACCGTGTTTTTGCCAACGACCTGAGCGGATCCTTTTCACAGTTCGACAGCTCACATGCCTGCCTGAGCGGTCCGTCACTGTTCATGTACATCGACGGCCACAAGCCCGACCCGCTCAGCCTGACCGTCGAGACGCCCGCCAACTGGAAATTGATCAGCGGTTTCTCCGAAGCCACCGAGCAGCGCAAGTTCCAGGCGCCGAACTACGATTTGCTCGTGGACACGCCCATGGAAATCGCGGCAGACTGTTCCGTCGCCCAGTTTACGGAACGCGGCAAGACCATCCGGGTCGCGGTGCACAGCTACGGCGAGCATGACGGCGACATCTCGCCTCTCGTCGAGGGCCTGAAGAAGGTTGTCCACTCCGAAATGACCATGATGCCGCTGCCGGACCTCCGGACCTTCACTTTCATTTTCCATTTTGTCCCCGGCCTGGCCATGGGCGACGGCATGGAGCATCTCAATTCGACCCAGGTCATTGTGCGGGGTGAACTGTCCGGCGGCGCGCTCGCGGAGGCACTCGAAACTGGTGCGCACGAATTCTTTCACCTCTGGAACGTTAAGCGGCTGCGCCCAACCGGGCTTGGCCCTTTCGACTACACCCGCGAGCAGTACACCCGCTCGCTCTGGTTCGCCGAGGGTTTAACCACTTACTACTCCTACGTTTTTCTGCTGCGCTCGGGTGTCTGGACGCGCCGGCAGTTCCTCGAGCGGCTGGCGGAGGAGATTCGCGCGTTCGAATACGAGCCCGGGCGCCGGCTTATGTCGGCGGAAAGCTCGAGCTTTCACGCCTGGTTCTATGACCGCTCGCCGCAAATGCAGGAGACCAATTTCGCCAACACGACGGTTTCCTACTACAACCAGGGCGCGGTGCTGGGGGCGCTTCTCGATTTGGAAATCCGCGCGCGTAGCGACGGACAGAAATCACTCGACGACGTCTTTATGGCCATGTACCGCAGCTTCTACGAAGCGCCCGCAACCAGCTATTACGGCCCCGGGCGCGGATACGAGGAGAAGGACATCCTGGAAGCGGTCAACGCCATCGCCGGGGCGGACCTGACTTCCTTCTTTGACCGTTACATTCGTGGCACCGAGCCGTTCCCTTACGAGACGGCGTTTGCTTCTGCCGGCCTCCGCCTTCGAATTTCGACCACTTCCGGCTCCGCGCCCAGCCTCGGCGTGCTGACCAATCGCGTTGACCGCGGGCTGAAGATCGTCGCGGTGCGCCCGGGCAGCGCCGCCGACCGCGGTGGCCTGAGCCGTGACGATATTCTGATCGCGGTGGATGAGCTTTCGCTGGCGGTGGACGACCTCCCGGACCGCTTGAAGATATATCCACCCGGCGCTGAAGTCCCGTTTACCCTCGAGCGCCACGGGCGGCAGGAAAGGATCGAAGTGAAACTCGACCCGCCTTTCGCCGACCAATACTCCATCGAAGAACTGCCGAAGGCCGACGCCAAGCAGATAACCATCCGAAAGGGCTGGCTCGGAACTGGAATGTGAGGCGGGCACAAACACCCGGATCGAAGGTCCGTATTGGACCGGCCTTGACCCCTCCTTGAAGCCCCAGGCCCGCGGGTCTTTTTCGCCGCGAACGTTTGCACCAAAACGATGCAAGCGTGCTAAACTAGGTTAATATCAAGCATGCGGGAACCATTCCTCCAAAAACTGGAGAAACGCATTGTCGTTTGCGACGGCGCCATGGGCACGATGCTCTACGCCAAGGGCATTTCCCTGAACCGCTGTTTTGACGAGCTGAACTTGACGATGCCCCACCTCGTCAAAGAGGTTCACCTCGGTTATGTGAAGGCCGGGGCGGATGTTTTGGAATCAAACACTTTCGGGGCGACGCGACTACGTCTACAGAAATTCGACCTCGGTGACAAGGTCCATGAAATCAACCTGGCGGGGGTCCGCCTGGCTCGCGAGGTGGCGGGCGACGACCTTTACGTGGCGGGCTCGGTTGGGCCGCTGGGCCTGCGCCTGGAACCACTTGGGCCGACCTCGCTCGAGGAAGCTCGGGAGACATTTCGCGAGCAGATCCAAGCCCTCGTGGAAGGCGGCGTGGACCTCATCCTCGTGGAAACCATGGCGGACCTGAACGAAGCCCATCAGGCGCTGCTCGCCGCCCACGACGTATGTCAATTGCCCGTCGTCGTCCAGATGACCATCCAGGATGATGGCTCAACGCCCACGGGGACCCTGCCGGAGGACTTCACGCGTCAACTGGATGCCTGGGGCGCCGACCTGATTGGAATCAATTGCAGCGTCGGGCCCGCCGCCGTGCACGAAACGCTGGAGCGGATGGCGGCCGTGACCGCGAAGAAATTCTCGGCCCAGCCCAACGCCGGCTTGCCGCGCACCATCGACGGCCGCAACATCTTTCTCTGCTCGCCTGAATACATGGCCGGCTACGCACGCCGCTTCATTGACGCCGGCGCGCGCCTGATCGGCGGCTGCTGCGGCACGACGCCCGACCACATCCGCGCCATCAAGTCTGCGGTTCGGTCGCTCAGCCCGCAAACCGCTCGAACCACCATCGAAGTCGCTGCGCGGCAGGTTCGTGCCGCGGAACCTGTGCCGGTGGAAAAGCGTTCGCAGCTTGCACAGAAACTGGCCCAGGGAGAATTCCCGGTCCTGGTGGAAATTCTTCCTCCCAAGGGGTCGGACCCCACCCGCGAGGTCGAAGGCGCACAGTACCTGACGGCCCATGGAGTGGATGGCGTGAACATCCCGGACGGAACCGGGGCCACAGCGCGCATGAGCGCATTGACGCTGGCTGCAATCCTCCAGCAGCGCGGAGGGATCGAAGTCCTGCTCCACTACAGTTCGCGCGATCGCAACGTTCTCGCCATCCAATCCGATTTCCTGGGCGCCTATGCCCTGGGCCTCCGGAACATTCTCGCCCTTACGCGCGACACGGCCCAGTACTCCACTATTTTAGAGTCAGGCATCTTTGAAGTGGACGCCATCGGATTGGTTAATATTCTTAACAATCTGAACCACGGCCTCGACGTGGGCGCCAACCCCCTGGGAACACAGACCGGTTTCTTGATTGGAGTGGGTCTAAACCATTCCGCGGTGAACCTTGAGGAGGAGCTGCGCCGCTTCGAATTCAAGCTGCAGGGAGGCGCCAATTTCGCCGTCACCCAGCCGGTGTTCGACGTCGAACAACTGGCCCGCTTTCTCCAGCGGCTCGAATCGGCGGGCGCGCGGCGCATTCCGGTCGTCGCCAGCCTCTGGCCCTTGACTAGCTACCGGAACGCCGAGTTCATGAATAACGAGGTGCCCGGGGTCTCGGTCCCGCCGGCGGTCATGGAACGCATGCGGAAGGCGGACACGGGCGAGCGGGCACGCGCCGAGGGGTTGAAGATCGCCCAGGAAATGCTCCTCCAGCTTCGTCACTTGGTGCAAGGCGTGCAGATTGTGGCGCCCTTCGGCCGCTACGCGATGGCGGTCGAAGTCGCGCAAATCCTGAAAGAAAAGGCTAAAGTGTAGGGGGTAAAGGATAAGAACCGGCCTGTCGCCTTGATCCTTTGACCTTTACACTTTAATCCTCAGGTGCCTATGACGCAGCCATCAAAACCCGGCAAGGCTGAAAGTTTCGAAAAAAACCTCGAACGCCTCGACGCCATCGTCCGCGAGTTGGAAGATGCGGAACTGCCTCTTGAAAAGGCCTTGCAACTCTACGAAGAGGGCATGAAACTCTCGGAGGTTTGCCACAAGCAGTTGGAGGAA